>JAERMT010000024.1_pt1 | contig 103828 bp, 83 predicted proteins | sample 9267081 | NCBI WGS metagenome assembly JAERMT01 (sample SAMN17071939, study PRJNA684904) | human gut metagenome | isolation source: diarrhea sample from child under the age of five | host: Homo sapiens | place: South Africa: Mafikeng, Mafikeng Provincial Hospital | collected 2019-09
CTTTTGTCTTGAAGATTCGGTAAAGATGAGTGCGACAAGAGAATCCACACTCGGCTGAAATGATGTCGTTGTTATAATCTGGATATTCCAACATCATCTTCTTTGCAGCGTTGAAACGTATCTCGCTGAGCCATATTCGGAAGTTAGAGTGCAAGCATTGATCGAAAAACAGGCTCAATTCGTTCTTTGATATACAAAGTGTACGAGAAAGCGTCAACATATTTACGTTGCTGTCCTTATAGCCCCCATTCGCACACCACTCATCAAGCTTTTGCTGTACGAATACTCTACGCTCCTCCGAAATCGGGTTCATACGCTTTGTGGTAGCCTCCCGCGGGCTTTTCTGCCCATCCGAAAAAGGATTTACCCCCCCGATGCTCCACACTCCACATTCGGCTTCATCGATTCCTCTTCCTTATACAGGAGTTCTTCTGTTGGAATATAGCTGCTGCCAAGAGCGATAAATGTAAGGTTGAAGAACAACAAGGCAAGCAATACAGCAGGACCTACTATATATAATAAGGTGGTAGAAAAGATGGCAATCGGCATAGCGAGAACTGCGAGCCAGAGAATGATTACACTTGCACGCGAATATCTCACGTAAGGCAACATATCCGTTGCAGCCATTGTCTCCAACATATTCTTACGCCTAATCATCTCCTGAATAATCATGTATATGCAATATAAAACACTTAGGCAAAACAACGCAAGCATCACATAAAGCCCCTCTCTGATATACAGACTGTGATGGAAACTGATACCCACACAAAAGACCACAATGATGGCAGCATAAATGCCACTACACATCAGTATCATCTTTCTGAGGTTGGCACGGGTGGTTTCTATGTTGTAGATTCCTATGGAGATGAGCGAGAAGCAGGGGGTATAGAGGAGGATGTTGATGACCGCCCCCAGATTATCGTGCATAGCACGGAACCCGAAAGTCATCTGCAGCACATATTGTATCGCCAGTCCTATCAGGGCAGCAACGATCATCCATCGAGAACGCTCATACCGCTTGTTCTCCCATCTTACATGCAGATGAGAGAGTGCTACGATGAAGGCATTGATGAGCATGAATATGAAACATGCAAACTGAAGTAGAAATAATGAATCCATACGCTTCTATTCTTTCATTCACCCTCGCCGCTCGGCTCTGCCGCTTGCCAGAGCAAGAACATCCTCACCACTCTTTTTAGTACCACTGCACGGCGTTGCTGTAACCCGAACGCTTGTCATACTTCAGCGCATCCGTGAGCGTAGCAGCGTTACAACGGAACGAGAAGTTATAACTCGTGTACGGAGCAAGCACTACGGAGCACGCCATGTTGAAGCAATGGAGGTCGCGCTGCAGCGAAGCCGTGGTCATCGAGAGCTTGTTCTGGTCGAAGTCGTAACCGCTCGAGAAGGATATGTTCCAGCCGTCGCTAAGCCGCAAGTTACCACTCACGTTGAGGTTCTGCGAGAACTTGTACGGATAGCGCATCGTCTTCGTGTTGAACTTGCCACCCGTGTTCTCGCGCATCGTGATGCCATAACCGAAAGTCAGCGACCACGGCATGTTGAAGCGCATGTAGCCGTCAGCATCCGTTTCAGCCTTGCCACCCCCACTCTTCTTGCGCGTGCTGCGCTGGGCGTTCACCATCGTATCGTCCACGTTCGACTCCACGTCGGTGTCAATGCCGTCCTCCTCGTCCTTTCCGTTACGCTTCTTGCGCTCCTTGTCGTCGCCACCGCCGAACCATTTCTTAAGTTTGTCGGGCGTCAGCGTGAACGAGAAATTCTGCGATGTACCCTGGAAGCGTCCGAACTTGCCCATACCCCAAAGCGTATGATTACCCACATAAGGACGACCGTTCTTGTCAAGCTCGTAAGCATACGACGCAAAGACAGCGGTCATGTTGAACGTGTAGTTCTTCCACCACTTGAGGCGGATGCGCATGGTGAGGTCGGAAAGCGGTTTTTCTTTGGCAGCCATATTGTAGCTCATCGACAGACCGAGTTCGTCGATAATACTAAGCTTCTTGAAGCCTGTGGAGTCTTTGCTGCTCTTCACCTTCATCTCCACGTTGTTTGAGAGGTCGAACGCGATGTTGCCCGTCTTGCCCTTACCCGGTACGCCGAAGAGCTGATCCTTATAAGGCGAGTACTCCACCAAGTCCACCGAACCGTCAGCGTTCGTACGCTGATAAGTTTTGTAGTAGCCATAGTGCGACGCACTGAAATCGGGCGCATAACTGAAGCTCACACTCGGAGTCAGCACGTGGCGAATAGCCTGAATCTTATCGCCGAATATCTTACGGCTCGGCATATAGAAACCATAAAGCTTCGTCGACGCACCGATAGACATACTATAGTTATAGACGTTGTTGAAACCGTATATAGTGTCGCACACCTCGCGCTGCGCAGCAGCATCCCACGAGCGCATCACCTTGTGCGTGTACATGCGGTCCTGGAAGTTGAACGACGGCGAAATGTTGATATAGTTGAAGAGCGTGAAGTTGCCGCTGATAGGTATCGAGTGGTTCCAGCCGTTGCGCCAGTCCTTTATCAGGTTGGAATGCAGCAGTTTGTCCTCCTTAGTATTGATGCTGTTGGAGATGTGACCCGTGTACGACATCGAGATCTTCTCGTACCAGCGTTCGTCGCCCGCAGCGTGTTTACGCTTGAAGGGGTAGAAGCGCGAGAGCGAGATGTTGAGGTCGGGCAGGGTCATCGCAATCGACGAGTCACGCATGTTCTGCGAGAGGTTGGCTGTAGAGCTGAGCGACAAACCGATACTCGAGAACGTTGTGCTCCACGACACGGATGACGTACGTGTCGACTGTGTGAGGGTCTGCGGATTATAGAGCGAGCTGAGGTTGTTGCGCTCGTAGCTCGACGTAGCGAAGTTGACGCTGGCTGAGAGCGAGCTGTAAGGGTTCGCCTTCTGATCCTGGCGGTGGTTCCACTGTATCTTGAAACTTTTCTGACGGGTGAAGTCGGGCATTCCCTTGTCGCCCGTCTGCGTGTTCTGAAAACTTGCATAGAAGCTGCCGCTGAAGCGATAGCGCTTGGTGTAGTTCATGGCAGCCGACAGTCCCCACGAACCCTTTGTGTATATCTCGCCGAGAAGTTTCAGGTCCATCTTGTCGCTGATGGCAAAGTAGTAGCCACCGTCGCGCAGATAGAAGCCGCGGTTGCTCTCGTCGCCGTATGTAGGCATGATGAAGCCGCTCGAATAGCTCTTGGTGAACGGGAAGAAGCCGTAAGGAATGGCAAACGGCAGAGGCACATCGGCAACCACGAGATAAGCCGGTCCGAACACGACCTCCTTGCCGGGGCGCACCTTCGCACGCGAAAGAGCTATATAGAAGTCGGGGTGCTCGGCATCGCAAGTGGTATAGCGACCGTGCTGAAGAAAGATGTCGCCGTTCGGACTGCGCTTTGATATCTCGCTGCGCAAGAAGCCGTCCTCCTGCTGCGTGTACACGTTGCTGATGAGGCCTTTCTTTGTCTTGAAGTTGAACGCCATGGTGTCGCTCTCGTACTTGTCAGAGCCCATAGAGAACACGGGTGTGCCGAAGAGTGTCATGCCGGTGGTGTCAGCCTTGTCCTTGGCTCCGGTAGCGTGTACCAAGGATGAGTCGATGCTCATGTGTATACGTTCCGCAGCGAGGTCCATATTCTCGTATTTCACGGTGGAACTGCCATAGAGACGTGCCGTCTTCGTGACGGCGTCGTACACGAGAGAGTCGTTTGCCGAATAGTTTACTGGAGAATTGATGCCTCCCGCACGCTGGCGGTTGATTGAGTCGAGGCGTATGGAGTCGTCGATAGCCTTATTGTGGTGATATATAGCGAGTTGCAGAGAGTCCATCTTTGTCGTATCAACACCCAAAGCAAGCGTTGTGTCAGCAGTAAAAGCGAGCGTTGTGTCGCCTGCAGCCGACAACGAGTCGCGCAAAAGACTATCCGCAATATCACTTATCTCCATTGAGTCGCGAAGAACTTTCTCTCTCTTCTTGCGTTGCTTAGAGGGTGCGTCAGCACTTGCCATCACAAACATGATGGCGCAAAGCAATAGGGCTATAGCTGTCTTTGTTCTCAATTTGAATAATGTTGGTTCTTGTTGTTTACTTCTCTGGCTCAAACAGTTCCTTCATCTTGCGGAACCGTGCCAATGTGTCGCCACCGAACTTGGCGAGCGAACGTTCTGCCTGTTCAATGGTCTTCTCGCGGTCGAGATGTGTCTTCGAGTAGAACTTATCGGCATAACAGATAAGCTTCTCCTCTATAGTTTCGGGTTGCATATCCTGATGTGGCAATGGCAGATCTTGCGAAACGATGTCGTCGAGGGTCAGTCCGGCACCCGTATGACGCTCGCAGACACGAGCATAACGCTCGGGCAATCCCTCGCTGCGCAGCATTTCAGCACCACAGACACCATGACGAATGTATGGTTCTGTGCCATGACACTCAATGCCGGGAGCATCTACACGAATAATTCCGATGTCGTGAAGCATCGCAGCCTGCTCTACAAAGTCGCAGTCGATATGTAGTTCGGGATGTAACGAAGCAATCTGCAGCGCACGTTGCGCTACAGATTGGCTATGAGTGAGTAGGATATGACGCAACGCATCACATCCTACGTAGTATTTGTCAATTATTTGCTTATACATACTTTACTCGTGCTCGCGCTCGATGTATGCAATCACGTCGCCCTTCTGTACCTTTGAGCCACGCTTTGCGTTGATCTCAACGAGCTTGCCACCAAGAGCAGCCGGCACCTCTACAAACTCGCCCCAAGGAGCCTGGATGTAGCAGAGCACATCGCCCTCCTTGTACTCCTTGCCGATGAACGGCTCTACAGTAGGTGCGCACTCGCCCTCGCCTGAGAACTCCCAGAAGATGTCACCCTTAACCGGAGCAACAACAGCGTCTGCCTTAGCGTGCTTGTAAGCACTGAGTTGCTCGGGAGAGAGGTTAGCACCGAGTTTGGCATCCTTGAGCTTCTGAAGGTCGGCGAGGAAGTTCTTCTTAGCTTGACCGCTCTTGTAGTTGCGATACTGCTCCGGGTGCATGGCGAGCTCGAAGAGTTCTTCGTCGTCCTGACCGCACTCCCATCCGTTCTCTGCCATCTCCTTGCGGAAGTCGTCGAGAGCATCGGTGAGAAGTGTGTGAGCGTCAACGTCTGTGAACTCACGGCCCTGCTTCTTTGCAAGCTCTACGAGCTCTGGGTCGATAGTTCCGGGGATCTTACCCGACTTGCCGAGAATCATACCCCACATAGAGTCGTCCATCATTACGAAGCGTCCCTTGCCCTGCTCGAGAGTGAGGAGGTTCATAAGGGCGATGTTCTTCACGTACTGTGAGAACGGTGTTACCAATGGAGGGTAGCCTACGCGTGGCCATACGTATTCCACCTCGTCGAAGAGCTTGATGAGGAGGTCGTCCATGGAAAGTTCGTCAAGGCCGTTCTTCTTGCGCACGTTGTTAATAGTGGTACGCATACCGCCGAGGTCAGCCATCATTGAACCCATCATACCGCCAGGCAGACCGCAACCGAGGAGGAGCGAAGACATTATCTTGTTGCCAGGGTTGATGAAGTAGCCGAGCCACTCGTCGATGAACTCCTGGGTCATGGCGCGAGCCTTCATGTATGCGCTCATGTTGATTTCGGGAACGTCGAAGCCCTCGTTCTTCAACATGCTGATAACAGAGATAACGTCCGGATGCACCTTACCCCATGACAACGGCTCGATAGCTGTATCGATGATGTCGGCACCGTTCTGGCAAACCTCAAGGATTGAAGCCATTGAGAGACCAGGACCTGAGTGACCGTGATACTGGATGATGATTTCAGGATACTTGTCCTTGATCATCTTTGTGAGTTTGCCGAGGAATGCAGGCTGACCGATACCAGCCATATCCTTCAAGCAGATTTCCTCTGCACCGGCAGCGATAAGCTGATCGGCAATATTCATGTAGTACTCCAGAGTGTGAACCGGAGAGTTTGTGATGCAGAGAGCACACTGCGGAGTCATGCCGCCTTCCTTTGCCCACTTGATGCTCGGAATGATATTGCGAACGTCGTTCAGACCATCGAAGATACGTGTGATGTTTGTACCCTGCTTTGCCTTCACCTTGTACATGAGGGCGCGAACGTCGTCAGGCACGGGGTACATACGCAGAGCGTTAAGACCACGGTCGAGCATGTGGGTCTTGATACCTACCTCATTGAAAGGCTTGCAGAAAGCGCGTACTGCATCGTTTGGATTCTCGCCTGCGAGAAGGTTCACCTGCTCGAAAGCACCACCGTTGGTCTCAACACGGGCAAAGCAACCCATATCGATAATCACGGGAGCAATGCGCTCCAACTGGTCTTTGCGTGGCTGGAACTTGCCAGAAGACTGCCACATATCTCGATAAACGAGACTGAACTGGATTTTCTTTTTCATCTCTATTAGTTGATTTTTTTATTGTTCGTATAACGCAATTTGAAGAGATAGCGTGACTTTAAGCCACTGCACACCTCTTCAAATATGCAAAATTAGAGAAAAAAATTCAATTACTCAGTAATATCAACGCTTTTTTAGTAAATATTAGAGCTGAATTTCTATTACTTTGTCAACATCTGTGGGCACTTCGTCAAGAGAAATCAGCACGCCACCGTCGCATTTCTGTGTCTTCACGGCCTTGCGTGTGGCGAAGTCGACAGCCTTGCGAATCTTCTTCGAGCCGATAGGCAGGAAGAGTGAGCGGTCCTGCAAGTTGAGAATATGCACAAAGAGACGGTTGTCTTTCTGTGTTGTCACACCCCAGTCGTGCGGAGCGACGAGTCCGCCACGTGTGCCGTAGATTGTCTCGCCATAAACCTTCATCCACTCGCCCATCTCCTTAAGTCGCTCCACTGCCACCTCTGGCAGACAACCGTCGGGCTGAGGACCGATGTTCATGAGCAGATTGGCATTGCGTCCGGCTGCGTTCACGAGATAATGAATGAGAGTCTTGGTAGATTTATAGTTCTGGTCAGTGATCTTGTAACCCCACATGCCGTTCATGGTCTCGCATGTCTCAAGCGGAAGTTTGCTGATTGCTTGACCCGACAGACCGGCAGTATTCTCGCCAGGAAGGTCGCGTTCGAACATCTGGAAGTCTTCGCCGTCGAACGGCTGAGAGTGGTGGTTATTGCCGATAAGGCAAGAGGGCTGCAGCTTATGTATGAGCGCATACTGCTCGGGCAAGCGCCAGTCGAACGACGGATTGATATCCTGATCCCACCAGCCGTCGAACCAGATAGCGTTCACCTCGCCATAGTTGGTGAGCAACTCTGTGAGCTGATTGTTCATAAACTGATAGTAGCTATCCCAATTCTGCGCCTCTTTCGGGCGGCCAGTGCCAAGACCAGTGCGTCCGAGCGGTGCGTCCTCGCGTCCCCAGTCGATGTGCGAGTAGTAGAAGTGCAGACCGATGCCCTGACGATGACACTCGTCGGCAAGTTCCTTCACGACGTCGCGCTTGAACGGCGAAGCGTCAACGATGTTATAGTCTGAATATTTCGTATGGAACATTGAGAAGCCCTCGTGGTGGCGTGTTGTGAAGCAGATATACTTAGCACCGGAAGCCTTGATTGCTGACACCCACTCGCGTGCACTGAACTTTGAGGGATAGAAACCACCTGCAAGCTTGGCGTACTCCTTGTAGTTAAGATTGTTGTTTGTCATTGTCCACTCGCCGGTGGCGAGCATACTGTAAAGTCCCCAATGGAGGAAGATGCCGAACTTAGAGTCTTGGAAATGAGAGCGTGCTGCGAGATTGCCTTCTGTTGGCACATACTTGTTCGCAGCAGCCTTGTCGGCAGCGGTTCCGGCTGTGCTGTTAGCAGCATTTTCGGCAGAAACACCGGCAGACATGGCGAGTGCAAACATCACTGTACAAAAGATTTTCTTCATACTTATTACATTAATTTTTAGGTAGTTATTATATACGAGAAAAGGTGCAGTTGCCCACAACTGCACCTAACGATGTTATTATCCACGCAAATCGTGCTCCTCAAAACGACGTTCTGCGAGCTTTTCATACTTTGTTCCTGGCTTGCCGTAGTTGGCATAAGGCCATATAGAAATGCCTCCACGCGGTGTGAAGAGACCAGTCACCTCAATATACTTAGGATCCATAAGCTTCACGAGGTCTTTCATAATTATGTTCACGCAGTCCTCGTGGAAGTCGCCATGATTACGGAAGCTGAAAAGGTAGAGCTTCAAGCTCTTGCTCTCCACCATCTTTACGTCCGGCACATACGATATGCGTATCTCCGCAAAGTCGGGCTGACCGGTAATCGGACACAGCGATGTGAACTCCGGACAGTTGAAACGCACCCAGTAGTCGTTGCCCTGATGCTTGTTGACAAATGTCTCAAGCACTTCCGGTGCATAGTCGTCACGATACTTTGTCTTCGCTCCGAGTGCCTGCAAGCCTTCGTCGCGGCGATTATCTGAATTTGTTGCCATTTATATACTTATTATATATACTACATTTTTATATACTATATTTTAAAGCACATTAACCTCTGAACGTTGTCTTAAATATTGAAAATTCGCCAGATGCTATAGTTCATTCCGGTATCGAAGTTGTCCTCGCCCTCGAACTTCTTTGTCCAGCGCACCACGCGTATGGTAAGAGGCAGAACGATTATCTCGTAGAGGGTCTTCAGCACTACCTGCGAAATCATAAGCACGGGCAGTTCCTTCATCGGGATAACTCCTCCGAGCGCAAGCGGGAAGAAGATAATCGAATCGGCTGCCTCGCCGTACACCGTACTGAGTATGGCGCGAGCCGAGAAGTTCTTGCCGCCCGACGAGAGTTTCATGCGACTCATCACGTAAGCATTGACGAACGAACCGACAATGAACGCTAAGAATGATGCGAATGCGATACGTGGCGCAAGACCGAATACCGCATGAAAGCCTTCTTCGTTATGCCAGTAAGGTGCAGCGGGCAGTATGTCACACAATGCTCCAAAGAGGACAAATAGGAAATTCATAGCGAAACCCAGCCATATAAGCAATCGGGTTTTTCCATAGCCCCATACCTCACAAACGCAGTCGTTGATGATGTACGAAACGGGGAAGACGATTAATCCGCCTGTTACACTAATCGGACCTAACGCAATTTGCTTTGTCTCAAGCACGTTTGCCGTAATAAGACAAACGCAGAAAAGCGTACTGAAAAGCAAAAACAGCACACTCACGGTTTTCTTGTTTTTCTGCATAATCTTGTTTTTTAAGAGGTTTATCAAGCACTCTATATAATATAATGTATATAGTAAACGATACTGCTACATTTATTTACGGCTGCAAAATTACTACTTTTTAATGAGAACGCAAACAAAAACACAGAGTAAATAGCAATAAAGAACGAGGAGCTACGCCGAAACGAATGGTTTCTGCGCAGCTCCTCGCTATAATGATAATAAATATTGCGATGTAGTTTAGAACATCTTTGCAGGATAAACACCCTCGTCGGCAAGTTTCTGGAACTTAGCCACTACGTCCGGACGATCCTCCGGATAGGTCACGCCAAACCACTTAGATGTCGTGTCGAGCACCTCGCAAGTAGCGGTGCCGTCGTGGATGAGCTTGTCTACCATCAATGGGATGAAGAACTCGCTCTTAAGGTTCTCCATGTTCTTCGGGTCAGAGAGGAACGCCTTGAAGTACTCCTCGCTGTGCTTGAAGTAATCAGGTGTAAAGCCCCAGAAGTTCATAGATACCGGTGTTGTATCAGGAATCTCTACCCATGTTTCGTTGTCGTCAGCAAGATATTTAACAACGCCGTCGAAACGCTGAATCTTGGTGCGCTCAACAACAGATGTAAGATGGTGGTGCTCGTCGTTCTCGCATACGCCACGGCTTACAGTGCCACTCTCAGAAAGAGTGTTACCTACGCGGAAACCGACCATAGCATACTTACCAGTAGAACCCTCTGGCAACTCGCTGAGCCACTTGCCCATTACACGGAATGCATCGCGATCGTAGAAGTCGTCGCAGTTGAGCACAGCGAACGGCTCATTGATAACGCTTGCACCCATCATCAGCGCATGGTTAGTACCCCAAGGTTTTGTGCGACCCTCAGGACATGTAAAGCCCTCGGGCAGTGCGTCGAGGCTTTGGAACACGAGTTCGCAAGGGATGTGGCCTTCATATTTAGAAAGAACAATGCGACGGAAGTCGTCCTCAAAATCCTTACGGATAACGAACACAAGCTTGCCAAAGCCAGCATTGATTGCGTCGTAGATACTGTAATCCATGATTGTCTCACCGTGAGGACCGAGCTCGTCGAGCTGCTTCAGTCCGCCGTAACGGCTTCCCATACCTGCAGCGAGGAGGAAAAGTGTTGGTTTCATAACTCTGATATTTATTTAAGTTAATTTATATTGACTTTCGATTATTATTAATCTGAACGCAAAAGTAACAAAATCGAATGAAATAAAAAAATTATTGATAGTATAAAATTGCGCACATCACTGAAAAATCGTAACTTTGCACGATACTATATCATAATGTAACGAAAGAAAGAAACAGAAAAAGTCTAAATATATGGCAATTACAGAAGAAAAGACAGTAGAAGAGAAGAATTTGAGTTTTGTAGAGCAGCTCGTTGAGCAGGACCTCGCTGAGGGCAAGAACGCCGGACGCATACAGACGCGTTTCCCGCCAGAGCCTAATGGTTATCTGCACATCGGACACGCTAAGGCTATCTGCATGGACTTCGGCGTGGCTGAAAAGTACAATGGAGTGTGCAACCTGCGCTTCGACGACACCAATCCTACAAAGGAGAACAACGAGTACGTTGAGAACATTCTCAACGACATCTCTTGGCTCGGTTTCAAATGGGGTAACATATACTATGCTTCCGACTATTTCGAGAAGCTTTGGGACTTCGCTGTGTGGATGATCCAGAACGGACACGCTTACATCGACGAGCAGACTGCTGAGCAGATTGCTGAGCAGAAGGGCACACCTACCACTCCGGGCGTTGCTTCGCCTTACCGCGACCGCCCCGTTGAGGAGAGCCTCAAGTTGTTCAACAAGATGAACACTCCAGAGGCTGTGGAAGGCAGCATGGTGCTCCGTGCAAAGCTCGACATGGCTAACCCGAATATGCACTTCCGCGACCCTATCATCTATCGCATCATCCACACTCCACACCACCGCACAGGCACGAAGTGGCACGCTTATCCGATGTACGACTTCGCTCACGGACAGAGCGACTTCTTCGAGGGTGTAACCCACTCTATCTGTACACTCGAGTTCGTACCTCATCGCCCACTCTACGACAAGTTCATCGACTATCTGAAGGAGATGCGTGGCGAGACAGAGAACCTGCACGACTTCCGCCCACGCCAGATTGAGTTCAACCGTCTGAACCTTACATACACAATGATGTCGAAGCGCAAGCTCCTGGCTCTTGTTGAGGAGAAATTTGTGTCGGGTTGGGACGACCCGCGTATGCCGACACTCTCGGGTATGCGTCGCCGCGGCTACTCGCCCGAGTCAGTACGCAAGTTCATCGACTCAATCGGCTACACCAAGTTCGACGCTCTCAACGACATGGCGCTGCTCGAGGCTGCCGTTCGCGAGGATTTGAACAAGCGTGCGCTGCGCGTGTCTGCTGTGCTCAACCCGGTTAAACTCGTCATCACCAACTATCCTGAGGGTCAGACTGAGGAGATGGAGGCTATTAACAACCCGGAGAACGAGGCTGACGGCACACACACCATCACCTTCTCGCGCAATCTTTGGATCGAGCGCGACGACTTCATGGAGGATGCTCCGAAAAAATTCTTCCGCATGACTCCGGGCAAGGAGGTACGTCTGAAGAACGCCTACATCGTGAAGTGCACAGGCTGCACAAAGGATGCTGAGGGCAACATCGTGGAGATTCAGGCCGAGTACGACCCGCTCAGCAAGAGCGGCCTTGAGGGCGCCAACCGCAAGGTGAAGGGCACACTCCACTGGGTATCTGCCGACCACTGCCACAAGGCTCAGGTGCGCGTTTACGACCGTCTGTTCTGCGTTGAGAACCCGTCGGCTGACGAGCGCGACTTCCGCGAACTGCTCAACCCAGAGAGCCTCAAAACTATCGAGAACTGCTACGTTGAGAACTACGCTGCCGACTGCAAGCCAGGACAGTATCTGCAGTTCCAGCGCATCGGCTACTTCATGGCAGACCTCGACTCTACAGCCGAGAACCCCGTGTTCAACAAGACTGTGGGTCTGAAGGACGCTTGGGCAAAGCAAAACAAGTAAAACTTTGATGGAGAAAAAAGAGAATTATTTCAACAGTCCCGAATTTCAAGAGACACTACACCGATACGAATCGTCGCTGCAAGAAGACCATCCAGAGTACTTCGGCAGCGACGAACTGTCGGACATTGCTGAATATTACTATGACAGTGGCAAGAGAAAGGAAGCTGTTGACGTTCTTGACTATGCCATCCAACTACACCCAGGAGCAGCTATGCCATTGGTGTTCAAGGGACGCATAGCTCTTATCGACAATAAAGACATCAACACAGCGCAACACTACGCTGACATGATTTCCGACCAGCTCGACCTCGACTGTCTTTATCTGCAAGCCGAGATTATGATTACGCGTGGCAATGTTGAGGAAGCTGATAACTTCCTTAACAATGCGATACACCAGATTGACGAGGACGACGTGCCCGACTATGTACTCGACATAGCTACTATTTTTATCGATTATAACCAACCCGACATAGCAGCCAAGTGGCTTGCCATGAGCGACGAGGATGACCTGCTCGACTATCGTGAGGTGAAAGCACGCATTGCCTTCGCCAAGGGCGACTACGAGCAGAGCGAACAGATATTCGAACAGCTGCTCGACGAAGACCCTTACTCGGGCAAGTACTGGAACTCACTCGCCGTAACGCAGCTCATGAGCAACCGCATCAACGACTCGATAACGTCGAGCGAATACTCCATAGCTATCGACCCCGAGGACGAGGAGGCACTGCTCAACAAGGCTAACGGTCTGTTCTCGCTTGGCAACTTCACCGAGGCAATGGACTACTACCAGCGTTTCCTCAAACTCTGTCCGGAGGAGGGTGCTGCATATATGTTCGTAGGCAACTGCCTGCTCAACATGGGCAGACCGGAGGAGGCTATGCCGCAGTACAACAAGGCGTTGGAATGTTTCAAGAAATACGATATTAGCACATCGGAAGTGAACCAATGTCGTGCATTCACTCTCTCACAACTCGGACATATAGAACAGGCACTCGAATGTCTTGCCGAGACCGACAACGACCCCGATTGCAACCATAGCGAGATAAACGTAATACGTGGTCATATCCTCTTAGAGCATGGTAGAGTGAAAGAAGCTATAAAGAGTTTCGTTGAAGCCTTGCAAGCCACTCACTTCTCTCACGAGATATTCTTCCGCATAGCCATCTCGGTGTACGACTGTGGCTACCCTACCATAGCATACCGCATGTTCAAAACCTATCACGAAGCGCACCACAATCCAGGCGACGAGGGTGCGGCTTATCTGGCTGCGTGCTGCCGACAGTTGCAGAAGCATGACGAATACTTGAAGTATCTCAACATAGCCTGTCAGCAGAACCCGTCGGAAGCGCGCAAGGTGCTCGGCGAATACTTCCCAACGGGCATGGACCCGAAGGATTACTTCGACTATGAAAAAGTAAAAGAGTAAAAGTAGGTGGTATGGGCATCCTGCCCATACCCACGCACCCACAAAAAGCATATCTTTAAAAATAAAAGAGTAAAAAGTAAAAAGAAATGAATACAGCAGAGCTTTTCCTTTGGATCCTCGACAACCTCAACTATTGGGTTGTCACCCTGTTTATGGCTATCGAGAGTTCATTCATTCCCTTCCCATCCGAGGTGGTTGTTCCGCCGGCAGCATGGAAGGCTATGGACCCTGACAGCGGCATGAGCTTTGTGCTCGTCGTGGTGTTCGCCACAATCGGTGCCGATTTCGGTGCACTCATCAACTATTACCTTGCCAAGTGGCTCGGTAGACCTATCATCTACAAGTTTGCAGACAGCCGTATCGGTCACATGTGCCTCATCGACCGTGCCGCTGTAGAGAAAGCCGAAGCGTTTTTCCGCGAACATGGTGCCACCTCAACATTCTTCGGACGCCTCGTGCCGGCTGTACGCCAGCTCATCAGCATCCCTGCTGGCCTCTCTGGTATGCACGTCGGCAAGTTCCTCCTCTACACCACTCTCGGTGCAGGCGTATGGAACACGGTGCTCGCCATGATCGGTTGGGGCATCTACAAGTACACCAACCTTAAGACCACAAAGGATGTTTACGAGCAGGCTCTGCAGTACAGCCACGAAATCGGCTACGTTCTGCTCGCTCTCGCCGCCCTCGTCGTCGCATTCCTTGCGTACAAGGGATTGAAGAAAACAAAATAAATTGTATGTACCGTTTTTGCACCTAATGGTTTGAAAGAGTCGTTTAACGAAAACGACATTTGAAACGAGCGTTGTCAATACTATAATTAAACATAGAATGCACCCCTAAAGGTAGGGTGTTCAAAATCCTCATAATTCTTATGTCCAATTTGTCCCCCAAATATCCACCTAACTAACAGTAAATCAATAAACTGCATTTTTTAAATCGTGCAGGATTTCCATTCCTATACATTATGCATATAATTGTTGCAGAATATCAATGAGTTATGACGTTTATTGGGTCAAAAATCGTGCAGAAAAAATTGCGGATTTTGAACACCCTACCTGTAGGGGTACACGAACAAAGTTTTGAAATGAATTGGGTTGAATACTTCTTTCCATAATATTCGCATATAGATGCAAGGCAAGCCACCCCACATTACATTGAATCTTTTTGCTTTATAAAGGGGAAGCGTTTCATTTTATTTACTTATCTGTGGTGTATTAAACTTACCTAAACCGGTATTGTCTTTACTTGATTCTGTAAGAATCTTGCCATCGTGCCTTCTTGATTTTCCTACGGAGAATGTATATGTGGCAGTCAAGCGTACCATATGCTGAAGTGGTTTCCAATCCTTGTTCTCATTATACCTAAGAATAGGTAAATTCGAAACAGTATAGTTGTTGTGTCCTGAATAATTGTATTTTGCACCTACTGACCAATTACCTATTTTATATTGTATCGTTCCAGCATATTGAAGGCTGCCACGTGACAAAAGGTCGCCGTCGTATACTTTTGTTGGTGAATTAACACTGAAGATCAAAGACAAGTTTTCAAATGATGCTGTAATATTGCCACCTATACGCCAATAATCAAAGTTGATATTTTGCGATGGAGTTTCAAGTCGTGAGATATAGTATTCAACATAGGGTGATAATTCTAACCATTTAAATGGATACCAACTCCCATAAAGGTCAAATCTCCATTCGAAATCACCTCCTATATTTTGAGGTCTGAAATAAACATTATCGCCTTCTTTTAGTATTGTGGTAGCTATCTTATTGTTAGCATATGATGGCTGTACCATGAAGACTATCTGATTTTTATTATTTGGTGAGAAATATGCAAACGACAGTTTCCCCGATGTAATCCAATAATCTTTCAATTTTGGATTGCCAGCAGATATCAGCCAGGGGTCTAAATAGGTCTCACTCTCAGTGATTTCATTTAACGAAGGAGATATATTACGCATTGTCAACGTCAACTGCACAGTTGTTCCTTTCATTTTACCCTTTCCCCACCAATCTGAATAAAGTCTTATGTAAGGAAGAACAGAGGTTTGCGATATACCCGAGGATGTCTGCTTAAATATATTCAATCCAACAGCCGGAACAAACGATATTGTATTCCATGTCCAGGAACCACCCGTATTAAGGAACTCATAGTGAGAATATGGTTTGTATTTGTTATTGAATGAAGTCTGATTAAGTTGCTTATATTCATATCTTGAACCAACACTCAATGAGCCACCCCAAAGCGGAGAGGCATAGACAGCGTTTGTAATAAATGAATACGAATCATTATCCACTCTTGAGTGTAAATTGTAGTCATAGTCATTGTTTCCTGTATTCTCCGAGAGCATAGATTGCTTCGAATCCGAATAACTATTTCCAAATGTATTGACCACATTTATGGCAAACAGACGGCCTTTCTTTAATAAATAGCGATAGTATAAATCTACAGCCACCGTATTGGAACGACTCTTCAAAAGGCTTGTACCTTCACCATTATATTTGGTGTCATCTGTCGAAATAAGGCCCGCCCTTTTTTCTTCATCTTGTAAGGGTTCAATGATAGTATATACCTTAGCATTAAACAGATGATTACCCTGATATCTTTGGTACGATGCACTGATGTTATGATATTGACCTTTATAGCGACTTGTACCCCTATATTGAGAATGTAGTTGCGGACTATAAGTGTATTCAGCAAGATTATCAATATTGCCTATGTTTCTGTAATCAACTAGATAACCCAGTTTTACTTGGTTCAGAGAATCCGCATATGTCAAGTCAATCTGGTTTGTTCCAAATCCTGTGTTTACAGCATTAGAAGTGTTGAAATAACCGGTATAAGATCTATCGTGCCTCTTCTTCACAACAATGTTGACTACAGGCCCTGCAGTCAGACTCATGTATTGAGGAGGAGCAATAGAATAAAACTCTACGTTCTTTATGTCCTCACCCTTATATCCACGTAAGTCATATGCCGTTGATGGAACGCCATTTATAAGGATAAATACATTTTGTCTGTCCCAAGAAACCAATTTTGTTTCATTTATTGCTGTTTGGAACAATTCTAAGGAAGAAACTGCATCTAAAGCATTTGTACCAAACTTTTTATTGTCGTTTGATAAATATAGCACATCGTGATCACCCTTATGAATAATCCTTTCTGCTTTAACCACAACTTCACTTAGTCTAAAAGATTTGATAGTATCTAATGATTCTTGAGCATCACCATTCAAAACAAGAAACAAGAGACTAATTATTGCTAGAACCTTTTTCATAATTTTTTTATCCGAGTTGATGTTGCAAATAGTCTAATAAACTAACCTCAAAATTTTCGTCCATAACTTCATATTTGCAATGACTGAAACCTGACATGTAATCACGAGGACATACCCCCATACATACTGGAAGTCTATTACATCTAAGACATTTTTCGTTTTCGAATGTTGGGGATTGACATTTCGTGTCATAACTATTTTCCCACCCATAGCCCGCTGCATGTTACTTACATTCAGCTCGGCGTAGGCGTTTCTCTTGTGGTCTTAGAAGAGCACGTCTCCTATAACGACAGTCAGAGTGCTTATAATCCGACAACAAATGTAATAAGAAAAATCCAAAATAAAGAAAGAATCGGCAAGAAAATTGCCATAAGGGTAGGGTGCCACGCTACAACAACAATATTGCCACGCTACGCAAACAACGTTGCCACGCTACAACAACAATATTGCCACGCTACGACAACAATGTTGCCACGCTACAACAACATTGCTACGCTACAACAATGTCGAGAAACGGACAGAAGATGAGTTAGAAGACAAACTGGAAGATAGACTGGAAGATAGGATGGAAGATAACCCCTATTGTTCAGATATCTTCCAGCCATTACTTCGCTGATACACAGCACATTATACTCCAAAATGGAGGATATGGTAGATTTTTTCGCAAAACACTTTTTCTTAACCATATCTTTAAACAATGTAATTTTCACAAGACTACGGCAGGAATGGAACACCTTCCTTTACTCATAATGTGATGGTGATATGGGGATGCTTTCAACTAATCTTCTTTAAACGCCAGCTTGTCGAACTTGGCTTTAAGCATTGGAGCCTCCGACTTACGAATTGAGAGTTTCATCTCGCAGGTGTTGTCGTAGGTCTGGCTGATAATGCGCGGCGACATGTCCTTGATGATTTTCATTACATCGTTCATCATAATGTAAGGAAAATCGAAAACAACCTCCTCCTCTACGAACTGACTTACAATCTCTGCGTTGGCTATTGCCTCAGCCGCTGCGGTGCGATAGGCAACAATAAGTCCGCTTGTGCCAAGATTGACACCTCCGTAATAGCGCACAACAATGATAAGAATGTCGGTCAACTCGTTCTTGTTGATCTGACCGAGAATGGGCTTGCCGGCTGTGCTGCTCGGCTCGCCGTCGTCGTTGGCACGGAAATCAGTGCGGTCAGCACCGAGCATGTATGCCCAGCACACATGACGCGCGTCATAATACTTCTTGCGAAACTCTGCTACGTATTGCTTCACTTCTTCCTCGGAAGTGACATGAAAGGCAAAAGCGAGAAACTTACTGCGTTTCTCGCTGTAAAAGCCTTCTGCGGGTGTGTCTGTGATTGTTAGAAATTCGTCTTTTGGCTCCATTGATGTTAAATTGACAAGTAGACAAGGCGAGATGCATAACAAACAGTTATGCAAACCACCTTGTCTACTCGTTGCTTATTCACTTATCTACTACTATGTTACGACAGCTTGTGGATGATGAGTCCTGAGCGGAGCTTAGGCTCAAACCATGTTGCCTTTGGCGGCATAATCTTTCCGCTATCGGCGATGTCGATTATTTGCTTCATTGAAACCGGATAGAGGGCGAGTGCCATACGCATCTCGCCGCTGTCTACGCGACGCTTCAGTTCTTCGAGACCGCGAAGACCTCCTACGAAGTCGATGCGCTTGTCTGAACGTAAATCGGTGATGCCGAGCACCTTGTCGAGGATAAGACGGCTCGAGATGTCTACGTCGAGAACACCAATCGGGTCGTGGTCGTCGTATGTGCCCTGCTTGGCTGTGAGCGAATACCAATGTCCGTCGAGATAGAGTGAGAACTCGTGCAGACGCTGCGGCTTGTAGATAGCCTCGCCCTTGTCCTCAACCTCGAAGTTCTCGCGCAAAGCGTCAAGGAACTGCTCTGATGTAAGACCATTGAGGTCCTTTACAACGCGGTTATAGTCGAGCACGGTGAGCTGCGATGCCTGGAAGCAAACAGCCATGAAGTAGTTGTACTCCTCGTCGCCCTTATGGTTCGGATTGTTCTTAGCCTTTTCTGCACCAACGAGAGCAGCAGCAGCACTACGGTGGTGGCCGTCGGCGATGTAGAGAGCCGGCATCTTAGCGAACTCCTTAGTAATCAGTTCGATGTCTGCCTTGTCACTAATAACCCAGAACTGATGACCGAAGCCGTCGTCGGGAGCAACGAAGTCGTACTCGGGCTTTGTTGCTGCGTAGCGCTTGATGAGCGCGTCGAGCACCTCATTGTCAGGATAAGCGAAGAACACCGGCTCGATGTTGGCATCGTTTACGCGAACATGCTTCATGCGGTCTTCCTCCTTGTCGCGGCGTGTCAGCTCGTGCTTCTTGATGGTGCCATTGAGATAATCGTTGACGAAAGCACCCACAACAAGTCCGTACTGAGTCTTGCCGTTCATGGTCTGAGCGTAGATATAATAGTTCTCGTCTGCGTCCTGACGAAGCCAACCCTTCTCCTGGAACATCTTGAAGTTAGCGGCAGCCTTCTCGTAAACGCGCGGATCATACTCGCTTGTGCCCGGTTCGAAGTCAATCTCCGGCTTGATAATATGATAAAGACTCTTCTCGTTATCGCCAGCCTCAGCTCTTGCCTCTTCACTATCGAGCACGTCGTAAGGACGTGATGCTATTTCTTCAACAAGGTCTTGCGGTGGACGTACGCCACGGAATGGTTTTACTGTTGCCATAGTATGATTATTTTAAAACCCCACCACTATGTCCTCCCTATGGGGCAAAGGGGTGGGGTTATCGGGGATTTTTACTTAATTACTTGTTAACTTGGAACTTAGTGCAGCCGTCAGCGAAGAAAGCGTTGATCTGCTTAGCAGCTGCGATACCAGCGTTGGTGTTAGCCTCTGCTGTCTGAGCACCCATCTTCTTAGGTGTAGAGAAGTATCTGCCTTCGAACTTCTGGAACTCTTCGTTAGCGTCCGGCATGATGTCTGTGATGAACTTCAGGTCGGTGCGTTCTGCCATGAGGGCAAGGAGTTCAGGCTCGTTGATAACTTCCTTACGAGCTGTGTTGATGAGGATGCCGTTCTTGTGGAGTTTGCCGACAAGAGCAGCATTGATGCTCTGCCTTGTCTCGGGAGTAGCAGGGATGTGCAGCGAAACGATGTCGCAGTTCTCGAAGAGAGCGTCCTGAGAGTCAACTGCCTTAACGCCAGCAGCCTCAATAGCCTCCTTCGGGCAGAAAGCGTCGTATGCATAAACTTCCATCTCGAAGCCCTTAGCGATGCGAGCCACGTTTCTACCTACGTTGCCGAAAGCGAGAATACCGAGCTTCTTGCCCTTCAACTCGCTACCCGACTTGCCGTTGTAGAAGTTGCGAACGCCGTAAACGAGCAAACCGAATACAAGTTCAGCCACAGCATTAGAGTTCTGACCAGGTGTGTTCTCAACAACAACGTTCTTCTCTTTAGCGTAAGCACAGTCGACATTGTCGTAACCGGCACCGGCACGTACAACTATCTTAAGCTGCTTTGCAGCGTCAAGCACCTCTGGTGTAACCTTGTCTGAGCGCACGATCATTGCGTCAGCGCCAACCACAGCGTCGAGAAGCTGCTGCTTTTCTGTATATTTCTCAAGCAAAACGAGTTCGTTGCCTGCACCTTCTATCTCAGCCTTAATGCCGTCAACCGCTGCCTTTGCAAACGGTTTTTCTGTTGCCACTAATACTTTCATAGCTATACTATTTATTAATGTTCCTTTTCAAAATCCTGCATGCACTTAACGAGAGCCTCAACGCCTTCCATAGGCATAGCGTTGTAGCAACTTGCGCGGAAGCCACCTACCGAACGGTGACCCTTGATGCCGACCATGCCACGTTGTGTAGCGTACTCGAAGAACGGCTTCTCAAGTTCCTTGTACTCGTCGTTCATAACGAAGCAGATGTTCATCAAAGAACGAGAGTCCTTCTCTACTGTACCACGGAACAACTTGTTGCGGTCGATTTCGTCGTAGAGCACCTTAGCGCGAGCCTCAGCACGGCGAGCCATCTCTTCTACTCCACCCTGAGCCTTAATCCAACGCAGTGTTTCGAGAGCGCAGTAGATAGGTACTACTGGAGGCGTGTTGAACATAGAACCCTTCTCTACGTGTGTACGGTAGTCGAGCATTGTCGGAATCTGACGCGGAGCCTTACCCAAGCATTCATCCTTTACGATGATGAGGGTAACACCAGCCATAGCGAGGTTCTTCTGAGCACCTGCATAGATACAGTCGTACTTAGCAACGTCGATAGGACGGCTGAAGATATCAGAAGACATATCGCCGATAAGTCTTACAGGCACTTCCGGCTCCTTGCGGATTTCGGTACCATAAATAGTATTATTAGTTGTAATATGTAAATAGTCGAGATCTGTCGGACATTCGTAATCCTTTGGATAGAATGTATAGCCTGCGTCTGCAGAAGAAGCCACCTCAACAGCTTCGCCAAAGAGCTTAGCTTCCTTCAACGCCTTCTTTGCCCATGTACCCGTATTGAGATAACCAGCCTTCTTAATCAAGAAGTTGTAAGGAATCATACAGAATTCCAATGAAGCGCCACCACCGAGGAACAATACCGAATAGCCTTCTGGCACCTTCAAGAGTTCCTTGATAAGGGCTACAGCCTCATCAACAACGGGTTGGAAATCCTTTGCACGATGGCTAATCTCTGCCAAAGAAAGTCCTGAACCATTAAAATCCAAAATCTGTTTTGCTGTGTTTTCGATCACTTCGCGAGGAAGAATAGAAGGTCCTGCATTAAAGTTGTATTTCTTCATCTGCCTGTTTGTTATTAAGTTAATATAAGTTTGATTACTATCGCAGGCGAAGTTACAATTAATTTTTGAAAGTAACAAGCAAATGCTTACAAAATGTTACTCTTATTTTATCTTTTACGCGGTTTCAACTTTACTTCTGGTATTTTCAACTTGTCACCAGCCTTCACTGTATGGCAGTTATTCAGCACCTCAACGTAACATTCCATACCTTCTCCAAGATAGGCTTTACTAATTGAGGCGAGCGACTGCCCTGGTTGTACGGTAACCACTTTGGCAACACCAACAATAATATAAGCACCAGTACGTACACGAACATCATAGTTGTAGTCGGACGGTGTGGTGGCTGTTGATGCTGCAGACATTACTGCTGTAGAGCCTGTCGCAGCCTTAGAGTTAGACGCACGAACAGAGTCTTTCTTCTCTTTCTTTATGTTTTCTGCGGTGTGTGCATCTGCTGCTTTCAAAGCATCATTAGACGCTATTGTATCACTAACAACACACTGCGGTTCAACTGCTACCACCGTGTCTTGTTGAGCATACAATCGTGTCTCAAGTCTATCTATAACATGGTTCTTCTCTTCTATTCGCTGATAGAGGAAATACATACCTATGCCAATACTCACGAGTATAACAAACGACGCAATAGTGAGAACATACATCATACGCGGACTGCGTTGCTTGCATCCACCAATAACAATGCCTTCATCGTCTGACTCATCTATGTCGTTAGCCGACTTTTCTTCGTCTGCCCTATTGTTATCATCATCTATTGGTTCGCTCTTTGGAGCCATCAAACGACGAGCCATGTCACGGTGTTCCTCTGTGTTTACCACTTTTGATGCAGGTTCTGAGGGGGAAGGCTGATTGGTTGGTTGGTCGGTTGGTGCAGTTGAGGACAACTGCACCCCCTGAGGTTGCTCAGTTGGTGTGGGTTGATTGGCGGATTGGTCAGTCAACTGGTCGGTTGGTGCAGTTGGGAACAACTGCACCCCCTGAGGTTGCTCAGTTGGTATGGTTTGATTGGTGGATTGGTCAGTCAACTGATCGGTTGGTGCAGTTGGGGACAACTGCACCCCCTGAGATTGCTCAACTGGTGTGGGTTGATTGGCGGATTGGTCGGTTGGCTGGTCGGTTGGTGCAGTTGGGGACAACTGCACCCCCTGAGGTTGCTCAGTTGATGTGGGTTGATTGGCGGATTGGTCAGTCAACTGATTGGTTGGTGCAGTTGGGGACAACTGCACCCCCTGAGTTTCCGTTTCAATTACAGAATCGGAGAGCTCATTCATTTCATCATCTATTTCAGAAAAATCGACTCCATCGTTAAGCACTACAGTCTCAAACTGTACAAACGGACGATTGACACGGTCGCGCAGCAAGACCTCGGGAGTGAACGATATTTTGTTGCGTCCATCGATGATAATACGTTCGCCAGTATTCACATCGACACTGGCGCGTGCGCTCACCGCCGACACCTTGAAAGTGCCGAAGCCTTTTATCTTCACCGAGCTATCAGTGTCGTCAAGTTCCTCATTTACTACATCGAACATTGCACCGATAAAGTCGGAAGCGTCACTAAGCGATAAGCCGTACCTCTCACTCAGCTCACGAGCGAAATCATTCACCTTAGCCATTCGCATCGTCTCCTTTCTTCATCTTGTTCTTCACCGATGTTGCAGGCTTGAAGTTAAGCACAATCTTCGGTGGAACGAGCATACGCTGCCCCGTTGACGGATTGACAACGATGCGCTCCATACGTTTCTTCAGTTCAAAGGTACCGAAATCTGGTACTGACACATTCTCACCTTCATCGAACGTAGAGGCAATAGACTCTAACACGCAACGCACCATGCGCTGAGTGTTCTCCTGCGAATATCCCGTGCGTCGAGATAGCTCTGTGATGTATTCCTTGTTGTTCATATATAATATAAGGTGAGAATGTGTGATGATTATATTATTCTACTTCACCATAGAGGTCGAAGTCATCGCTATCGGTGATACGTACATCATAGAACGCACCGACACGCAGACGGCGCGTAGCCTTTATAAGCACCTCGGGATCGACCTCCGGTGAGCAGAACTCCGTGCGACCGATGTAATAGTCGCCCTCTTTGCGGTCGATGATGGTCTTCAGAACGCTGCCAACCTTAGCAGCTTCCACCTCAGCACTGATACGCTGCTGCACAGCCATGAGTTTGTCGAGGCGACGCTGCTTCACTTCTGCCGGCACATCGTCCTCGTAATGTTCTGCGCTGTATGTGCCTTCCTCCTCAGAGTAGGCGAAAGCACCCATACGCTCAAAGCGTGCCCACTTCACGAACTCTACGAGTTCCTTGAAGTCTTCCTCTGTCTCGCCAGGGAAACCAACGAGCAGTGTTGTGCGCAGATGCAGACCCGGCACCTCCTTGCGGATGCGCTCTATGAACTCCATTGTCTCCGCTTTAGTAACATGGCGATGCATACGTGTGAGCATATTGTCGGAGATGTGCTGCAGAGCGATGTCGAGATACTTGCATACGTTAGGTTTCTCGCGGATAACGTCAAGCAGTTCAAACGGGAATTGGTTAGGATAAGCGTAGTGCAGGCGAATCCACTTCACACCCTTTATATCTGCGATGTCCGAGATAAGGTCGGCGATATGACGTTTGCCGTCGATGTCCACTCCGTAGTATGTCAATTCTTGAGCGATAATCTGGAACTCCTTCACGCCACTTGCCACCAGCTCGCGTATTTCCTCAAGTATCTCCTCCTTCGGACGGCTTACGTGCTTGCCGGTGATAATTGGTATGGCACAATAGGCACAACGGCGGTCGCAACCCTCGCTAATTTTTATATAGGCGTAGTGGTGCGGCGTAGTGATGTGGCGTGCACCAGAGCATGTAGGCTCTTCGGGCTTGCCGAGGTCGGTAAGCAACTGCTTGAAGTTGAACTTGCCGTAATACTTATCCACCTGCGGAATTTCCTCTTCGAGCTCCTTCTGATAGCGTTGTGAGAGACAACCCATCACGAAGAGTTTGCTTATCTTGCCCTCCTCCTTTGCCTGAACGAGTTCGAGGATGGTGTCTATGCTCTCCTGCTTTGCGTCCTCAATGAAGCCGCATGTGTTGACCACAACGATTTCGCCCTCGATGCGCTTCGCATCATGGGTGCAATGATAACCAGCCTGCTCGAAAAGTGTCATCAGTTTCTCGCTGTCGACAAGGTTCTTTGAGCAGCCCATTGTTATAATATCTACTTGTCCTTTCTTCATAATTATTTTTTGAACAACGAATCGACGAACTGGCGTTTGTTGAAGAGCTGCAATGCCTCCATCGATTCGCCCAGTCCGATATACTTCACCGGCACCTTAAGTTGGTCGCTGATGCCGATAACCACTCCACCCTTCGCTGTTCCGTCGAGCTTTGTGATAGCAAGCGATGTGATTTGAGTGACCTGCGAGAACTGCTTTGCTTGCTCAAAAGCGTTCTGACCGGTACTGCCATCAAGCACGAGCAGCACCTCGTCGGGTGCTTCGGGCAGCACCTTCTTCATAACATCCTTTATCTTCTTCAGCTCGTTCATCAAGCCCACCTTGTTATGCAGACGTCCTGCGGTATCGATGATTACGACATCTGCTCCGTTTGCCTTAGCCGAAGAGAGCGTATCGAAAGCTACGGATGCAGGGTCGGCACCCATCTGCTGTTTTACTACGGGCACACCTACGCGCTCGCCCCAGATGCAAATCTGCTCAACGGCAGCGGCACGGAATGTGTCGGCAGCACCGAGATACACTTTCTTGCCCGACTTCTTGAACTGATAAGCGAGCTTACCAATGGTGGTTGTCTTGCCGACACCGTTCACACCAACAACAAGAATCACGTAAGGACGATGGTCGGTTGGCAATTCCCAATCGTCATTATCCGCAGTGTTATTCTCTGTAAGCAGCGATGCAATTTCATCGCGCATAATATTGTTAAGTTCTGACGTAGACACATACTTATCGCGTGCCACACGTTCTTCAATGCGCTGGATAATCTTCAAAGTTGTTTCTACACCTATGTCAGATGTAATCAGAGCCTCTTCAAGATTATCGAGCACTTCGTCGTCGACGGTAGATTTACCCATGACAGCACGAGAAATCTTGTCGAAGACACTGTGTTTTGTCTTCTCCAGACCATTGTCAAGAACTTCTTTCTTGTTCTTATTAAAAAATCCAAAAATTCCCATATAACGTTATTTAAGTGCAAAGATAGTGCAAATCAAAGACAATACAAAATATGCTCGCATATTTTTGTCACTTCAGCTCCACTACCATGCCCTCTCGCGTCAGTTCTGACGCTGGAAACACGGCGCGAGCCTCTTCGAGTAGCACCTGTTCGTTGTCGTATTTCGAGCTATAGTGACCTAACAGTAGACGACCTGCATGTGCGTCGCGAGCCACTTGTGCAGCTTGCGCTGCCGTACTGTGGCAATACTTAGTCGCCTTCTCTGCGTCTTCAGTAGCATACGTCGTTTCGTGATAGATGCACGTTGTGCCTTCGAGCTGCTTATGCAGTTCGGGCAGATAGCACGTATCGCTGCAATAAGCGTAGCTGCGCGGTGGGTCAGCAGGGCGTGTCAGCCTGCTACTTGGTATCACGTTGCCGTCTTCGTCAGTCCACGATGCACCGTTCTTTATGTTGTTTATCTGCGACACGGGGATATGATAAAAATCTATCATGTCGCGACGGATATGCGGCAATGTCGGCTTCTCGCGGAAGAGGAATCCTGCGCACGGCTCGCGATGCTTCAGCGGTATCGACTCAACAGTCAGACTGCGGTCTTCGTAGATGACTGCACGCTTCTTCGTGTCGACAGCATGAAACTGTATCTCGTAGTCGAAGTCTTTGCAGAATGTCTCCAGCAGCATATCGAGCACGGGTTTCAGTTCTTTCGGAGCGTAGATTGCGAGTGGCATGGTGCGTCCGAGCAAGCCGAACGACGAGAGCATACCGATAAGCCCGAAGCAGTGGTCGCCATGTATATGGCTTATGAACACAGCACAGAGGCGGTTGAAGCCTATCTTCGAGCGACGCATCTGCAGCTGCGTACCCTCGCCACAGTCGACGAGAAACTGCTTCTCGCGTATCTCCACCACCTGCGCCGAAGGGTTATGGCGCAACGTTGGCAGCGCACTGCCACAACCGAGTATATGTATTTTGAAAGGTTCCATAGTTTACACTATCTCCTCAAATATTTTTATTTCTGTCGTTTAAATGTAAAGATGCCGTTTGCATTCTCAAGATAGAGCGAGTCGGCACTCAGACATTCTATACAGAAAGTGTCGCGGTTGAGCAGTAGTGAGCCGTTGAGTATCTTCCATGAGGTCCAGGGGTTTGTCTCTGCCTTGACCGCAGAGCGCACCGTTCCGCCCTCCTCTATCGCGAAGTTCTTGTCGATACTTGTCCAATGTCCGAGCAACGATGTAACGTTTATCACTCGGTCAGCCACCAGTTCGTCAGCCGTCTTATGTCCGGTCACAGCCATCTTATCGCCAGCCATGAGTCCGCCCTGCACATCCGATGGTGTCTCCACTTCCGTTTCGGCATCCTGACTGAGAAGTGTATAAACGAGGGTGTCGCCTGCATCCGTAATAATCTCGAGCGAGTGCATCGATGTGCCCTCACCGCATACACCGTAGACCGTAGTGTCGTTCACCTCCGCCACCTCGTCCGTGTCCTCAATCTGCTGTTTCTTCTTTGCGTCGCAAGCTACCAACATCAGAACAAGAAACAGGAGTCCCATACCTCCTTTGAGCATGGGGCGCAGCAATACGCTAATACTCTTCATAATATCCTTTGTTAAATGTTTTTATTCTTTGCTTTTCGCCTCATTCCAAAGCGCGTCCATCTCTCCGAGCGTCATATCCTTCAGCGGTTTGCCAATCTTTATGCTATGCTGCTCGATGTAGTTGAAGCGACGAATGAACTTGGCGTTTGTCTTTTCGAGAGCCGTGTCCGGATTAATCTTGTATAGACGTGCAGCGTTGATGAGCGAGAAGAGGAAGTCGCCGAACTCCTCCGTAGAGCGTTCCTTGTCCTCACGGCGCAGTTCTGCCTCCAGCTCGTCGAGTTCCTCGCGCACCTTAGCCCACACATCGCCTTTGTCCTCCCAGTCGAAGCCCACATTGCGCACCTTGTCCTGCACGCGATACGCCTTGATAAGCGAAGGCAGTTTCTTCTATGGTATTCGGGCGCAGCGACTCATTGGTCTGCTTGCGGTCCCACGGGCATTTCTCGCGCAGTGTGTCAAGCACGTCGAGCATACGTCCGAACGCTTTCAGCTTTTCTTCTCTTGTATGCATAATTTCAATATAAAACTCCAATAGTTATTGTATATAATTTGTGCAAAGTTACAAATAAAATTTTGATATTCAGAATTATTGTAATACCTTTGTTTATATGAATATACTACTCATTGACAATTACGACTCGTTCACATACAACCTCTTTCAATACATAAAGGAAGAAGGAGGTGCGGATGTGAACGTAACCGTTTGGCGAAACGACCAGTTCGAGCTTGATGACGTTGAGCCTTTCGACAAGATAATCCTCTCTCCGGGTCCTGGTGTGCCCGACGAGGCAGGGTTACTGAAGGCTGTCATCCGCCGTTATGCCCCTACAAAGCCCATACTTGGCGTGTGCTTGGGCGAGCAAGCCATTGGCGAGGTGTTCGGCGCAGAGATATACAATCTGTCCGCAGTCTACCATGGCATACAGTCGAACATACGCATTGTCGCGCCCGACTACATCTTCAACAACATACCCAGCAACACGTTGGTAGGACGCTATCATTCTTGGGCGGTGAAGCAGGCAAACTTCCCTACAGAATTAGTTGTAACAGCGGTGAATGAAGACGGACTTATAATGGCATTGAAGCATCGCACTTATGATGTTCACGGCATACAATTCCACCCCGAATCGATACTCACGCCAGAAGGAAGGCGCATCATTCGCAACTTTATAGTCCCCGATTAACCATCTGCGTCGTAATTTCTATCTCTCCCAAATCAATCATAGCGTTGATGAGGCTCACCTTCTGCGCATTCATCAACGTTTCTACGCTTATATCCGCTTCTTTTATCACTTGCCTTTCGAGCAGGCTGGCGCGTTTTGTGCCCAACAGAAGCGGATGCTTGGGGGTGAGCCATCGCTCACCGTCAAACACTGCCACGTTTGTGAATGATGTGTCGGTGAGCAATCCGTTCTTTACGATCATCACCTCGTCGCAGTCGCCTTTCTGAGCGGCGAGGCTGTTGAGACATGCGCGGTCGGTGCTTTTGAAGGAATAGTCAATCTCGTTGTCTTCAACGAGCTTCAAGCTGCGTATCTCGCGCATTTTGTAGGGTGCATACTGTACGTCCTCTACGCCCCGTACACCGTACACCACCCTTGCCTTGTAGAAGTGCATATCGGGCGTGGGCGACAGTATGCCCGAGAGCATAGGCACCGGCGTGTGGGCGAAGAAGTGACGCATGGTGCGCTCCATGCGTGCCTGATGGAAATTCAGGTTAAGTGCCTTTCCGTCCTCTATCTTTATTGTTTCTACAAACTGCTGCATTGTTTTCACGAATTACTCTTTTATCACTTTCGTTTACTTTGTAATCGGGAGATACACTTTCTGCAGCACCTCCTCGTATTCTTTTATACACTGGCTTTGCGACGTTATGCCGCCACCTGCCTTGAAGAACATTCCCTCGTCGGTCTGCTCTATGAAGCGTATCATCACGGCAGAATCGAGCTCGCCGCCTGTGTATATGCCCATGATGCCGGTGTAAAATCCGCGCTCGTATGTCTCCGCCTCGTCTATTATTTGGCAGGTCTTCTTCTTGGGCGCACCCGTGATGCTTCCGGCAGGCAGTTGCGCAGCGAGTATGTCACCGATACGCTGCGTGTAGTCGGAGGGCAACTTGCCGCTTATCTCCGAACTTGTCTGCAAGATGTCGCCCTTGTTGGTGTGCAGAACGTCAACAAAACGATACTTCTCCACCTTCACGTCCGTAGCCACCGTGTTCAGGTCATTGCGTATAAGGTCGACAATGGTGGCGTGCTCCGCTGCCTCCTTCTTGTCGTCCATCAGCACTTGCTCGGCATCGGGCAGCGTTGCGTTGATGGTGCCCTTCATCGGGAATGAATAGATTCTGCCACCTCTTATCTTTACGAATGTTTCGGGCGAGAAGCACACGAAACGCCCTATATCATCCGACGGATTATTCAAGAGCAACTTGTACTTACCTTTCGAATGGCGGAAGATATCTTCAAGCGAGAGGTTGCAATGCACCGCGACCTGGCATGTCAGATTGGCGAGATAACTATTGCCAGCCAGCATATTGTTCTTCACGATGTTGAAGCTACGCTCGTATTCGTCGTACTTCGGTGCCTCCACCTCCCATTCTATCTCCGCAGGAAGCTGAGTGGTGCATCCGCCGACGGCGTTGGTATGACTGCCGAAGTCGTAGAGGCACTCGCCGGCATCTATCTCCGAGAGTTTCTTTATATATGCCTTGTCGCCCTTATAGTCGACAACAAACAGAAAGGGTTCTCCGCTGCTGCCCAACTCGTTCAGTCTGTCTATTATATCTTTGTTCATTTGTGCGTTACGTGTATGATGTTTATAATTTATAATGCAATACCCACTTTTATCACAACTGCCTAATCTCACTTTGTTAACAAAGCGTAAAAACCTAACAAGCAACCATAGCATTCAATCAAAAAGTAATAATTTTGTAGTAATCTATGGGTAAAAACGGCACTTTTGAGCACTTTCGGTGAACTTTAGGGACTTTTAAGTGGACTTTTAAACTAAAGAAAAATGAATTATTTAATTATAGCTCTTGGCGGTGGCATCGGTTCGGCATTGCGCTACGCTGTCTCGAAGTTTGTGCAAGACAGTACAAACGGTGCGTTCCCTTATCACACTTTCGCTGTTAACATCGTAGGTTGTTTGCTCATCGGCTTGTTCTACGGACTCGCTGCACGCGGACACCTTGGCAACAACACCACAACGCTGCTGCTTACCACCGGCTTGTGCGGCGGCTTCACCACGTTCTCCACGTTCTGCAACGAGAACATCGCGCTCTTGCGTGGCGACAACGCTTTCGTCGCCCTACTCTACATCGCCAGCAGCATGTTCTGTGGACTGCTTGCCGTTGCTCTTGGTTACCTGATTATTGACATTATCGCCTCAGGACGATAACAAATAGACTCGTTAAAATAATAATAGTCAAAAATATCTACCAGTAAAGGCAGCTCAACACATTCGATTGCCTACCTTTACCAAACAAATATCAGCATTCTACTCTGCAAACGCCAGCGGGAAGATGCGCTTGGCGGTGGCATTGGTAGCCTCGGCAACGGCATCGTCGCTCACGCCGTAGGCTTCGGCGAGACGCTGGAGCACGAACTTGACGTAGGCGCTCTCGTTGCGCTGTCCGCGCATGGGCACGGGAGCCATGTATGGCGAGTCGGTCTCTATCACGATGCGGTCGAGCGGCACCACGGCAGGCAGCACTTCGGGCAGATGACTCTTCTTGAAGGTGAGCACACCGCCGATGCCAAGCACGAAGCGGTCGAACTGCAGCAGTTCTTCCGCCTCGTGTTCGTTGCCTGTAAAGCAGTGGAACACGCCGCCGGGCAGGTCGTTCTTGTAGCGGCGCAGTAGCTGCACCATCTCGTTCTGACCCTTACGGCAGTGGATCATCAGCGGCAGGCGTGTCTCTACAGACCACTTCACCTGCTCCTCGAAGGCATCGAGCTGCTCCTGCTCGAACTCGCGCGACCAATAGTAGTCCAAGCCCACCTCACCGATAGCGATGAAGCGGTTCTCGGGTTTCAAGTATTGCTTCATTTGGGCAAGCACGTCGCGCCAGTCGGCTCGCACCTCCTCGGGATGCAGACCCACCATCGGGTAGGCATAGCCGGGATATTGGCGACAGACATCGAGAATAGCTTCCGTCGACTTGATGTCGATGGCAGGAAGGAACACCTTGCCCACTCCTGCCTCACGGGCACGAGCCATCACTTCGGCACGGTCTGTAGCGAACTCATCGCCGTCCAAATGCGTATGTGTATCTATGAACATTCTTCTGTTTTATAAGTTGACGAATTGTCTACCAACAATTAATACTTGCGTTTCATCATGCGCTCGGCGTAAGCAGCCAGTTCTGCCTTACGCTCCTCAGCAACAGATACTTTTGCGAGATATTTGCGACTCTCGGCGAAGAAGTATTCTATCTTCTGCTGAGCGAGTCGGTCGATGCCAATCTCGTTGTAGAGGCGTGTCACGGCAGCCACTTTCTCTGCGCGGTCGAACTCCGTAGCCTCAATCCAGCGCACAAGCTCGGCACGTTGCTCGTCGTTGGCACGGTTGAAGGCGTTGATGAGCATGTATGTCTTCTTGTTGGATGTGATGTCGCCACCGATAGCCTTGCCGAACACCTTTGTGTCGCCATATACGTCGAGATAGTCGTCCTGCAGTTGGAACGCCAAGCCAATCTGCTCGCCGAAGCGGTAGAGGTTGTCGGCATCCTCGGCAGAAGCACCGCCAAGAATAGCGCCAATCTTCAAGGCGCAAGCAAGAAGCACGCTTGTCTTCAGACGAATCATCTCGATATACTCCTCCTCTGCCACGTCGTTGCGGTGCTCGAAGTCCATATCGTACTGCTGTCCCTCACCTATCTCGAGTGCTGTCTCGGTGAACAGAGCGAGCACCTCGGCAAGTTTCTCCTTCTCGCACTGTGCGATGCGCTGGTATGCAAGCACGAGCATCGAGTCGCCAGAGAGGATTGCGGTGTTGGCATCCCAACGGCGGTGTACGGTTTCGTGTCCGCGACGCAGGTCGGCGTTGTCCATGAGGTCGTCGTGCAGAAGTGTGTAGTTGTGGTATGTCTCCAAGCCACAAGCTGGCATGATGATCGACTCGGGGTCGTCCTTGAACAGATTGTAGGCAAGGAGCATCAGCACGGGGCGAATGCGCTTGCCGCCAAGCGAGAGGACGTAGCGGATAGGTTCGTAGAGCGACGACGGCTTGCGGTCGTATGCGAGGTTGTCAAGTGTGTCGTTGACAAGTTTCAGGATTTGATCAGATGTGTGCATGATTAATGTTGTTATGTGATGTTGAGATGTTGTGGTGTTGTTATGTTGAGATTTGATGGTGATGGGGTGAGCATTCTACAACTTGAAGTCGATAGGCACGGCGAAGAGCGTGCGACAGGGTTTATTGTTGTTGATGCCGGGTTTCCAGTTGGGCATCATCTTCGCCACGCGCAGAGCCTCGCGGTCGAGAAGCGGATTGGCCGACTTCGTCACCTTAATGTCTGTGAGCGATCCGTCGCGATTGATGACAAACGAGACAACAACGCGTCCTTCTATTTTCTGTTTCTGTGCAGCGAGAGGATACTTGAGGTTGTCGGTGAGCCACTTCACGTAAGCCGACATGCCACCCGGAAACTCGGGCAGTTGCTCCACGATGCGGAAGTTGAGCGGATTGTCGCCCATGTCTACGGCAGCCACCTGCGTATCGTCTTTTCTCTTATCATCTTTGTCTGCCGAAGGCGCACCCTCCTCGTCGCCCTCGATATACGTATCGGCGATGGTCTTAAGCGGCTCCATCTCCTTAGGCTCGTCAACAATGTTCACACGCTCAGCTTCTTTCGGCTTCTGCTTGCGTACATCCATCGCAGCCACCATATCCTCGCGCTCTTTCTTTGGGCGTTGCTCCATCTCTTCGAGAAAGTCGTCAAGCGCATTGTCCGATGTGCTGCTTCTGCCGCTCCAGGTGACCAGCTCCAACAGCGCAACAAAGACCAACGTCGGCATGACGAGTCCTATCAAGAACCACAGAGGGCGCTTGCGTTCAAGGTCTGCTTTCTTTGACTTCTTTTGTTCCACCTTAAATATATATTACTTCGTTTCACTTCTTATAACCTTGCAAAGTTACGCTTTTTATATAAGAAACGGGCACTTTTGCAGTGTTAAATATAGGTAACTGGCGGTGGAAAGCATTAGCATTATTTCGCTATTTACATAAAAATGTTTAATTTTGCATCCGTTTACAGGAAACTATAATTTTATATTCACTCATTCAACACTAATTTATACGGATGAAAACATTCGATTTAAAGCCCCAGTTGTTTGACACACTGAAGTCGTACAACAAGAAGAACTTCATGTCTGACCTCATGGCAGGCATCATTGTAGGCATTGTGGCACTACCGCTCGCCATCGCATTCGGTATCGCCTCAGGCGTAACACCCGAGAAGGGCATCATAACCGCCATCGTAGCCGGCTTCCTCGTGTCGCTGCTCGGCGGCAGTAAGGTACAGATTGGAGGTCCGACGGGAGCTTTTATTGTTATCATCTACGGCATCATCCAGAAATACGGCATCGAAGGACTCACCATTGCTACCATCATGGCAGGCGTATTCCTCATACTGTTCGGACTGCTGAAGCTCGGAACTATCATCAAGTACATCCCCTACCCGATTGTTGTAGGTTTCACAAGCGGTATCGCCGTAACCATCTTCACCACACAGATTAAGGACCTCTTCGGACTGACCATCGACACGGTGCCGTCCGATTTCGTCGAGAAGTGGATTTGCTACATACAGCACTTCTCCACCGCTGACCTCTGGTGCTCGTTGGTGGGCGTGGTGAGCGTGATAATCATCGCCATCACACCGAAGTTCAGCAAGAAGATACCCGGCTCGCTCGTAGCTATCATCGTTATGACCATAGCAGCTCTGCTCCTGAAGCAGTACGCAGGCATCACAAGCATTGAGACCATCGGTGACCGCTTCAACGTGAGCAACGCCATACCCGACGTGCAGGTACCAGTGATGACATGGGAGACAATAAAGAGTCTGGTGGCTCCGGCAATGACCATCGCTGTGCTCGGTGCCATCGAGTCGCTGCTGTCGGCAACCGTAGCCGACGGTGTCATCGGCGACCACCACAACTCCAACACCGAGCTTGTGGCGCAGGGCGTAGCCAACCTCGCTTCGCCACTCTTCGGCGGCATCCCTGCAACGGGTGCTATCGCTCGTACAATGACCAACATCAACAACGGCGGACGTACTCCTATCGCCGGCATCATCCACGCCGTAGTGCTGCTGCTTATCTTCCTCTTCTTCATGCCATTAGCTAAGTACATCCCTATGGCGTGCTTGGCAGGCGTACTCGTAATCGTGAGCTACGGCATGTGCGGCTGGCGCTCGTTCGTAGCACTGATGAAGAACCCGAAAAGCGACGTGACAGTGCTGCTCATAACCTTCTTCCTCACTATCGTCTTCGACCTCACCGTGGCTATCGAGGTGGGACTCATCATAGCCTGCCTGCTCTTCATGAAGCGTATGTCGGAGACTACGGACGTAAAGGTAATCATGGACGAGATAAACGAGGAATCGGACATCAGCAAGGGCAACATCGAGCACCTTACTATCCCTGAGGGTGTGGAGGTGTACGAAATCAATGGCCCGTACTTCTTCGGTGCCGGCAACAAGTTTGAGGAAATCATGGCTTCGTTCGGCGACCGCCCGAAGGTGCGCATCATACGTATGCGCAAGGTGCCGTTTGTCGACTCAACAGGCATACACAACCTTACCAACCTCTGCGAGATGAGCAAGAACGAGGGCATCACAATCGTACTCTCTGGTGTGAGCGAGAAGGTACACGCCCAACTACAGAAAGCTCGCTTCTACGATATCCTGGGCGAGGAGAACATCTGCAGCCATATCAATCTGGCACTCGAACGTGCTAAGGAGATTGTCAGCAAAAAATAGAAGACTTACTGCTGTCCGCAAACCATTTAAGCGGACTGAAAGCCATCGTCACCCGAACGCAATCCAATCGGACGGCGGACGCAATCCGATCAGACGGCGGACGCAATCCGATCAGACGGCGGACGCAATCCAACCAGACGGCGAACGCAATCCGATCAGACGGCGGATGCGAACGATGACTAATTAAGCAAAAGGCGTGCTTGTTGGCACGCCTTTTTGCTTTCCCAAACACAACAAATCGGAAACTCCTGCGTTATTATTAAAATAAATAACTAACTTTGCAGAAGAATGAAGAAAGCAATAATAACAACCATAGCCGTGTTAGCAACGACGACAGCATCAGCGCAGGAAAGCCAGACAGCCTACAACTTTCTGCGTCTGCCGGTCAGCGCACACGCCGCAGCCGTGGGTGGCGACAACGTGACACTCGTTGAAGACGATGCCGCGCTGATATTCAACAACCCTGCCCTGCTCTCTTCTGTAAGCGACAAGACAATCGGACTGAACATTATGACCTACATGGCGGGAGCCAAGACTGCAAGTGCCACATTCAACCGTACCGTGGGCAAACGCGCATCGTGGGCTGTGTCAGGACAATATATGGACTACGGCAAGATGCGACAGACCGATGCCAACAACAACCAGTTGGGCGAGTTCTCGGCACGCGACATCTCAGTAGCCGGATATTTCTCGTATATGCTCAACGACCGCTTCGCTGGCGGCATAACGGCCAAGTTCCTGACATCGCACATAGGAGGATACAACTCGGTTGGCGCTGGCATCGACCTCGGTCTCAACTACTTCGACCCCGAACACGACTGGTCACTCTCGATTGTAGCAAAGAACTTAGGAGGACAGTTGAAGGCATACGACGACGAATACGACCCGATGCCTATCGACATACAACTCGGAGCAAGCAAGCGACTGGCACACACACCACTGCGAATCTCAGCCACGCTTGTAGACCTCACCCACTGGAACTACCGCTTCTTCAACCATCTCGTTCTGGGCGTTGATGCCACTATCTCGCAGAACTTCTGGCTCGGATTAGGCTATAACTTCCGACGTGCCGACGAGATGGAGATAAGCACCTCAGAAGGCGGAAGCACCCACTTGGCTGGTTTCTCGGTGGGAGCAGGCGTTAGCCTCAACCGCTTCAAGATAAACTTAGCTTACGGCAAGTACCACGTGTCGAGCTCGTCGCTCATGCTGAACCTCGCCTTCTCGCTTTAAACAACTAACGAACAACTAAAAACATATACTAAATATACAACTTATATATGAAGAAAATAATCGTAGCCATCGACGGTTTCTCATCATGTGGCAAGAGCACAATGGCAAAGGATCTTGCACGCGAAGTGGGATATATATACGTTGACACGGGTGCTATGTATCGTGCGGTAACGCTATTCGCCATGCGCAACGACGTGTTCGACGCCGAAGGCAACATCGACGAAACGAGACTGAAGGCTTTGCTGCCCGATGTAAAACTCACATTTCAGCTGAACAACGAGACCAAACTGCCTGAAGTCTGCCTCAACGGAGAGAACGTAGAGCGATATATACGCACATTGGAGGTGTCGCAACACGTGAGTCCGATTGCGGCTCTGCCCTTTGTACGCGAGAAGCTCGTGGAGCAGCAGCAGGCTATGGGCAATGAGAAGGGCATCGTGATGGACGGACGCGACATCGGTACGGTGGTGTTCCCCAACGCCGAACTGAAGATTTTCGTGACTGCCTCAGCCGAGATACGCGCACAACGCCGTTTCAAGGAGCTTGAAACAAAGGGTATGCCTGCCGATTTCAACGAGATACTGCAGAACGTGGAGCAGCGCGACTACATCGACACCCACCGCGAGACATCGCCTCTGCGCCAAGCCGACGACGCACTCGTACTCGACAATAGCCACCTTACTATCGCCGAACAGAAGGTGTGGCTCATGGAGAAGTTCAACGAGAGAACACAAGAATAATTTAATAGATTATCGAAATGGAAACATTGCACAATGAACTGTTAACAGTTGAAGTGTCCGACCTTGGAGCCGAGCTCCAGAGCATCAAGGACGACGAAGGCAAGGAGTATTTGTGGCAGGGCGACGACCGCTACTGGGGACGCCGCTCACCGATACTATTCCCTATTGTATGCGGACTGTGGAAAGGTACATACCGCACCGAAGGCGACACCTATCAGATGGGACGCCACGGCTTTGCACGCGACATGAACTTCCGAGTGCTAAAGAAGGCTGACGACCGCGTGACATACGTACTCTCAGACACAGAGGCTACTCTGCGCCAGTACCCATACCGCTTCATGCTGTCAGTAACGTACAAGCTCGTGGAGAACGAGATACACGTCATCTGGCATGTTCACAACACCGATACACGCGAGATACACTTCCAGATTGGCGCTCACCCCGCTTTCTACCTGCCAGGCGTGCAGGAAGGCGAGCCAATCAAGGGTTGTCTGCGCTTCGACCGTGGCGACAAGATTGAGCGCATCTACGGCAATCACGAGGGTTGCATCACCGACGACCGCTACGAACTGGAGGGATGCAACGGCGGACTCTGGGCTTTCAACGAAGAGAGCTTCAAGGACGACGCAGTAATCATCGACAAATGCCAGTTGCGCGAGATAGAAATACTCGATCCTCAGACAGCGCGTCCTGCAGTCACAGTAAGCTTCAACGCTCCTTGCGTTGGCATCTGGACGCCTTACGGCAAGAACGCTCCGTTCCTCTGCATCGAGCCGTGGTACGGCGTACACGACCACTACGAGTATCGCGGTCAGTTCCGTGATAAATACTTGATGAATCACCTGCAGCCGGGTGCTTCGTTCATGAGCGAATACATAATCAAGATAGGAGAATAAGCTATGAAGAAGATATTGTTATTGGGTTCGGGCGAACTGGGCAAGGAGTTTGTCATCGCCGCAAAGCGTGCAGGACAGTATGTCGTGGCATGCGACAGATATGAGAATGCCCCGGCAATGCAGGTTGCCGATGAGCACGAAGTGTTCAATATGCTCGACGGCGACGCTCTGACAGCTGTTGTAGAGAAACACCGTCCCGATATCATTGTGCCGGAGATTGAGGCGATACGCACCGAGCGCCTTTTCGACTTCGAGAAGGAAGGCATTCAGGTAGTGCCGAGCGCACGCGCCGTGAACTATACAATGAACCGTAAGGCTATTCGCGACCTTGCTGCAAAGGAGTTAGGTCTGCGCACAGCCAAGTACTTCTACGCTACTACGCTCGAGCAGTTGCGCGAACACTCTAAGGAGATTGGTTTCCCATGCGTAATCAAGCCGCTCATGTCTTCGTCTGGTCACGGACAGAGCATCGTGCGCAGCGAAGCCGACCTCGAGAAGGCGTTCAACGACGCAATGGAAGGCAGCCGCGGCGACGTTAAGGAGATCATCATTGAGGAGTTCATACATTTCGATTCTGAGTTCACACTGCTCACCGTGACACAGAAGGACGGACCGACGCTGTTCTGCCCGCCTATCGGACACGTGCAGAAGGGCGGCGACTACCGCGAGAGCTGGCAGCCGTTCGCTATTCCAGAAGATGAGCTGCGCAAGGCTGAGGATATGGCTGAGAAGGTGACACGTGCACTGACCGGTGCCGGCATCTGGGGCGTAGAGTTCTTCCTCACAAAGCAGGGCGAGGTGATCTTCAGCGAGCTGTCTCCGCGTCCGCACGACACGGGTATGGTGACTCTCGGACACACAACAAACCTTTCTGAGTTCGAGCTCCACTTCCGTGCCGTAATGGGTATGCCTATCGCAGGAATCCACTTGGAGCACGCAGGCGCAAGTGCGGTTATCCTCTCGCCGAAGGAGTCGAACGACCCACTGCCTTACAACTTCGTTGAGGCTCTGAAGGAAGACCACACACGCATACGCATCTTCGGTAAGGAAGAGGCACACTTCGGCAGACGAATGGGTGTAGTGCTCTGCTACGGTGAACCGACAGACGACACAACCGCATTGCGCGACAAGGCGAAGCGCCTGGCTGCCACCGTATTGGGCACAGACCCGTATATGGATAAATAAACGACCTGAAAAGAACTGATTATGAAAGTAGCAGATGCTAAGATAATTGACATCCCGAAGATTGAGGACCGACGCGGAAACCTCTCTGTAGTAGAGGAGTTCAAGAACGTGCCGTTCCATATTGCACGCGCCTACTGGCTCTATGATGTGCCGGCAGGTGCGATGCGTGGTGGTCATGCACATAAGCGATTGAAGCAACTGCTCATTGCATTGAGTGGCTCGTTCACCGTAACACTCGACGACGGACACGAGAAACGCAAGATTCTGCTCAACCGCCCTTATCAAGGACTGCTCATCGAAACGGGAATATGGCGCACCATCGACGACTTCTCGTCGGGTGCGGTGTGCCTCGTGCTCGCCTCCGAACTATACGACGAAAGCGACTACATCTACGACTACGAGGAGTTTCTTAAATATAAAGGTGTAAAGAAATGATGCAGATAGAACGACTATCTCCAGACGAATACGCAAATATCTACACGCCGCAGCACGTGTTCAACTCGGTGGACTTCACCGAACTGAACCGCAACAAGGCGGACGATTTGCACTATTTGTCGATACACGACACGAAGCACCGCTTCGGCATTATACTTGGTGAGCGCAACGGAATGTTGCGCTCACCATTTTCGGCTCCATTCGGAGGTTTCACAACACGTGGCGTTCAGACTCTTGAACGCATGGAGGAGGCAGTCGACTTGCTGCTTGCATACGCTGCAGAACGCTCGCAGCAACTTGCCGTAACGCTGCAACCGCTTGTCTACGACGAGACACAACTGTCGAAATGGACGAGTGTGCTCACGCGCAAGATGAATGTGCGCTGCACAGATCTCAACTATCATGTAGACCTGCAGCGCATCGCCGACTACGAACAGATTATTGACCGCAGCGCAAGGAAGAACCTTCATCATGCGCAGAACGTGCCGTTCAACCTCATAAAACTCAACAGCAACGACCTCGAAGACGTAGCGCGAGCATACGAAGTGATACGCCGCAACCGCGAAGAGCGCGGTTTTCCGCTGCGCATGACGCTGGAGCAAGTGTGGCAGACGGTGAGCAACGTCGTACGAGCCGACTTCTTCTTGCTCGAACATGAAGGCGAAGACGTGGCTGCAGCGCAGGTTTTTCATGTCGCCGAGGGCGTTGCGCAGGTGGTATATTGGGGCGACATACGCGAGTATTCGGCTCTGCGCCCAATGAACTTCCTCACCTACTCTCTGTTCCGCCATTATTACGAAGCCGGACTGCACACGCTCGACATCGGTCCGTCGACGGAAGACGGCATACCCAACTATGGTTTATGCGAGTTTAAGGAGAACATAGGTTGTTCCGTAACATTAAAGTATAGTTTTACGAAATGATAAAATATCTTGATTTAAAGTCGGTTACAGCGCAACACAGTAGCGAGATAAGCGAAGCCGTGCAGCGCGTTGTAGAAAGCGGATGGTATCTGCAGGGAGCAGAGAACAAGGCGTTCTGCGAAGAGTTTGCCAACTTCATCGGCACCACTCACTGCGTGGGTTGCGGCAACGGTCTTGATGCTCTTACACTCATTCTGCGTGCCTACAAAGAGATGGGAGTAATGCAGGACGGCGACGAGGTGATCGTGCCTGCCAACACATATATCGCAACCATCCTCGCCATCACCGAGAACAACCTCAAGCCGGTGCTCATTGAGCCGCGCATCGACACATTCCAGATAGACGACACACGCATCGAGGAGGCGATAACTCCTCGAACACGTGCCATAATGATTGTGCATCTCTACGGCAAGTGCGCCTACACCGACCGTATCGGCGACATCTGCCGACGCCACGACCTGCGACTCATCGAGGACAACGCGCAGGCTCACGGCTGCCATTTCGGCAACAGACGCACCGGATCGCTTGGCGATGCAGCCGCTCACAGCTTCTATCCGGGCAAGAATCTCGGCGCATTGGGCGACGGCGGAGCTGTAACAACCAACGACACCGAGCTTGCCGAGATGATTGCGACACTCGCCAACTATGGTTCGAGCCGCAAGTACGTGTTCGACTATAAAGGCAGAAACAGCAGACTGGACGAGGTGCAGGCTGCCGTGCTGCGCGTGAAGCTGCGCTATCTCGACGCAGACAACGCACGCCGCCGCGAGATAGCAATGCAGTACGCAGAGCGCATCCATAACGAACGTCTGCTGCTTCCTTCAATGGAATACTGCAAGCAGAGCGTACATCATATCTTCCCCGTTCTATGCAAACAGCGCGACGAACTGCAGAAGTACCTTCTTGAGCACGGTGTCCAGACGATGGTACACTACCCGATACCGCCACACAGACAGCTTTGCTACAAGGAAATGGCAGAACAAAAGCTGCCCATAACCGAGCAGATACACGCCGAAGAACTGAGCATTCCGCTCAACCAGACGCTCACACAAGAGGAAGTGGCGACAATCATCGACGTGTTGAACAAATTTTAGGCTCAGTTGCTTTGTCATTCGACATTTTCTTAGTAACTTCACACCGTGAAAACTCGCAATGCAAGCAGATCACTTGCTTGCTATACAAGCGAAAGACATACAACAAAAGCCCTACCACTTGAATTTAACAAATTAAAAACTAATATTTTCAAACCAGATCAATGAAAGAGATAGCTACTGAAGACAAGAAGCGCAGCCCGATATCATGGGTTCCAACTCTTTACTTCGCAATGGGTTTGCCATTCGTAATGATAAACATGGCAGCTACAGTGATGTTCCGAAACCTTGAGATTAGCGATGCACAGATTGCTTTTTGGACATCACTAATCATGTTACCATGGACTCTCAAGCCACTATGGAGTCCGTTCCTGGAGATGTACAAGACCAAGAAATTCTTCGTAATCCTTACACAAACGCTTACAGGTTTGATGTTCGGACTTACGGCATTGGCTCTAAACCTCCCTCATTTCTTCGCTATTTGTATCGCTATCTTAGCAGTGATAGCCCTCAGCGGTGCCACTCACGACATTGCAGCCGATGGTGTTTACATGTCAGCTTTATCGAAAGACGACCAAGCAAAATATATCGGTTGGCAAGGAGCTTTCTATAACATAGCTAAGTTGGTAGCACAAGGCGGTCTTGTCTATGTATCAGGTGTACTCATAAAATACTTTGCAGGCAACATTGACGGTGTTACACCTTTCATACAAGCTTCATCAGAACACCAAGCAGCAGTCATTGCATGGATGGGCATTCTGCTTTTCGCTGGCGCATTGATGGTTACATTCGGTCTCTACCACATCAAGTTCCTGCCTTCTGAGCAGAAGAACGAGAACAAGGTGAAACCAACGTTTAAGGAGACAATGGACGAACTCGTAGAGACATTCATCGATTTGTTCCGCAAACGCCACATCGTTTACTACATCTGCTTCATCATCCTCTATCGTTTTGCAGAGGGATTTGTGATGAAGATAGTACCGCTCTTCCTCATGGCAGACCGCGCAAACCAGGGTCTTGGACTCACTAACGAACAGATTGGTGCATACTATGGTACATATGGCTCTGCAGCATTCGTGCTCGGTTCGCTGCTTGCAGGCTATTACGTAGCTCACCGCGGTTTGCAGAAGTCACTCTTCTCGCTCTGCTGCGTGTTCAACCTTCCGTTCGTTGCCTACACTCTGCTCGCTATCTACCAACCAACAGAAATGTGGATTATCGGTGGAGCTATTATGCTTGAATACTTCGGCTATGGTTTCGGCTTCGTTGGTCTGACACTCTTTATGATGCAGCAGATAGCACCGGGCAAGCACCAAATGGCACACTACGCATTCGCTTCGGGTATTATGAACCTCGGCGTTATGCTTCCAGGTATGCTCAGCGGTTATATGAGCGATTGGCTCGGCTACCACGACTTCTTTATCTATGTGTTGTTCTTCACGATTCCGTCGTTCCTCATCACATGGTTTGTGCCGTTCACTTATCCTGACAAGAAATAAATTCACATAACAATAACAACCAAGCACACCTCTTCTCTCCTATGAACGGGACAGAAGAGGCGGCTTTAAAAACTTAAAAAACTATGAGCAAACTTATCATTTCAGGCAACCCATTGCCAAACATGCCTTGGGAAGATCGTCCCGAAGGTCAGAGAACTCCGTTATGGCGCTGTTCAAAGAACCCAATCATTCCGCGCGACTTGCTGCCTACATCAAATAGTATCTTCAACAGTGCAGTAGTTCCGTTCGGTGAGGGCTTCGCAGGTGTATTCCGCTGCGACGACACAAACCGCCGCATGGTGCTCCACGTAGGCTTCTCTAAGGACGGCGTGAACTGGAACATCAACGAGGAACCGCTCCGCTTCGAGTGCGACAACAAGGAGATTGGCGAGTGGGTATATGGTTACGACCCGCGCGTTTGCTTCATCGAGGACCGATACTATGTAACATGGTGCAACGGCTACCACGGACCTACAATCGGCATCGCTTGGACAAAGGACTTCAAGACATTCCATCAGCTCGAGAACGCATTCCTGCCTTACAACCGTAACGGCGTATTGTTCCCTGAGAAGATCAACGGCAACTTCGCAATGCTCTCTCGTCCGAGCGACACCGGTCACACACCGTTCGGTGATATCTTCTACAGCGAGTCGCCCGACATGGAGTTCTGGGGACGCCACCGCCACGTTATGGCACCGGCAGCCTTCGAGCTTTCAGCATGGCAGTGCATGAAGATTGGTGCAGGTCCTGTTCCTGTTAAAACTTCTGAGGGCTGGTTGCTGTTCTACCACGGCGTGCTCCGCTCTTGCAACGGCTATGTTTACGCATTCGGTTCAGCTCTCCTCGACCTCGAGCAGCCTTGGAAGGCTACACACCGTTCGGGTCCGTACCTCATCTCTCCGCAGACTCCTTACGAGTGCATGGGCGACGTGCCAAACGTATGCTTCCCATGTGCTGAGGTTCACGACCCTGAGACTGGTCGCATCGCTGTCTACTACGGTTGCGCAGACACCGTTACGGGTCTCGCATTCGGCTACATCCCAGAGATTGTAGAGTGGACAAAGAAGAACAGCATCATCTAATCGTAACCGACAATGGATATTACCGAAAGATTTCTTAAATACACACAATTCGATACGCAGTCGAGCGAGGAGTCGCAGACCGTGCCGAGCACATCGAAGCAGCTCATCTTCGCCAAGTATCTGAAAGAGGAACTTGAGCGCGAGGGCATGAGCGACGTGGAGATGGACGAGCAAGGCTACATCTATGCTACGCTGAAGGCAAACACGAAGAAGAACATTCCGACGATTGGCTTCATCTCGCACTACGACACTTCTCCCGACTGCAGTGGAGCGAACATCCGCCCACGCATCGTAGAGAACTACGACGGCAGCGACATCGTGCTCTCTGAAGGCATCGTCAGCTCGCCGACAAAGTTCCCTGAGCTGAAGGCTCACATCGGCGAGGACATCATCGTTACCGACGGAACCACTCTACTCGGTGCCGACGACAAAGCAGGTATCGCTGAGATTGTGCAGGCAATGTGCTGGCTGCGCGACCATGACGAAGTGGAGCATGGCGACATCCGCATCGCTTTCAACCCCGACGAAGAAATCGGAATGGGTGCACACCACTTCAACGTCGAGAAGTTCGGCTGCGAGTGGGCTTACACCATCGACGGCGGCGACCTCGGCGAACTGGAGTACGAGAACTTCAACGCTGCTGGTGCCAAGGTGAACATCAAGGGTGTGAGTGTGCACACTGGTTATGCCAAAGGCAAGATGGTGAACGCTTCGCGCCTCGCCGTGGAGTTCGCAGAGATGATTCCTGCTACAGACACTCCTGAGGAGACAGAAGGCTACGAAGGCTTCTACCACCTCTTGGGCATCAACTCATGCTGCGAGAAGGCAACACTGTCGTACATCATCCGCGACCACGACCGCGAGAAGTTCGAGCACCGCAAGAACTTCATCGAGGAGTGTGTACGCAAGATGAACGAGAAGTGGGGCGAGGGAACTGTGAGCGTGAACCTCTACGATCAGTACTATAACATGAAGGAGAAGATAGACCCGAACATGCACGTCATTGACATTGTGCTGAAGGCGATGCAGGAAAGCAGCGTAGCTCCGAAGGTGCAGCCCATCCGTGGCGGCACAGACGGCGCGCAGCTCTCGTTCAAGGGTCTGCCCTGCCCCAACATCTTCGCAGGCGGTTGCAACTTCCACGGTCCTCACGAGTTCGTGAGCGTGCAGGTAATGGAGAAGGCTATGCAGGTAATCATCAAGATCTGCGAGCTGACTGCACATTACAACGACTAAGCGTTGCTATCAAGCAACTACAGAAAACAATTTAATAGAATGAAAGACAACCCAAACAATATCGTTTGGGTTGTCTTGTTTTAAAGAATACAAAGTGTCCGAAGTACCTACATTGATCAACGACCTCGCTCTTATCCTCATTGTTGCGAGCACCGTTACCTTACTCTTCAAGAAGCTCAAGCAGCCGCTTGTGCTCGGTTATATCATGGCTGGCTTCATCGTGAGTCCGCACATGCCCTACACCATGTCCGTCATGGACACCGTAGACATTAAGATCTGGGCAGACATTGGCGTTATGTTCCTTCTGTTCTCGCTCGGTCTCGACTTCTCGTTCAAGAAGATTCTAAAGATGGGCATAACGCCCGTGATAACGACGCTCACCATCATCTTCGCGATGATGACACTCGGCATCGTTGTCGGACACGCTTTCGACTGGAAGCGTATGGACTGCATATTCCTCGGCGGTATGCTCGCCATGAGCTCCACCACTATTATATATAAGGCATTTACGGATATGGGACTGCGCCAGCAGAAGTTTGCGCAGCCCGTTATGAGCGTGCTCATCCTTGAGGACATACTCGCCATTGTGATGATGGTAATGCTGTCCGCCATCGCCAGCGGCAACAACCCCGACGGCGGCGAGATGATAGGCTCGGTTATGAAGATAGGTTTCTTCCTCGTGCTGTGGTTCGTGGTCGGCATCTTCGCCGTGCCACTCTTCCTGCGCTCTACACGCAAACTCATCAACAACGAGACGTTGCTCATCGTGTCGCTCGGCTTGTGCTGTCTCATGGCTGTAGTCTCTACAAAGGTGGGCTTCAGCTCAGCGTTCGGTGCCTTCGTCATGGGCAGCATCCTTGCCGAGACAATCGAAGCGGCAAAGATAGAGAAGCTCGTTTCGCCCGTGAAGGACCTCTTCGGAGCGGTGTTCTTCGTATCGGTAGGTATGCTTGTCGACCCGAAGATTATCGTTGAGTACGCCATACCGATAGCCGTACTCGTACTGACCATCCTACTCGGACAGTCAATCTTCGGTACCTTCGGTTTCCTTATCGGCGGCCAGTCGCTGAAGTCGGCTATGCGCTGCGGTTTCTCGATGGCGCAGATTGGCGAGTTCTCGTTCATCATCGCCTCATTGGGTCTTTCGCTGCACGTCACGGGCGAGTTCCTCTACCCCGTCGTAGTGGCAGTGTCGGTCATCACTACGTTCCTCACGCCCTACATGATACGCCTCTCGGTGCCTTCGTACAACGTGCTGGAGCGCCACATGCCGAAGACATGGGTACGCGCGCTGAACAACATCACGCTCTCCCACCCCTCGTCGGCTCCGAAGAGCAACTGGCACTCGCTCATCGCGCAGATGGCTCGCATCACCATCATCTACTCTATCCTTTCCGTAGCTACGATTGCACTTATGCTAACGTTCTTCCTGCCATTCATACGCCGCATGATGCCTGGTATGCACTGGTGGGCTAACGGCATTTGCGGTGTGCTCACCGTGATGTTCATCGCACCGTTCCTGCGTGCCATCGTGATGAAGAAGAACCACTCGGAAGAGTTCCGTGCGCTGTGGAACGACAGTCGGTCGAACCGTATGCCGCTGCTCGTTATCATCCTCGTGCGACTGATTATTGCCTCGGCATTCGTGTTCTACATCTGCAACTATCTCACACGCTTCACCAATGCGCTGATGATGACCATCGCCGTGGCTGTGGTGGGCATAATGATTCTGTCGCGCGGACTGAAGAAGCAGAGCATCAAAATGGAGCGAATGTTCGTGCAGAACCTACGCTCGCGCGACATCGAACAGCAGGTGCTCGGACTGAAGAAACCGCTGTACGAGGGTCACTTGCTCGACCGCGATATACACATATCAGAAATTGAAATACCCGAGAACTCCACTTGGAGCGGACTCTGCCTTGCCGACCTACGCCTAAGCAACCGCTTCGGCATACACGTAAGCAGCATACTGCGCGGACACCGCCGCATCAACATCCCTGGTGGCGACGACATCGTATTCCCCGGCGACAAGTTGCAGGTCATCGGCAGCGACTCGCAGTTGGCTGCTGCGCACGCTGCCCTCGCCGTCGACATCGAACCCGACGACCCGGACATAGAGAAGCGCGAGATGCGACTCTCACAGATCATCATCGACAAGCACTCGCCGTTCGTAGGCAAGACATTGCCCGAGACGGGATTGCGCTCGGAGTTCAACTGCATGGTGGTGGGCAGAGAGGAAGGAAAAGAAAACCTCTCTATGGTTGGTGCTACATACAAGATGCGACTTGGCGACATCCTTTGGATTGTAGGCGAAGACGAGGCACTACGACGATTACAAGATGCAAACCGTGGCGTATAAAACAAAGCTGTCCGCTAAACAAATTGTGTTTAGCGGACAGCAATAAAACTAATTGTACCTTTATACCGTAATCTCTCCCGAACCATAGCAGCGGTGGTGCTCCTCGTCGTAGACTACGCAGAACTGACCCGGTGCCACGCCTTGTATCAGCTCGTCGGCATGGACGATGAACTCGCCCTTGCCCGTGCGCTCAAGCAAAGCCGTATGGTACTCGGGCGTATGGCGAATCTTGAAGCGCACACGTGCCGATGTGCCCGGCTCACCCCACGGGTCGAGCGTAAGAAAGTGGAAATCGTGTATGGGGAAGTCCTTCTTGTAAGCGGTACGCGGTTCGAAACCCTTACTCACATACAACACATTGTTGGCTACATCCTTTTTCACGACGTACCACGGACCGCCACCGAAGCCGAGTCCGTGGCGCTGTCCGATGGTGTGGAACCACAGACCGCGGTGCTTGCCTATGAGTTTGCCAGTTTCCAGTTCGAGTACTTCGCCCGGCTGCTCGCCGAGGAACTTGCGTATGTAGTCGTTATAGTTTATCTTGCCGAGGAAGCAGATACCCTGCGAGTCCTTGCGCTTTGCATTGATGAGATGTTCGCGTTCCGCTATCTCGCGCACTTCGCCCTTCTGGTAATGACCGATTGGGAACAGCGCCTTCTTCAACTGCCAATCGTATATCTGCGCGAGGAAGTCGGTTTGGTCCTTCACGGGGTCGGGGCTCGTCGTGAGCCATTTTCTGCCCTGCTCGTCAATCTCGGTCTGCGCATAGTGACCGGTCGCGATGAGATCGTACTCGTGTCCGCGCTTCTCGTGGAACGCACCGAACTTGATGAGTCGGTTGCACATCACGTCAGGGTTGGGCGTGAAGCCAGCACGCACCTTGTCCATGGTGTAACGTGTCACCTGATCCCAGTATTCGCGGTGGCAGTCCACCACCTCCAGTTTGCAGCCGAAGCGATGCGCCACAGCCGTCGCCATCTCGAGATCTTCCTCCGAAGTGCAGTCCCATTCCTCCTGCTCCTCAGGACCTATCTTTATATAGAAGCAGTCGGGGTGAAGCCCACGCTGCGCCAGTTCGTACACCACAACAGAACTGTCCACGCCACCCGAGAGCAGCACGGCAATCCGCTTATCGTTTAACTCCATATTCTGATATGTCTCATTCATACGTGCAAAATTACACGAAATAAATGGAATCTCCAACAATAGTGTTGAGATGTTGAGATGTTGAGGTGTTGAGATATGTATAAAAAAGTAATCTCACCACCTCAACACCTCACCACCTCAACATCTCAACACCTCACCATCTCAACACCTCAACACACAGATTCTGTCCTGTTTTTCATTAAAATTCACCGATTTTGGATAATATTCCTTATTTATAACACACCTCGCTTTGCGCATTAAAATTAAACATTTAACTTTGCATCAAGTTTAAACTATTTAATTATTTGATATATCAAAAGTTATGGAAAACAAAAAGAAGCTCATTGCTGGGATAGTAGGGGGTATTGTAGGTCTTGCGCTCATTGGCGCAGTGGCTTATCTCTACATTAATTTGGACAACCAAAGAAAAGAAAACAAAGCGATGCAGGAACTCGCAGAACTCGACAAGAAGGAGATGGAGAACGAGTACCAGCAGTTTGCCAATCAGTATAGCGAGATGCGTATGCAGATTAGCAACGACTCAATCATCGCACAGCTCACAGCCGAGCAGGAGAAAACAGAGAAATTGCTTAAGGAGTTGAAAGAGACGAAGACAAACGATGCTCGCGAGATAGCACGCCTGAAGAAGGAGCTGGCTACCGTGCGCGCCATCCTGCGCAATTATGTCATCGAGATTGACTCGCTCAACCGCTTAAATCATAACCTTACAGAAGAGAATTCACGCATCAAAGGACAATATAACGAGGCTACACGCCAGATTGAGGGCTTGAACACTGAGCGTGCTTCGCTCTCGGAGAAGGTGGCTATCGCTGCCCAACTCGATGCTACGGGCATCTCAATGCAGCTGAAGAACAAGCGCGGAAAGTCTACCAACAACACATCTAAGTGTAAGTCAGTGCAGGTAAACTTCTCTATTGCAAAGAACGTCACTGCTGCCAACGGCACAAAGACCTTCTACGTGCGCATCACCACACCTTCGGGCACAGTGCTCAGCGGAGGAGGCTCATTCGCTTATCAGAACCGACAACTCGAGGCTACAATGAAGAAGACCATAGAGTATGACGGTCAGGAGAAGTCGCTTACTCTGTATTGGAATGTGTCGCAGTCGCTCATGGAGGGCACATACCAGGTGAGCATATTCGCCGACGGCAATATGATTGGCTCACGCAGCTTTAGTTTTAAATAATTGGATAACACAAATGATACAAAGATTTCTATTTATCGCCTTGGCTTGTTGTGCGGCTAACGTGCAGGCGCAGCAGAGGCTCAGTCTTGACAGTTGCCGAGCTATGGCTCTGCGCAACAACAAGACGTTGAGTGCCTCGCGCTTGCAGCTGGACATGGCTCACTACAAGGTGAAGGCTGCAAAGACGAAGTATCTGCCACATGTGAGTGCGCTCGGTGGCTACGAATTGACGAGTCGTGAGATTTCTTTGCTAAGCGACGACCAAAAGGCATCGCTCTCTTCGGCAGGTACACACGCCACTGGTGCATTGCATAACGACATCTCGTCTGCACTCTCCGGACTGGCGCAGCAGGGAGCCATCTCTCCCGAACTTGCTAACGGACTGGGCAACCTCTTCGGACAGGTAGGTTCAAAGCTTGGCAGCGTGGTAGACGGTGTCGGCCAGAAAGTGGTGGATGCTCTCCACACCGACACTCGACAGATGTACACCATATCGGTAATGCTTACACAGCCAATCTACATGGGTGGCGGCATCATTGCTGCCAACCGCATGGCGAAGATTGGCGAGGAGATGGCGGCTAACAACATCGAAGCCACTACACAGTCTACACTCCACTCCATCGATCAGGCTTACTGGCTCGTGGTGTCTGTACATCATAAGAAGCAGCTGGCTGAAAGCTACCTCGAAGTGGTGAAGAAACTCGACAACGACGTACAGAAGATGATTGCCGAAGGAGTGGCTACACGTGCCGACGGACTGAAGGTGGCAGTGAAGGTGAACGAGGCGGAGATGTCGCTCACCCAGGCTGAGAACGGACTCGCCCTCTCGAAGATGCTGTTATGCCAGCTCTGCGGCTTGCCCGTGGAGAACGACGTGCATCTTGAAGACGAAGAGTCTACCGACTTGGTGACTACGGCTAACGTGGAGAACACCGACAACAGCGTGGCTATGGAGAACCGCCCCGAACTGAAGTTGCTCGACAACGCTCTCGACCTCAGCCGACAGTCAACAAAGCTCGTGCGTGCTGCCTTCCTGCCGCAGGTTATCCTCACCGGTGGATACATGGCATCCAACCCCAACCTCTTCAACGGCTTCGAGCGCAAGCTCTCGGGCGTATGGAACGTTGGCGTAGTGGTGCGCGTTCCGCTTTGGAACTGGATGGAAGGCACATACAAGGTGCGTGCCAGCAAGATAGCATCGAGCATCGTACAGCTTGAGCGCGACGAAATAAGCGAGAAGATTGAGTTGCAGGTAAGCCAGTGTAAGTTCAAGGTGAACGAGGCTAACCGCCGACTCTCACTCGCTCGCAAGAACGTAGAGAACGCAGAGGAGAACCTGCGTTGCGCAAACGTCGGCTTCAAGGAGGGCGTGCTGCAAACCACCGATGTGATGGCGGCACAGACAGCATGGCTCCAGGCTCAGTCGCAGAAGATTGATGCCGAAATTGATGTCCGACTCAGTCAAGTAAATCTAAAGAAGGCACTCGGTGTCTTGCAGTAATAACCTTCAATATCATTTTATTATGTCAGAACAATCACAACATAAGAATATTCTTATCACCATCGTCCTTATGACGTTGGTTATTGTGGCAGTGGCTGTCATCGGCACCCTGTCGCTCAAGAGTGAGCCCGAAACAATACAAGGCCAGATAGAAGTGGCGGAGTATCGTGTGTCGAGCAAGGTGCCAGGTCGCATCCTCGAACTGCGCGTCAAGGAGGGCGACTACGTCAATGTTGGCGACACCCTCGCCATACTCGACGCACCCGATGTGCGTGCGAAGATGACACAGGCAGAGTCGGCAGAGAACGCTGCCGCTGCTATGGACGAGATGGCTAACAACGGAGCACGCAAGGAACAGGTGCGTGCAGCGTTCGCCGTACTGCAGCAGGCTAAGGCAGGCTTGGATATTGCCGAGAAATCGTACAACCGCGTGCAGCGACTCTTCGACGAGGGCGTGGTGACAGCGCAGAAACGCGACGAGGCTTTCGCCAACTACAAGGCTTTAGAGGCACAAGTGAAGGCAGCGCAGAGCCAATACGACATGGCTCTGAACGGTGCTCGCATGGAGGAGAAGAAGGCTGCTGCTGCGCAGGTGAACCGCGCCAAGGGTGCGGTGGCTGAGGTGTCGTCGTACATAAACGAAACAATGCAGATTGCACAGATGGCAGGCGAGGTGAGCGATGTATATCCTAAGATAGGCGAGCTCGTAGGCACAGGCTCACCAATCATGTCTATCTCTATGATGAACGACATGTGGGGTACGTTCAACGTGCGCGAAGACCAGCTCGACGGCATGAAGATCGGTAGCGAGATAAAGGCTTTCGTGCCGGCTTACAACCGCGAGATACGCATGAAGGTGTACTACATCAAGGATCAGGGATCATACGCCGTATGGAAGGCTACCAAGTCGAACGGACAGTACGACTTGAAGACTTTCGAGGTGAAGGCTCGCCCTATCGACAAGATTGACGGACTCCGCCCTGGCATGTCGTTAGTGCTGAAGAAGTAAGCAGTCGTCGGTTTTTAAACAGCAAACTATGAAACGACTTCTGCTTATCGCCCAACGCGAATGTCGACGTATGGCAGCCAACCGCATGTACTTGCTTTCGATGCTGCTCTTCCCCGTGTTCGTCACGGTGTTCTTCACGTCGTTCATGCACGAAGGGCAGCCGGAGAATATGCCCGTGGGTGTGGTAGATCTCGACAACACTACCACGACGCGCAAGCTGACACGTCTGCTCGACTCGTTCCAGTCGTCGGAGGTGGTGGCTCACTACCCTTCTGTGGAGGAGGCTCGCCAGGCTATGCAGCGCGGCGACATCTACGGTTTCCTCTACTTCCCGAAGGAGACGACGGCAAAACTCTTGGCACAACGCCAACCGCACGTGTCGTACTACTACAGCTACGCCACGCTGACATCTGGTGCGCTCGTCTTTAAAGACCTAAAGACCGTGTCCACACTCGGTTCGGCAGGCGTTGCCAAGTCGGTTATGTCTGCCAAAGGCTACACCGACGACCAGATAATGGCATTCCTGCAGCCTATTGTGCTCGACCTGCACACCGTGGGCAATCCGTGGGTGAACTATAACATCTATCTCTCGACGATGCTCGTGCCGACGTGTCTGCTCTTGCTCATCTTCCTCCTCACGGCTTACGCCATGGGTATGGAGCTGAAGGAGAACACTGCCACCGAACTGGTGGCTGCAGCTGGTGGCAATCCGTTCATCGCCCTCGTCGGTAAGATGCTTCCCCACATCGCCGTATGGATTGTGGTGATGGGCGCATACATGGTCTACACCTTCGGCGTGCTCAACTTCCCTCACCCTGGCGGTTGGGGCGTAATAATGCTGCTCACTGTGCTCAGCGTGCTCGCTGCCGTGGGCTTCGGCGTGTTCATGTTCGGACTCCTGCCTGCGCTGCGCATGTCGATGAGCATCTGTTCGCTATGGGGCGTGCTCAGCTTCTCGATGGTAGGCACAGCCTTCCCCGTAATAGCTATGGACGCACCGCTACAGGTGCTGGCTAACATCTTCCCCATGCGCCACTTCTTCCTTATCTACGAGACGTGCATTTTCGCCAATAATCCGCTCTCAGACGTAGCACTCAACATCGCGGCACTCGTGCTGTTCGCTGCGGCTCCGGTGTTCGTCATTCTGCGCATCAACCGAGCTTATAAGGAATATGTATATATGGAGTAAGAAATCACGCTTCTCGCTTTTAAGAATACTCAAATGACAATAAAAAAGATACATACATTCTGGGAAGACACCGCAAAGGTGTGGCTGCACGAGCATCTTGAGATGTTCCGCGACGAGGGCGCACTGCTCTTCGTCATTCTCCTGCCACTCGCCTACCCGCTCCTCTACTCGTGGATATACAACAACGAGGTGGTGCGCGAGGTGCCCGTGGCTGTTGTCGACTGCTCCAACTCGGCTACAAGTCGCGAGTTCGTGCGCCATGTCGACGCGTCGCCCGACGTGATGGTGGCAGAACGCTGCGCATCTCTTGAGGAAGCCTCGCGTCTTGTAGGCAAGCACAAGGTGTACGGCGTGGTTTATCTGCCCTCCGACTTCGACACTCGTCTCAACCGCATGGAGCAGGCACACGTCAGTGTCTACTGCAATATGGGACTGATGCTCACGTACAAGGCTATCTTCCAGACCTGCACGGCTGTGGCTGCCGACATGAACTCTGGCATACAGATACGCCTGTCGGGCAACAAGACCAACCGTGAGGACGAACTGACAACAGCGCCGCTCAGCATAACCGATGTGCCGATGTTCAACAACACAAGCGGCTACGGCAACTTCATCCTACCTGCCGTATTAGTGCTCATCCTGCAGCAGATACTACTGCTCGGCATTGGCATCACTTACGGCACAAGCTACGAGAAGAACCGCTTCCTGCGCATACGACCGATGCTCGACCGTCGCTTCGGACTGGCTCGCATCATGGTCGGACGCACAATGGGTTTCCTCGTACTCTTCATGCTCATCGCAGCGTGGGTGATACTGGCAGTGCCACGCTTGTTCCACTTCGTGCAGCTTATCCACTTCGGCGATTTCCTGCTGTTCACGTTTCCCTATCTACTGGCGTGCATCTTCTTCGCCATCACCTTCTCGTTCTTCGTGCGTCGTCGCGAGGACGTGATGCTGTTAGTGGTCTTCACCTCAGTGCCGTTCCTGTTCCTCTCGGGAATATCATGGCCAAAGAGCAACGTGCCTGAACTGTGGCACTACGTATCGTGGCTTATTCCTTCGTCGTTCGGCATTCAGGGCTTCGTGAAACTCAACACGCTTGGTGCTACATTCAGCGACATCCTGCCCGAGATAAAGGGCTTGTGGATGCAGACTGTTGTGTACGGCGTGCTGGCAAGTCTCGTAACCTACTGGCAGGTGAAGGGCAGCAAACAAGAAACAGAATAAGAGACACTCTATACATACTAATAATAAAAAAACAGCATTAATGCATGGGCATTAATGCTGTTTTTTTTATTGCTGTTCAACAAAAGCCATATTGCCGTAGCAGAACAACCACGTTGCCGTAGCAGGACAACTGCATTGCCGTAGCGGGATAACTGCGTTGCCGTAGCATGGTAATACAAGGGGTGTAGCGGTCTCCGCTGGAAGATAGGCTGGAAGATAGGCTGGCAGATAACCCGTTCAAAAGAAAATCTTCCAGCCTTTATATGCCTTATAATTAGAGAGTTGCGGCAAAACTGGAAGATATGGGAGATTTTTTCAGCTATCTAAAAAATAGGGGGTGCAGCGGTCTCCGCTGCACCAACCAAGCTGCTTAATACATTCTTCTTGGTTGGTGCACTTCTTGCTCTGGCAAGCGGCAAAGCCGAGCGGAGACAAGTGCACCCCCCTTGTGGGTGAATGTTACAAATTGGTTGGTGCACTTCTTGCTCTGGCAAGCGGCAAAGCCGAGCGGAGACAAGGGCACCCCCTTTTTGTTATCTAAAGTTGTTCGGCTGCTGACGGTTGCCTGCAGCGTCGTTGGTGTCGCTAACATCCCACCAGAGACGTGTGCCCTGAGTGTTGGCGGTCTGCAGTTCAGGATGTGCCTGGAAGAACTTGTTCTGCGACTCGCTGTTCGGGTAGAGCAGACGCTTGATCTGCTTGCCATTAGGCACATCGCCACCCGAGAAGTTGCTCAGCTGAGTGCGCAGAGCCGGATAGTCGGTGCGGCGGAAGTCAGCCCAACCCTCGTTGCCATTCGGGAACACAGCCATCCACTTCTGAGTGATGATAGCCTCGAGGATGCGCTCGCGGTCGCCACTCTGGAATGTGCCGTCTTTGAGAGCCTTTATACCGTTGATATAATTGTCGGCATCCTCCGCAGCGATATGGTAGTAGTCCATCGATGCCTTAACGCCAGCACGGAAGTACTGCTCAGCACTCATTGTGAGGTCGGCACCTGCCCAACCGCGCAACGCAGCCTCTGCCTTGAGGAAGAGCGACTCAGCATAGCCGAGCCATACCGTCGGACGAGAGTAGTTGAACCAGTGATCGTCGGGCAGATCCTTCGATCCGCCATCCTTAACTGTACGTGTAAGGCTGTACTTTAACGGGTTCATAGAGATAACCGGATCTTGAGCACCACGCTCACAACCAACAAAATCCTTACTCAAAGCATCCTTACCTTCAGCTAATGCTCCATCAGTCATATTGCTGCGATACCAGCAAACGAGGCAGCGCGGGTCGATCTGCTTTGTTATAGTCTTACCATTACGACCACCCTCCTTGATGATGTAGTCCTTGCCGCCGTCAGAAAGATTGCGGTAGAAGTCCTCCATATCCTTCGACAGAACGCTCTCGCCGCCGTATGCAACAGAGCACATAGCCAAGCCGTTCTCGTCGCCGCCGGAATCCTCACCGCCCATCTCAACCGGAGCATGGCGTGGCACGGTCTGCATGTTGTCGGCGTTGGAAGTCATCAAGCCGTACTTGTTGTTGAGTGCAGCCTCAGCCTCCTTCTTTGCACGCTCAGGAGCCACATTGCTTATACGCAGCGCAAGGCGCAGACGCAACGTGTTGGCAAAGCGCAGCCACTTGTTGGCATCGCCGAAGTAGCAGATGTCGTCCTTGTCAATCTTGTACTGCAAAGCATCGTCTGGTTTGATGCTGTCTACAGCCTGCTCGAGCATGAGGAACATCGCGTCGTACACCTCCTCCTGGGTGTTGTATGCAACGTTGTTAGTCTCCGGCACCTTAGCTTGCACGTACTCCGTGAACGGCATATCGCCGTAAGTATCGGTGTTGGCAAGAGCGAGGAACGCATAGTAGATGCGCGTGATGTAGAACATGTTGCGATACTTCTCCGGTGTCTCGTTGAACTTGTATGCACGCACGAGGTCGCGATACTCCGATGAGCGGTCGTTGTAGAAGAAGCTCCAACGCAGAGCCGACCAACCGTCGGTGTAGTTGTAGTCGGGAGCCTTGCCAGCATGTTTCGGCTGGTTGTTAGCCACATAGCCGGCATAGATGTCGTGCGAGAGGTTGGTTGTGCGCTGATAGTCGTTGTAGTAGCCCTCGTAGAGGAACTTGCGGAACTTAGCCGGAGCATCTGCCAACTGCTTCTTGTACGCAGCAGAGTCCTCTTTGCTCACACGATAGTTGAGGTTGATATTTGCATATTTCGAGTCGGTAGGCTCTTCCGGTGTTATCTCTCCCCCGGTGCCATTGTCCTCCACTCCGTACGGGTCGCGGTTCATCTCATCAAGGTCATAGCACGAACCGAGTGTCAGCAGCGTTGTAGCTGCAATCAGACCAGTATATAATATATTGCGTTTCATTTTGTTGTTTTAAATTTAGAATCCTACGTTAACAGAGAAACCGAATGTGCGTGTGTAAGGCACAGCCATATAGTCGATAGCCTGCGAGAACATAGTTGTGTCGTAGCCGCCGTCGGGGTTGCCCGGTGTGTGCTTCATGAGGAAGCAGAGGTTGCGAGCCACGAACGAGAGCTTGAGCTGTGTGAGCGGAGTGCGGCGCAGCATCTTCTGCGGGAAGCTGTAGCCGAGCGAAAGTTCCTTCAGCTTGATGTACGAAGCATCGTGAACGAACTCCTCTGCATAACCCTTCTGCGAACTGTACAGACCGATTGTAGAATAATACTTCTGTGCGCTAACCTCCTGTGTGTTCACGCTGCCGTCAGCCTTCACGCCCGGCACTACCATGTACCAGTCCTGCACACCGTTAACGGTCTTGTACTCGCCACGATATGCTGTGCGTTCAGATGTACCTACAGATGTAGCCATACCCTCTGATACAGAAACGATGTCGCCACCGAACTTCATGTCGAACATTGCGGTGAGCGAGATGCCTTTGTATGTGAAAGTCGGAGTGATAGACATAAGCAGGTCGGGCTGTATGTTGCCAATAGGATGGTCGAGCAGGTACTGCTCGAGATTACCGTCGCCGGTAGCAGCCATTGGCAGACCGTCGTCACCGATGATTACACGGCCCTGAGCGTTGCGTTGCATGAGGTTGTTGGCGAAGATGTCGCCGAGCTTACCACCCTTCACAGCACCCACCTTCACCGGCATGTTCGAGTCGCCTGCGAAGTAAACGCGATTCACGCCGTCAGCCAGTTCCTTCACTGTAGAGCTGTTGTGAGCGAGGTTGGCGGTGATGTCGAACTGGAAGTCGCGTGTCTTCACCGGCGTACCATAGAGCATGAACTCTACACCGGTATTGTTGATCTTGCCAGCGTTCACCCACTGCTGTGTCCAAGGCGACGAAGCGTCTACGAGCATAGCCTGGTTCTTGGTCGTATTATAATAATAGGTGAAGTCGAAGCCGAGACGATTGTCGAGGAACTTCATATCTACACCCACCTCATACGAGGTCTTAATCTCTGGCTTCAGGTTGGCGTTGAGCTTGATGGTGTTGTTGATAGGCTTGCGGTTGCCCATCTCGAACTGATACTTGCGCACGTTATAGAGGTTGTACGGAGCCGGATCCTTACCCACCTGCGCAGCCGACACGCGAAGCTTTGCGAACGTAATCCACGACGGCAGCTTATGGTCGATAGAGCGCATGAAGTCGGAGAACACCCAACTGAGTGATGCCGACGGATAGAAGAACGAGTTGTTCTTCTTAGGCAGTGTAGACGACCAGTCGTTGCGTGCTGTGAGGTCGAGCGAGAGCCACTCGTCGTAAGCCAGCTGAGCCGAAGCGAAAGCCGAGTACATAGCGCGGCTGTGTCCGTCGTCGAGAGCCGATGTGAGCTTGTTGCCGGTGTTGAATATCCAGTTGTCCTTCTCGAGCATGTTCTGCACCGATGCCGAGAGCTGCTCGAACTTAAGATACATGATGTTAGCGCCGGCTGTGTAGCCTAAGCGCCACTTCTTTGCGAGCTGGTTGTCGCCCATAAGAAGGAACTGTATGTTCTGCTCGAAGTGATTCTCCTCGGCACGTGTCATGCCGTCGTTGACGAGTTTGCCCTGCCATCCGGTGCCGTCGGTAGAGATAGCGCCGTCGCCAAGAGAGAGGTCGGAGGTCTGAAGACGTGTGCGATAGTAGTCGAACGAATACTTGGCGTTGAACTTCAGCCAATCGGTGAGGTTCACGTTAGCCGAGTAGTAACCGAAGGCGCGCCAGCGTTCGTCGCTGTTCTTGAAGCGATGGCGAGCGTAGTAAGGGTTAGAGTAATGCTGGTCTGGACCGAACCAGTTCTGATGCAGTTTATTGGGCGATGTATAGTTCTGCTCAAGGTCGCGCAGCGAGACGTTACCCGGCATGAGCAACAGCTGAGCCACCTCGCCGTTAAGACCAGTGTACGGACGGTTCTCCGCCTTGGTGTTAGACACCGAAATCTTGCCGTCGAGCGAGAGCCACTTGTTCACGGTAGCACCGGCATTGAGGTCGACGTTAATCTTGTTGAGCGACTCGTTCTGGAACAAGCCGTCGTTGCCGTTGTAGCCTACAGAGAGTCGGAAGTGCGACTTCTCTGACGATGTGCCTACAGCCACGGTGTGCGCCTGCGAGAAGCCTGTGCGGAAATAGTCCTTCAGACGGTCGCCGGTGTACGAGTAAGGTGCCTTCTCGCCGAGCCAGTTGGTCTGCATCGAACCGTCAAAGCGCGGACCGAACGCCAGTTCGCCCGTCATGGTTGTCTTGTTGCCATTCTCGTCCTCGTTGAAGAGGAACTGGCCCTGCGAACCCTGACCGTAGAGCTTCTGCATCTTCAAAGTCTCTGCAGCCTGACTCCATGTGAAGTTGCCACTATACGATACGCCGAAGCCCTGCTTGTGCGATCCGCGCTTTGTTGTAACGAGGATTACGCCGTTGCCTGCACGCGAACCGTAGAGCGCTGCCGCGTTCGGACCCTTAAGCACAGAGATCGACTCGATGTCCTCGGGGTTGATGTCGAATGATGTGCCGCCACGGTCGTAGCCGCCGTATGTAGAAGCAGAAGAAGTCTGGTCGTCGGTGAACGGTACGCCGTCAACAATCCAGAGCGGCTGGTTGTTGTCTGTCAATGAAGAGTTGCCACGTATAGTTATCTTTGTCGATCCGCCCAAGCCGGTGCTTGCGGTGTTCATCTGCAAGCCAGCCACCTTGCCATCCAATGCGCCCACTACAGACGGGTCGCCGGTTACGTTGAGCTTGTCTGCCTTCACCTCCTGCACCGAGTAGCCGAGCATTTTCTTCTCGCGCTTGATGCCGAGCGCCGTTACAACCACCTCGTCGATCGACTGCTGATCGAGCTGCATAGTGACATTCAGGTTGGCAGCACCGCTCACCACCTTGTCCTTATAGCCCATGTACGAGATGCGGAGCATTGTAGAGGCTGGAGCCTTCTGTGTGCTGATTGAGAAGTTGCCATCGATGTCTGTAACTGTTTTTACGTTAGTGCCTTCAACGGAGATTGTTGCACCGATAAGCGGCTCGCCAAGTTCGTCAAACACACGACCCTTCACGTTATGTGTCTTGTCGCTCTGCGCTACAACGGTAGCGGTTTGAGTCGCAACGGGAGTGCGCAGCGCACTTTCTGCCTGCGAAGCAAACGCCCACTGCAAAGGAGCAACAACAACGACAAGTGCCATTGCTCGCTTCGACCATTGCAGTCGGAATGATAATTTTGTATTCATTTTATTATAGATTGGTTTTTATCTGTATTTAGAGAGTACTACATCAAATAATAGTGCAGTAATAATATCTGTGCAAAGTTAGTGCAAATCGAAGACAATACAAAATAAGTTTACTTATTTTTATTGTTGAGATGCAGCCTAACTTATCAAAAAAAGGCTACGGCAAGAATACCGTAGCCTCCTAATATTACTTTCTGTCCATCACACGCCATACGTATGCAATATACGCGAACACGAATGGCACGAGAAGCGACACATAGAACATGGTGCGCAGGGTGAACTCGCTGCTACAACTGTTGGCGATGGTGAGCGAGCTTTGCAGATCGGCGTTAGAGGGATAATAGGCAGTGCCACCAAGACCGGCAATGAGCAGAAACGAGAGCACTACCATGACCACACCGATGCCTGCCGGCCAGATACCCTTCACGTAGGAGTTGCTGAAAATGGTGCGCCCTACTCCATACAACAGCAACACCACGCCCACAAGAGTAAGCACCGCCAACAGCGGCATGGCGAGGAAGTTGTGCAGATACTTCAGAGGCTCCATGAACACCACCCCCTGCGCATCCACAGCGTAACCGTCCTTCAACAACAGACGCACAAAGAAAGCGAGGAAGAACACAAGGAACGGCACGGTACTGCCGACAAGGCGCACACTGGCACGCGAACGGATGTCCTCATCCTCCACATTATTTATTATGTACAGTGCGCCGAGCATACGTGCAAGGAACATCACGGCGAGTCCGAACACGAGATTCCACGGGTCGAGCAGCGCGTCGAGTCCTGCCGAAGCGTTAGCCCAACGGCTGATAACGGGCGCACCGATATCCGTCAGCGATGCCTTCTCGACGAGGAAGTTGGAACCGTCGAAGAACGTAGCCACAGCTCCGCCGAGCAACAACGGACCCACGATGCCGTTCAGCACGAGAAACCAACGATAGGTACGTGTGCCGAGCAGATTGCCCTTCTTCAGCTGAAACTCGTAGCTCACGGCTTGCAGCACGAACGAGAAGAGGATTATCATCCAGAGCCAATACGCTCCGCCGAAGCTCGTACTATAGAACAACGGGAACGAGGCGAAGAAGGCTCCGCCGAAAGTGACAAGCGTGGTGAACGTTATCTCCCACTTTCTGCCGGTCGACTCGAGCACCTTGCGCTGCCCATCTTCCGTTCTGCCTATGCTATGCACCATAGAGTTAGCGCCCTGCACAAAGAGCAGGAACACGAGCAACGCCCCGAGCAGCGAGACGATGAACCACCAGTATTGTTGCAAAAATTCGTATGTCATAAGAATGTGTTATATGAAGAGTTAAACATAAGTGTTGTCGGTTGATGTCTGAGGTTTCTCGGCGTTATATTTGCGTATCACGCGGCACATGATGCTCACCTCAGCCACAAGCAGCACCGTGAAGAGCACGAGGAAGAGGAAGAACGTGAACGCCACACTGCCCGACTTAATATCGGAAACTGCAGCCACCGTTGGCAGCATGTCCTGAATAGCCCACGGCTGTCTGCCCAACTCGGCTACTATCCATCCGGCTTCGCTCGCCAGGTACGTGAGCGGTAGCATAACCAGTGCTGCCACGTAGAGCCAGCGATACTTCGAGGTGATATCCTTGCGCCATGCTATGTGTCCGATGACGAGGAAGAAGAGCATCAGCAGCGTGCCCACGCCTACCATCACACGGAAGGCGTAGAAGTTGATGGGGATATACGGCACCAGTTCTGCACGATCCTTGATGTAGCCGTAGCCGAAATAGGGCATGTCCTGCTTCAGCTGCTCAGCAAGTTCGGGCAAGCGCGCGTCGTTGGCATCAGCAGCCTTCAGCTTGCGGTATTCGGCAAGCGCAGCAATCGCCTTGCGTCCGCGCTCCATCTTCTCCTCAGCCGAGAGCTCACGTGTGCCGTCGGTGCGTGTGTAGCCGTTGAGCAGGTCGTTCACGCCAGGTACATATCCGTCCGCCTTGTGCGTAGCAAGCAGCGAGAGTCCGTTCGGGATGGCAATGCGCAGCGGTGGCTCCTCGCCCTTGGCGTAGTCGGGCTGCTCGAACGGATTGACAGCAGCAACCGCTGTTAGCGAAACGCCCTCGCCTCCGTTGTAGAGAGCCTCCATAGCCGCGAGCTTCATAGGCTGTTTCTCAGCCACCTTCACGGCAGAGAAGTCGCCCGTCGCCATTGTCAGCACGGCAGCCACGATGCCCACGATGCTCGCTATCTTGATACTCTGGCGCGCCATTTCCTGCTCGCGTCGCTTCAGCAGATACCAGCAGCTCACGGCGCACACGAACACTGCGCCTACCACCCACGTAGAGGTCACGGTATGGAAGAACTTATCCACGGCGAACGATGAGAGCGCTACATCCATGAAGCTCGTCATCTCGTTGCGCACGGTGTCAGGATTGAACTCGCAGCCCACGGGGTACTGCATCCACGCATTAGCCACAAGAATCCACCAAGCCGAGATGGTTGCACCGAGTCCGGTGAGCCACGTCGATGCTAAGTGGAAACCACGCGACACCTTCTGCCAACCGAAGTACATCACGGCGACAAAGGTGCTCTCCATGAAGAACGCCACGATGCCCTCAATGGCGAGTGGTGCGCCGAAGATGTCGCCCACGAACCACGAGTAGTTGCTCCAGTTGGTGCCAAACTCGAACTCGAGGATGATGCCCGTAGCAACGCCCATGGCGAAGTTCACGCCGAACAGTCGCTGCCAGAAGATGGCGGTATCCTTCCAGAATTGTTTACCAGTGCGATAATAGCACGTTTCCATAATGCCCATGATGAGGGCAAGACCCAGTGTGAGCGGTACGAACAGCCAATGATATATGGCTGTGAGTGCGAACTGCGCACGCGACCAGTCGATAAGTGTAGGGTCTACAGTCAAGAGATGTGTCATTTTTTGATGTCTTTTTATTATTGATTAGGTTTATATTTAGTTTCTTTCGGGCTACAGAACTTATACATCTATCATCTGCGTCGACCGATGCGGACATCTGCGTCGACCGATGCAAGTGGCTATCTGTCCACCCTATCGCCCGTCAACTCCCCTGCAACATATGATGCTTTGTCGCCATTCGACTTCTGGTCAAGCACGTTGGGGAAGAAGAACAGCTTCAGCACAAAGAATATAACAAACAGTTTTATGAGGATAACTGTCCACAAGACCTTGCCAAGAGTCATACTGCGAAAACCTTCAACATAGAAGTGGCACACTCTGTATAATACATTGTCTTTACTCATGTTATGGTGGCTTTTAGCGGTTGTAATAATTTCACTTTAACAATTTGTTTGCAAATATATATCATAAAAGTCAACCCACCAAGCATTTGCCAAACTAATTTGCGTTTGTGTTGTATTTTTTACATTTAAGGATACAAAAAACGGCTATCGGAAAGCTTTTACACTTCCGATAGCCGTAACCGATTTATAATTACTAATCAATAATTACTAATCAATAATTACTAATTAATAATTACTAATTAATAATTTACTTAACGAGCACTTTCTGCACAGTGCCGTCAGCGAACTTCACGATGTTCAAGCCCTTCTGCAGAGCGTTGAGTTTGGTGCCGTTCACGGTGTAGATGCCCTTAACAGCGTTCTGTACAGTAGCGTTGTTGATGGCAGTCGGGTCTGCGAACTGTTCGTAAGCAGAAACCTCAGCCATTGACGGATAAGAGTAGACATAGAGGTTGCAGATGACAGCGAGATACTTTGTCTTCACGCTCTCCGGGAAGATGTAGCTAAGCTCAGAAACCTTCTTCAAGCCAGAGAATGTCTTCGCCGTGTTCATGCGTGTGAGGTCGTCGCCCACAGCAATCTTCACGTCCTTGTTGACGTAGCTCATCTCGTTGTTGTCGTTCTCTGCGTAGTTCTCGTTCGGAATGTTCACAACAACCTTTGCGAGGTCCCACTGCTTGCCTTCCGGAGCGGTGAAGATCACCCATACGTCGTCGCGGTGTGTAGAAGGTGCCTCAATCTCGCTGAGAGCCTCTTCAGCCTTATTGTCGTCGGTCAGACCGCTGACATCATACTTCTTGAAAGCTGCCTCGAAAGAGTAGTCGTTCTCATAGTGGCGCACCTCAGCCGTCTTGCCCTTGAGCACGTTAGGCTGTGTAGTAGCGTCAACCTCAACCTGTACAGGAATCTCCTCGTAGTCGTCACCATTCACGACGCGGATAGTAACAACATCGTCGCCCATGCGCTGCTTAGCAGTTACAGGAATGACGAACGTCTTCTTCTTCACGTTCTCCTTGATTGTGCCGATAGTCACGTTGCCGTTCTTGCTTGTAGCAACACACTCGAACTTATCAGCCTTAGTAGCTCCCTCGCCCAAATCGTAAGTCACATTGATATTATACGACTCACCAGCGTTCATCGTGACATTGTTTGTCAATGTAGAGAGCTTCATGCTGTTGTCCTTCTTGCCATAAACCTCAAACTCCCAGATGCGGAGGATGCCGTTGACGTGCGGAACGAGCTTCACGTAGCGTGCACGCATCGGGGCGATGTAGTCGGTCTTGATGCTCTCTTTTTGGCGGTTGTAGGTATCAACAACTGTTGTCCAGTGCTCTTTATCCTCGGAGAGGAGTATCTGGTAAGAGTCAATCTGGTCTACGCCTGATTCTGGACCTGCGTTGCCATCGAAAATCTTGAAGCTATAGATGCGGTAAACGCTCTGGAGGTCGAATGTAACCCAGTTGTCAGCACTTACGTTGCACCACTTGTCCGATGCGGAAGTAGGATTGGTCACGCCGTCGATAATCTTATCCGGCATCTCCTTATAGTTGGTAGAGCCGCTGTAGCCGAGCACCTTCTTCTGATATACTACGTTGTAAATCTTCTTGTATTCCTCCTCGGTCATTACGTCGAGGATATTGCTTGAAGTAGTAGATGTGCCGATGGCGTTTGTAACATCAACAGTTACGCGCTGCTTGCCTACCTTCTCTGCAACTACGGTGATAGTCTGGTCGGTGAGTGAGAAGCCGTTAGCGAGCTTCAGGCCCTCGGGCAGAGTCCACTTGAAGGCAGTCGGATTACCCGTACCGTTGGCTGTGATAGTAGCGCTCTCGCCCACCTTCAGATAGCTGTTGCTGATAGTGAACGAAACAACCGGAGCGGTAGCCTGCGGGTAGTCGAGCACGATGCTCTTGCCCTTCTGCTGGCGCATGTCCTTCATAACCGGAGTAACGATGAACTTAACATAAGCCTCGTTGTCCTTACGCTGGAATGTCGGAACGTAGAATGCCTCGTCGCGAGTCTGACCAACCATTGTGCGTGTGCCGTCCTCGTTCTCCTTATAGATGTCGAAGTGGTCGAAGTCGGCTGTATAGTCGAAGTCCCATGTCAGACGAGCGTCGCCCTGCACGTTGCCAAGCGTGCTTGTCGTAGCAAGGTTCTTCACCTCCACTGGTGCCGGAGCATAGTTTGCAGGCAGCACAGAGAGTTCGCCGAGCGAGAGTTCGTAGTCGTAGACTGTGAACTTAGCCTTAACGTTAAGACCGATCATATAGATAGTCTTGCCGTTGAGCGAAGAGAGGTCGTACTCAGCAACAGTCCAACCGTTCTTTGTTGTGGTTTTCGGTGCAGAGAGTGTAACGTCAGGATTTACAGAGCTTGTTGTAGAGAGCTTCACCTCTACAGAAGCGTTTGTCGTGTTCGACGATTTGTAAACCAGGCGCAATGTGCCGCCACCGTTCACGGCGAGCTGAGTCTTGTACAAACGCCAAAGATGGTCGCCGCTGAACGCAGAGCCACCCTTCAGCTTAAGGCTCGATCCGAAGTTCCAAGCGTCCTCCCAGTTGATCTCGAAAGAAGCATCGTCCTTGTTCTCCATCCAGTAGCGCCATGTTGGCATAATGCTCTGCACGCCAGAGTGGTACCAGTCCTGCGAAGCTTTCACCTCACCCTCTACGAAGCGGTGCTTGCCCACACCTACGCAGAACGATGTAGTGAACGGCATTGAACTGATAACCGAACGCTCGAGTACGTGACCCGAGATGCCCGACCAAGCGTCATTTGTAACGGTTGGGTCGCCGGCATAGTTGGTCCACATCTGCATCTCGTTCTCGAAAGTTTTCGTTATAGCCTTGTATGCGTCAGGACCCGTATCGTTCTTGCCTAACAAGTTGCGCACGTTGTCCTTCCATGTCTTCTCCTCAGGGCAGAAGAAATCGAGCGAACCGACGTGTCCGCTGGTAGGCATTGCTTTTTGCAAATCTCTTTCAAAACCGGTGTGTCCGCTGGAAGCCACCTGCACACCACCGTAAATCTTAGAGAAGGTCTCCGCCTCTGTGCAGCCGAGCTGGCTTGCATATCTGCGATAGTCGCCCGGAGAGCCGTACTCGAGGAACTGCGATGTATTCTTGTGCGACTTCAGGATTGTAACGTTCGGAGAGTATTCAGCGTTGTACCACTGAATCTCCATGTGTGTGTCGCCGTTCGCGTCAGCAATCTTGTTGAACTCCTTGATGAAGCCAACCCACTCCGAATCGGTACCGCCGCCGGTCTCCTCATTGATGAACCATCCGTCGAAGCCGATGTACTTAGCAATCTCGTAGAGCTTCTTAGCATAGATATATACGCCGTTCTCCTTGGTAAGCATCTGGCGCACCCAAGCCTGGTTGCCACCAAAAGCGTACGGCGGGAAGAACACCTGACCCAGCACCTTCACACCGCTCTGGTGAGCAGCGTCGATAGAACCTGCTGGCGGCGGGATGATGATACCCTCAGAAGCCGAACCTGCCCAATAAACGAGCTTGTCCATATACTGCCAGTAGGTAGGCTGATAGCCGAGGAAGTTGTACGCGCCCTGCGACGGACACATAGAACATGTCGGGAAAAGGATAGGAGCGTTGCAGATCTGGCCTTCATAGTACTGCTGACTATTAGCCTTCATCAGCGTAGGCTCCTTGAAGCGCTCAGCCAATGGCACGCGTGAACGGTTGAACTTAGCGTCCTTGTCGGTCTCCGGCGACCAGTTCTTGATGTCGTCCGGGTGCCAGCATCCGCCGTACGGCTGCTGTGCGTAGCTGCTCTGTACGAAGAGTGCCGCCACAGCCGCAAGAATTAAACGATTGAGTTTCATTTTTGTTTGTTTTAGTTATTATTTGATTGAATATTAATAGACTTGAGAGTTTACGCTGCAAAGTTAGTGCAAATCGAAGACAACACAAAATAAATCCATTTATTTTTATTGTTGAGATGCAGCCTAACTTATCAAAAGTTAGTGCAAAAATCCGATTAAGCGAAACAAATGGAAATTTATTTATATTTGTGAGCGTGAGGATTTTATATAAATCGAAGACAATACAAGAATTGCAAAGATAAGAATTGCAATTCTAAATCCATTTATTTTTATTTCGTTGTACTTTTGTGTCTGATAGCTGAAATATGTAAAAAGTTATATCTTGTTAAAGGTAGAATTGAACAATATTGTTTCTCACTAAAAATCTATAATTTTGCTTTATAAGCAATATATTGACTGTATGGAAGAATTGAATCAATTAAAACTTGTATTGGTAAAGAATAAAAAGACCAATAAATGGCTTGCAGAACAGTTGGGAGTTAATCAAACTACTGTTTCAAAATGGTGTACCAATACGACACAACCCGATTTGGCAACACTGAAGCGAATTTCAGAGTTGCTGAATGTCAATGTAAGTGAAATTATTAACTTTGACTAAATCTATATTTATGGGAAATTCTAACTTCAATGAGAATACCAGGGTACAAGTGCCTGCAGCTCTCCATCTATGTAAGTTGGGCTATACCTACTTGGACAATATCAATGCATATGATACCAAGACTAATATATTGATAGACGTTTTTCTGAATGCAGTCAAACGTCTGAATCCGTCTTTGTCAAGTCAGGAAGTCTCTTTGTTGTTTTCAAAGATTGTAAACGTTGCAAACAATGATGATTTAGGACGCGAGTTTTACCAGATGCTTTCTTCCAATAGCGGAATAAAACTTATTGACTTTGACAATCCAGAAAACAACGATTGGCACGTCACCACAGAGTTTACATGTGAAAACGAAGATACGGAGGATAATTTCCGTCCTGATATCACCTGTTTCATCAATGGAATGCCATTGGCTTTTATTGAAGTAAAGAAACCAAATAACCACGAGGGTATCTTGGCTGAGCGTGAACGCATCAATACACGAATGAGCAAAACATGTTTTCGCCGCTTCTTCAACGTTACGCAGTTGATGATATTCTCCAATAATCAGGAATACGACAACGAGAGCCGTGTACCTATTCAAGGTGCATTCTATTGTAGCTCTGCCAAGGGCAAGGCTTTCTTCAATGTGTTCCGTGAGGAGAACAAAACGTTTGTTACCAATTATCCCTACCAGGAAATAACGGATGAAGATGAATATAGGGTATTGAAACACCGCAACTGTGTAGTCATCAAGAACCTTAAGGAGTATCAGACCAACAAAGATGTCAACACCCCTACCAACCGTATCATAACCTCCATGCTGAGCAAGGAGCGCTTTCTGTTCCTGCTTCGTTATGGCATAGCATACGTTGAGCGCAAGGTGGAATTGGAGGACGGCACACAGGGCACAACGTTGCAAAAGCATATTATGCGCTATCAGCAGATGTTCGCCTCTTATGCTATCCGTCGCACCCTAAACAATGGGATAAAGAGCGGTATCATCTGGCATACACAGGGCAGCGGAAAAACTGCTCTTGCCTATTACAGCGTGCGTAGTCTAACGGATTTCTTTGCACGGAAAAACATCGTGGCAAAGTTCTATTTCATAGTCGACCGTATCGACCTTATGGAACAGGCTACCGACGAATTTGCCGCCCGTGGTCTTATCGTGCATAATGCCAAGAGCCGTGAGGAACTGATGAAGGACATTGCAAGCCGGTCTATCACACAGAACAATGAAGGCAAGTTGGAGATCATGGTGGTCAACATCCAGAAGTTCAAAGAAGACAAGGCGAAGGTGCAAGTTGACGACAGCTACAGCACCAACCTGCAACGTATATTCTTTATCGACGAGGCACACCGTGGATATAACCCCAAGGGAAGTTTCTTGGCGAATTTGCTCGAAGCTGACAAAAACGCTGTGAAGATAGCCCTCACTGGCACGCCGCTTCTCAAGGAGGAGCGTGAGTCTTGGCGAGTGTTTGGCGACTATATCCATACCTACTATTACGACAAGTCCATCGCTGACGGCTATACTTGCAAACTTATGCGTGAGCCTGTCGAAACCATCTACAAGGAAAAAATTGAGGACATCCTCGACAAATTGGCTGGAAGCGTAAAAGTGAAGAAGTCAGACATCGACCGCAATAAGATCATTGAGGATGAAAGCTATCTCAATGCGTTGCTCGACTATATCATATCCGACTTCCGCCGTTTCCGCAGGGAGCAGAACGACAACTCTGTCGGAGCGATGATTGTCTGCAAGACAAACCCTCAGGCAAGAGAGATGTTCCGCTTGTGGCAGAAGCGTTTCCATAATGCGGAGAAAATATGGCAGCATAAAGAGGAACAGCTCGGAATGGCAGCAGAGCCAATGACTTTGCCTTCTGGCTACAGGCCTTTGACCGCTTCGCTTATATTGCATGACGAAGGCGATAAGTTGGAACGTAAAGAGTATATCGAGGGGTTCAAGAAACTTCAGGAAGTGGACGTGCTCATTGTCAACAAGATGCTTCTCACCGGTTTTGATGCTCCTCGTCTGAAGAAACTGTACCTCGGACGCTCGCTCGACGGCCATGACTTGTTGCAGGCTTTGACGCGTGTCAACCGACCTTACCATGATTTCAAGTATGGTTATGTGGTTGATTTCGTGAACATCAAGGAGAATTTTGATGCTACCAACGACCGCTACCTGCGCGAATTGAACCGCACTTCTGACGGCGCTGGCTCGGGACAAAGTAATATCGCCAACGATGTGATGGTGACGAAGGAAGAGGTGGAAGCCAAAATCAAGCAGGTGAAAAGTGTGCTCTTCAACTTCACTACTGACAATATGGAGGAGTTCCGTAAGCAGATTGACGAGGTTGACAACAAGGACAGCCTTTATGAATTGCGCAACACGCTTTCAGAGGCAAAGGCTATAGTCAACCAAGTTCGTTCTTTCGGCGACGAGGAAACAAAGCAGAAACTTGCGTCGCTACCTATCGGCACCATTCCTACGCTTATCACGGAGGTGACACATCGCATCGAGCGCATCAATCTTCTTGAAAATACGGAGCATAAGGCTGACGTGTCGGGCATCATTAACGTGGCGCTTTCCGAACTCGAATTTGAGTTCAAGAAAGGAATGCCAGAGGAAATGCGCATCATAGTCAACGACATCCGTGAGCGTTGCGAGCGTGTGCAGGCAGAGTTCGAAGCAAACTTCGATACAAAGGAGGACAAGTATGTTATCCTTGCCGATGAGTTCCGTGAGTATTTCCGCAAAAAGGGATTTGTACCCAAAGACACGGCTGACGCAAAAGAGAGCATACAGTACATGGACGAGGTGATGAAGAAAATAAGGGAAATCAATCGCCGCAACCGTCTTCTGAAAAGCAAGTACAAGGGTGACGAGCGGTTTGTGCGAATCCACAAGCGTATTGAGGAGCAGAACGAAAAGCGCGAAAAACCAATCATATCAAAACATGAATATGAGATTGCGGAGAACCTGGCAAATATGAAGCAGGATATCGACCGGATGATATTCCTCGACATCAACAAGCTCGACAACGAACCGGCATTTCAGCAGGATGTGCTTGCCATCATCGGCAAGGAACTGCTGAAGATGCACATAAGGGCAGACATCAAGGACCGTAAGTTTATCAATAATCTCATCACAACAGAATATTTACAACAACGTAACTACGCATATTAAAAATAATAATGAGCAACATCAATATATCTGAGGCTACCATTGCCCTTATCGACTCTCTAAAGAGCACTACCGGGGCTTACGGATTGGCTGGCACAGGCAGCGAATATAAGATTGTAACGGAGATGTTCCTTTACAAGTTTTTTAACGATAAGTTCGGTTATGAGGCAAAGCGCGATGAAGTTTATGGCGAACGCCTGAGAAACGCCGAGAAGTGGGATGCCGAATATGACAAATTCACTGAGGATGAAGTGGAAGACCTTTTCAGCTATCTTCCACACTCCGTGCCTCGCATGAAGCCGGAGCATACGCTATCGCATCTTTATAACTCTGCCACCAAGGGCGACTTTTCTACACTGCTCGATGCTACTCTCATTGACATTGCCTCGCTCAATGCTGACACTTTCTCTGTCACCACGTCAGGAAAGAGCAAAGTGAATATTTTCTTTCCGCTGACTACATATGTCACCGACACACAGAAGCGTGATGAGTTTGCCAAGGCTCTTATGAACAATGTGGCTTCTTTCAACTTTGAGGATGTGTTTGGCGAAAAATATGATTTCTTCTCACACATATTCGAGTACCTGTTGAAGGGGTTCAACAACGCCAGTGGCGGAAAATATGCCGAATATTACACACCTCATGCCATAGCGCAGGTTATGGCGCGGTTGCTTGTGGGCGACAAGTCGGACTTCCGTGGCATCACTTGTTATGACCCGTCGGCAGGTACTGGCACACTGCTCATGGCACTGGCTCACCAGATTGGTGAGGATAGATGCTCCATCTACTCGCAGGACATTTCAGAGAAATCATCCGAGATGCTGCGTCTGAATCTTATCCTCAACAACCTTTCGGCTTCTCTGCCTAATGTGGTGCAAGGCAACACGCTTACCGAACCATCGCATAAAGAGAATAATGGTGTGCTGAAGAAATTCGATTTCATTGTAAGCAATCCACCGTTCAAACTCGATTTTCCAGAGTATCGTGACACGCTCGCTGCCGACACAATCCGTTTTTGGGCTGGTGTTCCTAACTCTGTGAAAAAGGTAGATCCGAACAAACCAAAAATGGCTATCTACACTTGCTTCATTCAGCATCTGCTCAACTCGCTGAAGCCAACGGGAAAGGGCGCAATCGTCATACCTACTGGATTTATTACATCTAAGAGTGGCGTAGAGAAGCGCATCCTGCAACGCATCGTAGATGAAAAATGGGTGTATGGATGTGTGTCTATGCCGTCAAATGTGTTTGCTACTACAGGTACCAATGTCTCCGTGCTGTTCTTTGACAAATCGGCACAGAGCGACAAGGTGATTCTCATCGATGCAAGCAAACTGGGTGAGGAATATAAGGAAGGTAACAATCAGAAACGCCGTCTTCGCGATTTCGAGATCGACAAGATCGTGAACACATTCCAGAACAAGGAGGCTGTTGACGACTTCTCGGTTGCCGTGACATACGATGAAATCAAAGAGAAAGGATATAGCCTCTCTGCCGGACAGTATTTCGACATCAAGATTGACTATGTGGACATCACCGAGGAGGAGTTCAACAAGCGCATGAATAATTATAGGTCTACGCTGAAAGCTCAATTTGAGGAGAGTCACCGTCTCGAAGAAGAGATACTGAAGCAGTTGGATAGTATCAGTTTCAACGAAAACGTAGGGAAGGAACACTACGATGAGTAACGAGATTCAATATCTTCTGTATAGCATGCCGGATGCGGACGGCAAAGTGCAAGTAGTCATAAAGGACGAAACGCTTTGGTGTACCCAAAAGGCTATGGCTCAACTGTTTGGCATTGACAAGTCTGGCATCAGCCGTCATATTTCAAATATTTACAAGACTGGCGAACTTCTGCCCGACACGACGGTTGCAAAAATTGCAACCGTCGTAAACAGGGGGATTCGTGGCAATGTTGAGGAGCTGGTAGATTTTTACCATCTTGATATGATTATTGCTGTTGGCTACCGTGTCAACTCGGCAAAGGCTACAAAGTTCCGCCAATGGGCTACCAAGATTCTGAGTGAGTATATCAAGAAAGGATTCGTCATGGACGACGAGCGGTTGAAGCAAGGAACGGCAGTGTTCGGCAAGGATTACTTCCGCGAATTGCTCGAACGTGTGCGCTCTATCCGTGCAAGCGAACGTCGCATTTGGCAACAGATTACGGACATATACGCAGAATGTAGCACCGACTATGACCGCAACTCGCCTACCACACACGATTTCTATGCGATGATACAAAACCGCTTCCACTTTGCCATCACTGGGCAGACCGCAGCGGAGATTATCTATTCAAAGGCTGACCATACGAAAGACCACATGGGATTGACCACATGGAAGAACGCTCCTGACGGGCGTGTCTTAAAGTCGGACGTATCTATTGCCAAGAACTACTTGCAAGAGAAGGAAATCCGACAGCTGGAGCGTGCCGTCACTGGTTTCTTTGACTATATAGAAGACCTCATTGAGCGTGAAAACACATTCAACATGGCGCAGTTCTCTACAAGTGTCAATGAATTCTTGACTTTCAGACGTTATCAGATATTGCCCGATAAAGGTAAAATCTCTGCGGAACAAGCCAAGAAGAAAGCGGAAGAAGAATATAATATATTTAATAAGACGCAACGCATTGACTCTGACTTTGATAAGGAAGTGAGAGGGTTGCTGGGTAAGGAATGATATAATTCTGCAAGTACACTTGCAAAATAGATTTTAACAATGGTGCAAGTTTTACTTGTATAATTAGAATATTATGGAATTAAAAAAGTACAGAAGAAAAAGAGAAATTCCTATTGGTTGGAAAGAAATCAAACTTGGTGATGTTTTTCGTACATCTTCAGGTGCAACGCCTTTAACAACAGAACTCAGCTATTATGAAGGAGGTAATATACCATGGATAAATAGTGGCGAATTAGCATCTCCTTATATTTATAGCACTTCCAACTATATAACGCAAAAAGGGTTTGATAATTCGAGTACGGAAATTTATCCAAAAGGAACTATACTTGTGGCAATGTATGGAGCTACTGCAGGAAAAGCCTCTATGTTAAAAATTACGGCATGTACAAATCAAGCTATTTGTGCGATACTGCCAAATGATGATTATTGCCCCGAATTTATAAAATACAATATAGATACATTATATGAGCATTTAGTTGGGCTTAGTTCTGGTTCTGCAAGAGACAATCTATCACAAGCGGGATTGAAAGAATTAAAATTGGTCTTACCTAAAACAAAGAAAGAACAGGAAAATCTTATTGCTGTCCTTTCTTTGTTAGATAGTAAGATAGAACTCAACAAGCAGATAAATGATAATTTATTGTTGCTTGACCATTCATCAAGAGGGGCAATAGTTCGTCTCGCTGCTTAGTGAGTTCTTCGACTTCTTTTGCATTATTAAATATTGCATTATAAATGCTTTCTGCTTTATTTATGTACGCCCCCATAATATTTGCAGGCGGCAAAATGACATTAATTGCTTCTACTGTTCCTTTATTTATATGTGGTTGTTGAGCACCAGTTCTTAAAGACATTAAGCGTGGAATGTCACGATTTAACAACGGATATATGTATTCTTTCGAAATTTTGTCATTCTCCAAAATAGCCACGACAGACTGATTTATACAAGCATCAATACATAATATACTTGGTCTAAGATGTCGAGTGATAGATAAAGTAACGCTTCCCTTTGGTGCTAATACTGTTGCTGATTTTTCCAATCCTTTTGGCGTTATATTCTTTTCTGATTTTAGTATTGGAAACTCCGCAACTTCTCCAGAGTTGAGCCAATTATACCCATTACCCCATAAGGAGTTGTCGTTTGTATCAGGTGTTCCTCCGAGTAAAACATTTGTGCATTTGCCCATTTTTTCAACGACCCAACCTTGTGGTATTTCACGCTTCAGATTTTCATTCCACACCATAGCGCCACCGCTTGATTTATACGGCTTGCCCTCCTCATTCGGGAAGTCAAACTGCACAAACCAATAGTCGTAGAGCTGCCTTGCCATCGCCTCTAAATTATCATTTATCTATCTTTTACACCAAACGTTAGTGTAAATCGAAGACAATACAAGAATTGCAAAGATAAGAATTGTAATTCTAAGTTCATTTATTTTTATTGTTGAGATGCAGCCAAACTTATCAAAAGTTAGCCTTAACACCACAAATTCTCACCGTGCACCGTATGCCGTCCGATCGGACACCGAACGCAACCCAATCGGGCGGCGGACGGAATCTGATCGGACGGCGGACGCAGAACGATGACTTATTGCGAAAGAAATCAGGCTATTATTATGCCTCATTTCCGAAACCTACGTTGTTGTTTTCACCGTTTAATGCAAGAAGAATTTTTCCAGCACACGATACCAATAATCCCACGAATAGCCTACGGAAGGATGGTTCACCGCCATCGCCTTCACACGCCTGCCGTTGTTCAGAAGATAAGCGCCCGTCGCCGTGCTGCACCCGTCCACTACTATCGGCTCGCCGTCCTGCCATCGCTCGCCCGGCATCTTGTCCCAAAGGCGCTTGCCCCAAACGACGACATACTCAGGCTGATACTTGTCGAGCGCTTCGCATACCTCCGTCGGCATAATGCTTGCCGACGAAGGGCTGAAAGAATATGTTGTTTGCCATAAGTTAGAACCATGAACTAATCCAATCATAAACTATAGAACCAAAGCTGATAGATGGCTGGTAGATATCTGCAAAACAGAAGCTATCTACCAGCCTCTAACTCACTACCCAACAACGCGTTACACGCATGCTGGGAGATATGGTGGATTTTTTCGTTTACGGCAATTAAAATACTTGCATTGATGGTATCTTTTATTATGCTTACAAACTTTGTAAGTAATAATCTCTACAACCCTTCTCGCAAGAACTTGCGAAGATGAATGTGTGTTATGCCATCATCGTCATTCTTTGTAAGAAGCGGTGTCATAGAGATAACATACTTCGGATAGTTGTCCTTAATAGAACGCAGATTGCCAAATTCTCTTTCACGTGTAGCTTGCTCCGCTATAATGAACGAAGCCTGCACATAGATACGTTGTCCTTCTGGCTTTGTGCATACAAAGTCTATCTCACCAGCCTGTAGCTGTCCTACATAAACCTGATAACCAAGTCGGATGAGATGTTCATATATAATATTCTCTATAACCTTCTCAATATCTCCTTCCCTCGTACCACCAGCTATGGCATTTCTTACGCCATTGTCCTCAAAGTAAAACTTATCATTGTTCTCAAAGACGCGCTTACCGTGTATGTCATATCTGTTAACCTTATGCAAGATGTATGCTTCGCATAAGAAAGAAATGTAATTAATGACAACAGAAGAAGTGATTGACTCGCCTTGCGACTTCATATATTTTGCAATACTGTTAGCCGATATCAACTTTCCTATATTGTCAGCCAGAAAGCGTACCAAGTTCTCAAGGAAAGGAACGTTTCTTATCTGGTTCCTCATTATCACATCCTTCAGAAGCACGGTATGGTATATATCTATCTGATATTCTCTTGCATCATCCTCTTCCAAACCGATTTTTGCCAGACCAGGCATTCCTCCATATTGTATATACAAAGACAGCGACTCGTCATTGTCTGAAAGATTATGAAACTCCAAGAACTCATTGTAACTGAGAGACTGTATATAGATTTCTTTATATCTGCCTCCAATGAGTGTACTAAGTTCGTTGCTCAGCATACTGGCGTTACTACCCGTTATAATGATGTCCGTGTTTGGTTCAGTGCGAAAGCTGCGTACGGAGCGTTCAAACTCCTCTATGTCTTGCACTTCGTCAATAAGGATATAATTGTACTTGTCGTTCGCCCAATGCTTTTCAATATATTCATTGAGATCCCGATAAGTCTGTATGGCATCATATTGCCACTTCTCCTTATCTATATAGATAACATTATTGTCTGAATCAGCCATCTTTTCATCACGTATCATTTTCAAGATACAGCTTTTACCAACACGACGCTGACCAACAAGTACTATTATCGTTTCCTTCCCAAGATATTTCTCAATCTTGTCAATGTATGATTGTCTCCTAATTGTTGCCATATTTATTCACTATAAAAGATATTTTCCGCAAAAATAGTAAATTTATCTTTTATAAAAGACAAAACAACTAAAAATTCCGCTTTTATCTTTTATATTGAATAAAATTTTGTTCGACACATTTATTATACGTAAATTTTGATTACAACAAAGCGATTTCCGCTTCGATGTTCTCTGGGGTAAAGCAGATGGCTTTCAGCTCCACCTTTTCAAACACTTGTTTAGGCTTCACTTGAAAAACCCTACTCATAGTAATTCGTTTTTTAGGTTATACTATAAATGCCGTTTGCACGGCATTACCTGTCAAAGGGCAAAGTTATGGTAAAGTGACGAACCATACAAGTCCATAATGGTTCATAGGTATAAGAACCATACCATTTGTCTATTTTTCTGATATTGTTTTTCCGGCAAGTACCAGGGCACGCTGGCGCAGATAGCTGTGCAGAGTAAAACCGTCTGCCTTGACACAGTTGAGGAGGGCGCGCTTCTGCATCACCACCTCTTTGAGCGCAGGGAACACTTCGCCATAGCGTTTCTTCACCTCCTTGTTCTCGGTCTTCACCGATGTCTTCTTCACAAGTTCCTCTACATCGGTCAGCTTACGCACAAAATAGTCGGCACCCTTCTTCAAGCGTTCCTGCAGCAGGGCGTTGGTCTGATAGTCGGCAGAAGCGATTACGATCTGACTGTACTGCAACTTGAAGCGCTCGGCTACATCCATAAGCTCGGTCTTTATAGTACCCGTGCGTGCCTTGTATTCGGCGATGAGTTTCGGAAACGAACGGCGGAAATGACCGTCGAGCAAGTCGAGCACACGGTTGAAGGCATCCATGAGCGGACGGAAGTCGAACAGTTCGCTCACCACCGACAGATAGTAGTCGCGCTGCAACTGTTCTATCTGTCCCTCGCTCGGCGTGTGCTCAATGGCGTGCGTGGCGTATTCGTCAACAGCCTCATCACGAATGATGGCCGTCTGCGGCAGCGGCGCACTCAGCACCATGCCTTCGAGTGTGCGGCAACGCGAGAGAGCCACGTATGTCTGTCCGTGGGTGAAGGCGCGCTGCACGTCAATAATGGCGTGGTCGAACGTCAAGCCCTGACTCTTGTGAACGGTGATAGCCCATGCTGTCTTCACGGGGAACTGCGTGAATGTGCCTTCCACCTCCTCGCTTATCTCGTTGGTCTTCTCGTTGAGCACGTAGCGCGTGTTGTCCCACTGTTCGGGCTGCACACGTATATTCTCGCCCGTGTCCTTCGCTGTCACGATAAAACCCTCGGCATCTATCTCGGCAATGGTGCCAATCATACCGTTGTAGTAAGCCTTGTCTGCCGACGAGTCGTTCTTAACGAACATCACCTGCGCACCGGTCTTCAGCGTGAGCGTCTCTTCGGTCGGGAAGAGCATCTCTGGATACTTGCCTTCGATGGTGGCAGTGTAGGTATAGGGCTTGCCGGGGAGCAGTTCGAGCTCGTGGTCGTTGATGCGCTGCGCTTGCCAGTTGTGCGTCGTAAGACGTATGTAGCCGTCATCCTTGCGCGGCTTGAAGTCGGGTATATAGCGCGAGTTGAGCGCAGAGAGCACCGCTGCATCGGCACGGTTCTCTCGTACCTTATTTAATATATCGAGAAAGTGTTCGTCACTTTGGCGGTACACCTTGGTGAGTTCCACGATAGCATAACGGGTGCGCTGCAAGGCGAGCGACGAGAAGAAATAAGGCGTGGCGTAATAGCGCGAGAGCATCTGCCACTCATCGTCTTTTGCTACGGGAGCAAGCTGACCCAAATCGCCAATCATAACCATCTGAACACCACCGAACGGCAGGTTGTTCTTGCGAAAACGGCGCAACACGCTATCTACAGCGTCGAGAAGGTCGGCACGCACCATAGAGATCTCGTCGATGACGAGCGTGTCGATAGAGCGTATTACGTTAATCTTCTGCTTTGAGAAGCGGAACTGCTGTTCCTTAAGGTTATAGTTGGGTATGAACGGCGCAAACGACAACTGGAAGAATGAGTGGATGGTCACACCCTCGGCGTTGATGGCAGCGATGCCCGTAGGCGCAACAACCACGATACGCTTCGATGATTCCTCCTTCAGTCGGCGCAGGAAGGTGGTCTTACCCGTGCCAGCCTTACCTGTGAGGAAGAGGTTGGTGTTCGTTGTCTCTATTATTTCCCAAGCGAGTTGCGTCTGCTCTGTCATTTCCTTTGCTGATTAATGGTTGTTTAATGTGTATTCTGTGTGAACAATGAATTACAAAAGTAGTAATTATTTTTTGTTTTTTACGCTTTTACAATTTAAAATATGTTTTGTGGCTGCGTGGTACGGGCAAGATGCCCATACTTCCTACTTTTTAGCGTTTTACTTTTTTACCATTCTACTTTTTTCAGTACCTTTGCAAGGTAAAAGTAAAAGAGTAAAAATTAAAGGATATGATAAAAGCCCTGTTTTTCGACGTAGACGGAACACTCGTCAGCTTTAATACGCACAAGGTGCCGGAGTCAACAATCGAAGCGCTTCGCGAGACTCACAAGCGCGGCGTGAAGCTCTTCACCGCTACGGGTCGCCCACGCCAGTTGCTCAACAACATCACGGAGGTGGAGGACATCATGGATGGTTTCATTCTTGCCACCGGTGCTCAATGCGTTTATGGCGACAAGGTAGTGCGCCAGGACCTCATCCCTACTCACGAGGCAGAGGCGATAGTCGACTTCTGCAACCGTCTCGGCGTGCCGGCGGTGGTTGTGGGCACAAAGGATCTGCAGATTATCAACCGCAACGACAGCGTGAACCATGTATTCTACGACATGCTGAAAGTGACGTACAACAAGTTCGACGTGCCGGTTGAGGAGGTTATAAAGCAGGGCATACTGCAGATTACGCCGTTCCTCACCGAGGACCAGGAGCACACTATCCTACCCCACGTGCCAGGCACAACGTCTGCACGCTGGTATCCTGCGTTCTGCGACCTTACGTCTGCCACAGCCGACAAGGCGAACGGCATCCGCGCCATTGCTGAGCACATGGGCATCGATATCAGCGAAACGATGGCGTTCGGCGACGGCGGCAACGACCTTACGATGTTGCGTGCAGCGGGCGTTGGTGTAGCTATGGGCAATGCGCTCGACGAGGTGAAGGCGCACGCCGACTATATCACGAGTAGCGTAGATGAGGATGGTATAACTAATGCGCTGAAACACTTTGAAATCATTTAAAAGTAAAAGAGTAAAAAAGTAAAAGAGTAAAAAGATAGGGTGCGGAATACGGGCAAAATGCCAACATCCAATTCTTTTTACTCTTTTACTTTTTTACCTTTAATTTTTCCTTTTTACCCTTTTACTCTTTTACTTTTTTACTTTTATAAGAGTGGTGAGAACAAGCGCACGAACGACTCCGCCAGACGGTGCATGAACGGGTGTTTCCGTTCGCCGTTCACACTCAGGAAGTCTACACATTCTTGCTCATCACTTATAAAGATTTCCTTCATTCGCAGTGCCGTTGTGCGGTCGTAGATAAAGATGTTGGCTTCAAAATTGTTCTCGAAGCTACGGAAGTCGATATTTGTAGAACCGCAGGTACAGAGCGTGTCATCAGAAACGAGCAGTTTGCTATGGTTGAAGCCGCCTTCATATAGCAATATCTTCACGCCTGCCTCAATCACCTCCTTAACGAACGACATTGACGATAGTTCAAGCAGTCGCGAGTCGCTATGACGCGGAATCATCAGTCGCACGTCTACGCCGGCAAGTGCTGCCGTGCGCATGGCGAAGAGCACCTGCTCAGTAGGCAGGAAGTAAGGCGACTCCATGTATACATAGTTCTTCGCCTCAAGCAGTATGCGCACATAGCCCTGCATGATGTCCGGCCATTTGGCAATCGGGCTGCTCGTCACTACCTGCATCAAGCAACAGTTCTCTATGCGCCACGGCATCGGCGGATAGTATTTTGAGTTGGTGACGAGTGTGCGGTCGACGAAATACCAGTCGACGAGAAACGTGCGCTGCAGGGCGTACACCGCTCCACCACGTATTCGGACGTGGGTGTCGCGCCACGGCAGTTGTCCGCCATACAGGCCTTTCACATAGCGCAGGGCGATGTTCATACCACCCACGAATGCCTCAACGCCGTCCACGATGCACACCTTGCGGTGGTTGCGGTAGTTCACCTTGCTCGTAAACGCAGGGAACTTAACAGGCATGAAGGCGTTGACATCAACCCCAGCACGGCGCATACGCTCAAATAGTGAGCGCGGCACACGCCAACAGCCCACATCGTCGTAGATGAGGCGCACCTCTACGCCCTCTTTCGACTTGCTGATGAGGGCATCCGCCACCAATCGTCCGAGTGCATCGTCGGCGAAGATGTATGTCTCAAGATGTATATGCTTGCGTGCCGAAGCTATCGACTTCAGTAATGCGGGGAAGAACTCGTAGCCGTCGGTGTAGAACTCCACCTCGTTGTCCTTGAACGGAAGGGCAAGACTTTGGTTGGTGAAGAGTTGTATGAGCGAACGGTAGTCGTCGGGCAACGTCAATTGGCGTTGCTCTACGAACTCCAGCATCGACCGCTTCGACAACTGGTCAAGCGATCGCTGCGATATAAACGTCATCTTACGAGTGTTACGACCGAAGAATACGTAAAGTATTATTCCAACAATGGGCATAAAGAGTAGCACCATCACCCAGGCTATTGTCTTTGCTGGCTGACGGTTGTCCATCAATACAGCCAGCATGATGCTGACAATAATGAAGACGTAAGCTAATATGAATACCCAATGGATGTAGAACATTATGCTATAATATTATTTCCCAACAACCGGGCGAGCTGCGAGCGCAGTTCGTGTGCCGTCTTGTATTCCTCCATCAGCTGCTGCAGGCGTTCGGGGTCGTTCACTGCGAGCGATATGTCGCGTTTCAGGTCGCGCAGGCGCTGCTCCAGATAGTCCATACGGAAGTCGTTGAGCAGGTGTTCGGTCTGTTGGCGCAGTGCTTCGATGCGGTTCTCCTCTTCGACGCGCAGCTCGTCAGCATTCTTCTCCTCATCGGCACGTGCCACCTTCTGTTCGTCGAGCAACTGATACTTGTCCATGCAGAGGTCGGTAGCTATGCGCGATATTTCAATGTCAGAATGGTGCAGGAAGAACTGCTCGGCACAGAACTGCTCATCGCCAGCATGGTTCACCGCCTCGTCGAGGATGCGGGAGTTGAGCGGATTGGCAAACTTCAGTCCGTCGACACCGAGGTTATAGGCTATGTATTGCGCCACGTTAAGGTTCACCGTCGTGCCGTCCTCCGTTTCTACATTATTATATATGACGGTATCGCCGTTGCGCACAATCAACTCTACGAGCATCTGCTCCACCTTCGATGCCTGCTGCAATGGGGAAGGAGAGTTTTGAATATTGAGTTTTGAGTTTTGAGTCGTCGGTTTCGTCGTTTGCGAATTGTCCGATGAGGAAGCGGTTGCCTCGCGGTTGCTGCGTATGAAGTTGTTAAGCGTGTTGATGAGCGTAGCCTCATTCATGCCCATGCGCACCGAGCAGTCGTGCAGATATGTGTCGCGCAGGATAGGGTTCGTAACGAACGATATGCTGCGCACCACGGAGTTGATTGCCTCCGAACGCTTCAGCGGGTCGCGCTCGCCACGCAGCAGCAGGTCGGTCTTGAACTCAATGAAGTCGGTCTGATGCTCTTCGATGTACTTACGGAATTCGTCTACCGAATGCTTGCGTGCGAACGAGTCGGGGTCGTCGCCGTCGGGCAGCAGCAACACCTTGAGGTTCATACCCTCCGAGAGCAGCATGTCTGTACCGCGCAGTGCAGCATGTATGCCGGCTGCGTCGCCGTCGTAAAGTAGGGTGATATTCGACGTGAAGCGGTGCAGTATGTGTATCTGGTGCACCGAAAGTGCCGTACCGGAGTTGGCCACCACGTTCTCTATGCCGCACTGGTGCATGGAGATAACATCGGTGTAGCCCTCCACCATGTACACACGGTCTTCCTTGGCTATCGCCTTCTTAGCCTGATAGATGCCATACAGCTCGCGGTCTTTATGGTAAATATCCGAGTCGGGCGAGTTGACATACTTCTGGTTCACACCCTTTGTGCGCGAATCGAGCAGTCGTCCGCCGAAGCCCACCACCTTTCCGCTGATGCCTATCCAGGGGAAGATGACGCGTCCGGCATAGCGGTCGATCAGTTCGCCACGATCGTTCTTGTAGCAAATGCCGGTCTTCAGCAGGAAGTCTTCTTTGTAGCCCTTGCGCAGTGCTTCCTGCGCTAAGGCACGGCGGTCGGTATCGTCGTAACCCAACTGGAACTTGCTGACGATATCATCGCGAAATCCGCGACTGCGGAAGTACTGCATACCAATGGCTACGCCGTCAGCGGTGTCGTGCATAAGGTACTGGAAGTAGGAGGCTGCCCACTCGTTCACGATGAACATGCTCTCGCGTTCGCTCTGCTCTCGCTTCTCGTTGTCGGAGAGTTCGCGTTCCTTTATCTCGATGTGATACTTGCGTGCGAGCCAACGCAACGCCTCAGGATAGGTCATCTGCTCGTGCTCCATGATGAAGCCGACGGGGTTGCCGCCCTTGCCGCATCCGAAGCAATGGCAGGTGCCGCGTGCAGGTGACACGTAGAACGACGGGGTCTTCTCGTCGTGGAACGGGCACAAACCCTTATAGTTGCTTCCACTCTTGCGAAGTGTAACAAACTCTGACACCACCTCCACAATGTTGGCAGCATCTTTTATCCTTTCTATCGTTGCATGGTCTATCATCAACTGCGAAGTTACACATTTTTTTCCATTCTACCCTCTCCGTCACACACGTTTTAGCTCCGCACGTACTAAAATTAATTAAAAGAGCCCTGCCTATTTTACCAATCAACACAAAATAAGTAACTTTGTACTGATGTATGAACAGCAACATACACCTAATCGATTTTACTAAAAACAAACATAACAATGATTAAAAACAATCTCCTTCTCACAGCACTCTTCACTGCCGCTTGCGGTAGCGCTTTTGCGCAGACCGAGAGCTTCGACCTCAACTCGCAGCGTGGTGAAAAGCAGGATGTGAACATGGTGCCGGGCAAACTGCTCGACCACCATGGTATCGTCGTAAACCCAACACCGCACAACCTCAACATGGACATGCAGACTTGGACCGACCTCAGCGCCGGTGTGAAGCTCATCGACAAGGCGGGTAAGTTTACAAACGACATCGATTTCCTCAAACAGAATGCTAAGGGCACTCCACTCACAATCGTCTTCGGCGAGAAGCAGGCTAAGAAGGCTGGTCTGAAGAAGATGGTGTCGGGAGCATACCTCCTCACTGTCGACAAGAAGGGTATCAACATCGTGGGCTACGACGAGCGTGGCGCGTTCTACGCTTTGCAGACTCTACGCCAGATTGTAGAGAGTCCAGCAGCGCAGGGCAAGGTGCCGGCACTCACCTGCAACGACTATCCCGACCTGCCATTGCGTGGCGTTGTAGAGGGCTTCTACGGCGAACCGTGGTCGCATCAGGTGCGTCTCTCGCTCATCGACTACTACGGACGCAACAAACTCAACGAGTATGTGTACGGTCCGAAGGACGATCCTTATCACAGCTGCCCGAACTGGCGCCTGCCCTACCCTCCCGAGCAGGCTAAGAACATTCACGAGCTCGTAGAGGCTTGCCGCCGCAACCGCGTCGACTTCGTATGGGCTATCCACCCGGGTCAGGATATCAAGTGGAACGAGGAGGACTATAACAACCTCGTAAACAAGTTCAACCTCATGTATGACCTCGGTGTGCGCTCATTCGCCATCCACTTCGACGACATCGACGGCGAGGGCACTAACCCAAGCAAGCAGGTGGCTCTCGTGAACCGCCTCACAAAAGAGTGCGTGAAGGCTAAGGGCGACGTTGCTCCGCTCGTTGTCTGCCCTACCGACTACTCGCAGCTTTGGGCAAAGCCGGGTCCTGACGGACCGCTCGCTATCTACGGCAACGAGCTAGACCCTGAGGTACAAGTATTCTGGACTGGTGCTGTGGTTTGCTCTGACCTCACAAAGGAGACTCTCGACTTCGTCGACTCTCGTATCAAGCGCCCTGCTTACTACTGGTGGAACTTCCCCGTTACCGACTATGCCCGCCATATCATCATGCAGGGCCCGACATACGGCTTGGAAACCGACATCACAGAGAAGATGACTTCTGGCGTGCTGTCTAACCCGATGGAGCACGGCGAGGCTTCGAAGCTGGCGCTCTACGGCGTGGCTGACTACAACTGGAACGTAGCCGACTACAACGCTATCGACAACTGGGAGCGCGGTCTTGTAGACCTCACACCTGAGGCTCACGAGGCTTACCGCACCTTCGCCATCCACTCTTGCGACACAGAGACGGGATATCGCCGCGCCGAGTCGTGGGAGACAAACACCTTCCGACTTGCCGACTTCTCGCAGAAGGCTTACAACGACCTCTATGGCGAGTTCGACCGCGTGGAGAAGACAAAGAGCACAATGGAGCGCGACTGCAAAAACCAGCTTCTGATGAAAGAACTGAAGCCGTGGCTTGAGCAGTTTGAACTGCTCGGCAAGCGTGGCAAGAGCACACTGAAGCTGATGAAGACATTCCGCAACGGCAATGCACAGAACTTCTGGAACGCTTTCGTGGCTAACCGCATGACAAAGGAGGCACGCGCCGCTTACGAGAAGCACAAACTCGGCACTATGAAGCTGCAGCCGTTCTACGAGAACGCTATGGACGACATGGCGCAGGAGTTCTTCAAGAATCTAACCGGCGAGGTGCCTGCTTTCTATAAGGGCATGGGCACATACCCAACGCTCGCTACAACTCAGAGCAAACTGATGTTCGACAACGATTCTACTACATACTACCACTGCGGTCAGAGCCAGTCTACTGGCGACTGGGTGGGTGCCGACCTGGGTGCAGTGCGCGACGTTCGTGAGGTGAAGATACTCCAGGGTCGCAACTCTGTTGACGACGTCGACTACTTCGACAACGTTGTGCTCGAGGCTTCTGCCGACGGCAAGTCGTGGACACAGCTCACTGGCGAACTGCTCAAGACTTACATCATCCACTGGAAGGGCGAGCCGGTAAAGGCACGCTACGTTCGCATCCGCAAGGCTGTGTCTGAGAAGAAGAGCTGGATTGCTGTTCGCGAGTTCATGGTTAACCCCACAACTCCAGAGAGCCTCAACTTCAAGGTTGAATCAGCAAATCTCGACGCTGCCATGTTCGGCTTCGACAAGAACCCTGTAACATCGTTCCGCAACAGCGGAAAGACTTCGTTCTCTGTCGTTCCCGGCACAAAGGCATATACCATGCTCCTCAATGTAGAGCCGGGCAATGCCGTTAAGTTCAACCAGTACGACAAGAAGGGTAAGCTCCTCGCTTCTACCGACATCAACAACTCGTTCTTCAACGTCAACCTTAACAACAAGGCTGCGAAGGCTGAGATTGAGGGCAACGTAGAGGTGTTCGAGATAATCGCGAAGTAAAAGCGACGTCCTAACTGTAAGACAACGCATCGCCAACAAGCGATGCTAACATAACCGACAAAACGGATGGTAAGCCACAAACGGCTCGCCATCCGTTTTTTTGTTGCAACTTTTTGCAACAATCCAAATAAAGCCTTACCTTTGCACTACGAAAAAGATTAAGGGATAATAATATTATGGATTTTAATTTCATCGGGACTATCTGGTCTCTTCTTCCTCCCGTCGTTGCCATTGCGCTGGCACTGAAGACCAAGGAGGTATATTCTTCGTTGTTCATCGGCATTGTGCTCGGTGCTATATTATACAGCATGTCGATGGGCACAGGTTTTGAAGGCTTCTTGACGCATCTGCTCAACGACACCGTCGGAACGGGAGCTGACGCCAAGCAGTATGGTCTTATTTCCTGTCTATCCGACCCGTGGAACGTAGGCATCATCGTGTTCCTTGTGGTTCTGGGTTCTATCGTGTCGCTTATGAACAAGGCTGGCGGATCGGCTGCTTTCGGACGCTGGGCTTCAAAACACATCAAGACAAAGATAGGTGCGCAGATTGCAACTATCATTCTCGGTCTGCTCATCTTCATCGACGACTACTTCAACTGCCTCACAGTAGGTTCGGTGATGCGCCCGATAACCGTACGCCATGGCGTTACAAAAGAGAAGCTCGCCTACCTTATCGACTCCACTGCTGCACCTGTCTGCATCATATCACCCATATCGAGCTGGGCGGCAGCCGTGTCGGGTTTCGTATCGGGTGGCGAGAACGGTCTGGCGTTGTTCTGCCAAGCCATACCGTTCAACTTCTACGCTTTCTTCACAATCATCTTCATATTCATGATTGTGTTGTCGGGTTTCGACTTCAAGGCTATGAGCAAGTACGACGCACGTCTGCAGGAATGGTACGAACGCACCGGCGGTCAGGTGGATGAGGTGATTGACACCAAACTGCAAATCGTAGAACACGGTGTGGGTGCCAAGCAAGACAGCAAGAAACCAGCAACGACAAAGGGTTCGGTTACCGACCTTGTAGTGCCTATCTTGATGCTCATCGTGTTCTGCATGGCTGGCATGGTTTACTCAGGCGGATATTTCGACGCAACAAGCACTTGCTACCACAACTTCGTAGACGCGTTTGCTGCAAGCAACGCTTCTGTCGGACTGGTTATCGGTTCGCTTGCAGCGTTGATTTTTACAGTAGTAATGTTCGTGGCACGCCGCACGTTGAAGTTCGACAATGCCATGAGTTGTCTTATCAAAGGCTTTGAAGCGATGGTTCCTGCCATACTGATTCTCACCCTTGCATGGACACTGAAAAGCATGACCGACTCACTTGGCGCTGCCGAATACGTGTCGGACGTTGTGTCAAGCACAGCCTCTGGTCTGCAGATGCTGCTGCCGGCTATAATCTTCATCGTTGCAGCGTTGCTCGCCTTTGCCACCGGCACCTCTTGGGGAACATTCGGCATACTCATCCCTATCTGCATCGCCGTATTCCCTGCTACCGCTCCGCTGCGCATCATCTCCATCTCGGCGTGCATGGCAGGTGCAGTCTGCGGTGACCATATTTCTCCAATCTCCGATACCACCATTATGGCATCGGCAGGTGCCGAATGTAAGCACGTTCACCACGTATCGTCGCAGTTGCCATACGCCCTGACAGTAGCCGCTGTGTCGTTCCTTACCTTTGTCGTAGCCGGCTTCACACAGCAGCTCGGCATCGTAGCCAGTGCTGCCATTTCCTGGATCTTAGGCATAGCGATGCTTTTCTCAGCATTGTGGGTGCTGAGAAGAATTGGTTACAAGCAATAAATCTACCATATCTATCAGCGACGGCGTAACAAGCTGTGTATAAACAAAATAAAGGCTGACAGATAGGCTGACAGATAACTTATGTTTTTAGCTATCTGTCAGTCTATCTGTCAGCCTTTATAATATTTCCAGCGCAATAGCTGCGCAGGCCTCCGCATCTGCGAGGGCATGATGATGTTGTGTCAAGTCATAGCCGCAGCGGGCTGCTATAACATCAAGCGTATGACGACCTTTGGGCCAGACCTTGCGCGAGGCGATGCAAGTGCAGTAGAAGTCGTAGTCGGGATAGTCCATCTGATAGACACGGAAGACGGCTTTCAGACAGCTCTCGTCGAACGCCTTGTTATGCGCCACGAGCGGAAGCCCCGCTATCTTCGGCCCAATCTGCTTCCATACTTCGGGGAAGACCGGCGCACTGTCTGTATCAGAAGCGCAAAGACCATGCACCTGACTGCACCAGTAGTTGTAATACTCTGGCTCTGGCTTGATGAGCGAGTAGAAACGATCCACCACCTCACCTCCTCTAACAATAACCACGCCAACAGCGCATACCGAAGAACGCTCATTGTTGGCGGTTTCAAAATCTATAGCTGCAAAGTCTTTCATTGTTGCAAGGTCGTATTAAACATTTGTTCTACGTTAGTAACGAAACACAAAGATACAGTTTTTTGTGGCACAACTACTTCTTTTAATATCTTTATCACAGATACTCGTGCAAATAAATGTAAGTTTACATCAAATAAATAAATGTGATTTCCATAAACTCATCCGCTAAAAAACATAACAGCAAAGCCTCGCTTGCCACTGATTTGCAACAAAACAGAAGCCCTGTTGCCCATGATTTGCAACAAAATTTATAGTTATTGCCACTGATTTGAGACAAAAAAGTTGTATCTTTGCCCATGAATTAAAACAAACACTATGTTTAAACGCAAGATATTAAGCAAATTAGAAGCATGAAAAACTAAAAGAATGGAGTTATGCCACGGTCGGCATAACTTCATTCTTATTTTAATTAACTCTATCTAAAGATGTCAAAAAAGAGTAAGTACAAAATGCACATACGCTCCAAAATAATACAAACTATTTGGCAAATAAAGTTAACGAAAAAAACAACGTCTATTTGATGTAAAAGGTGAAACCATAGGCATTCCCGTCCACGGAAACGTCAACAATCACATTCCCTTTATTCAGCGTTGCCCACTTGCCATCGACCTCCGCGGTTTTGAAATGGAACTTGTTCCTTAGTTCTGATTTAATGTAGTTATAGGCACGTTTGTTGTAGACACGGATCGAGACGAAAGGTCCGAAACCAACACTTCCAGCTATCAACACAGAAGAATTACCCTTACCATATTTAATCGGACTGCCGTCTGCCGCCACCATACAATTCTTATAGTAGACATCCTCATAGTAGAAGTCGTTCAACTCAGGGTCGTGATAGCGCCCGCGAAACGCATAGCCGCTCTTTTCCGCAATATTCTTAATACCAACGTTGCCCTCTTTCACACTCTTTATCAGCTCACCAATGCTAAAGATATCATCAAAAGTCGTACGCTGCGCCGCAGACTGTCGCGGCACACCCATCACGGAAGACTGGCTATAGCAGCAAAGCGAGCTGACCACAAACATCAGAAAAGATATTAATGCTTTCATATTGTATGGTTTAAGTAAATGTTTTTATTGACGCTGCAAAGTTTACATTTTTCGGATATAATACCAACGGCTTTTCTGCATATTCTTCAGTGTGCTTTTGCGCTTCCTACGCTTGGAATCAATTATTATCATGAATCAAAGGCTTCTTTGCCAAAACGTTGGATGATGTCAAAAATCATATAAGTGGGGAGGGATTTACATCCATAAAAAGCACCTTTCTTAATAGTTGTAACACTTTGGGGAATGCCAATATTTGTTAGAGTCTTACATCCCATGTATTTGCAACTTATTGTGTACCAATTCGTTTTGATTAAAACGGTAGAAAAGTGATTGCGCGAATTTAATGGAGTATGAAAAAGACGAAGATTTAACGTATTTAACTTTCGCAAACCACAAAAAACGTAAAAATGTGCAGTTTTTGTTGGCTTATGTGGATTGTTTCTTCGATTGTAATTCAAAACTGCGACAGGCTGTCGCAGTTGTACATTGAGGACATACGGCTCTTGATGTGCAAATTCGCAGACGATGATAATACCATATTATAATAATACGCGTGTGATTACGTCAAGAAGTTGGAATTACGAACTACAATCCAATGCAGTCCCTTTGCTGATGCACTAGAAAAATGGATTTTCGGGCAATAACTTTGAAACGTAAATTGTACAAATTTGCTATCTCTACATACAATATAGAGTTAAATACATATAAAATCGTATGATAATTACAAAAATTAGTTGATAATATAGTATGTTTATCGAATATTATTTGTATTTTTGTAGCAAAATTACGAAAACAAATAAAATATTTAGGATATGATACGAGATTTTTGGGTAAAAAATTACCTTTCCATTCGCGACAAGCAAGAATTGAGTTTTTTAGCTAAGGGACCTTCATCGGAACTTGTTACAGAAGTTGCCGATGGGGTGTTCTTGTATAAATTAGGTGTCTTGTATGGTGCAAATGCTTCTGGAAAGTCAAATATGTTGATTGCTTTAAATGAAGTATTTCGCTTACTGGTGTTGCCTAAGTCAGATGCAACCCAAAGAATAAATGGCAGTATTCCTTTCATTCTCACAAAGAATGCCCCCATTGAGATGCATGTGTCATTCTATGCTAATGGCATCAGATATGATTACGATGTGGCATTTAACGAGAAATACATTTTGAATGAAGTCTTGTATTATTATCCCCAAAAATCAAAGTCATTGTTCTATGAGCGTTCATTTGTTGGCGAAAACATACAAGCCGATGTCAAGTTTGGCCCAAGTCTTAATTTACAGGTGAAGACCCAGGAAAGTATCCGAGAGAACACTTTGAATAACCATAGTGTCTTGTCTGTTTGCAGCAAGGCTGCGTTGAAAGAGGATATTGCACCATTTAATGTGCTCCATAGTTGGATTATGGATAATTATCATGATGTGGATGGTGATGGAGAAAAAGGAATTGTTGAAATCCTAAAGGATGCTTACAACACTCCCCCAAAGCGTAAATTCTATAACACAATGCTACAAAAGGCTGATTTGAACATTCTGGAATATAGACCTATTATAGAAGACCGTTTCGTTCCAACAGAATATCGGGAACGCATCCAAAAGGAGAACATTCCTCAAGAAATGAAAGAGGCTTTGCTTAAACCGACTGCCGATTCCGTAGCGTTTGTCAATCATTCTATTAATGGAGATTTTGACATACCACTCAAATGGCAGTCGAAAGGTACGATAAAATACATACGTATATTGGATGCATTATACGACATGATAACAAGTTCTCACGTGTATTATCTTGATGAATTAGGAGAGGATTTGCACAATGATTTGTTATACTACTATCTTAATGTTTTCATTTTCAACTCAGATAAATCGCAGTTGATTATCACGAGTCAGGAAACAACACTCCTATCTCAGGATTTAATCAATGAGAACAGAGGTGTCGTGTGGTTTGTGGAGAAGAACAAAGAGACCGCATCATCCGAGTATGCTCGTGGTGATTCATTTGGCTTACATAAGAACCTGTCGATATACAATTCGTATCGCATTGGGCGATTAGGTGCAAAACCAGAACTGGGTAGTATCTTTATAAATCTGGAGGACTGATATGGGAAAGCAACGTCAAACAGCACTCATCTTGGGAGAAGGACCAACCGAGTTCTTCTATTTCAAATCCCTGTGCGATGTATTTAAGCGTCTGACTATCAAACCAGACTATCCGAAACATACCAACATCAAGGAACAGGAAGCCAAGATTGCAGAGGGGGTGGCAATGGGTTACAGCCATATCTTCTGCATCATTGACATGGACACGAAGGATAAGGAACCAGAGCGTTCACAATACCAGAAGCTAAAGGCGAAGTACGCTAAGCCTATCGACAAACCCAAGAAAGGTATCTATTGCGAGGTAGAGTTTTTCGAGACTCACCGCTGTACAGAACTGTTCTTCCTCTATTACTTCCGCTACACCTCACGCCCCTACGATGAACAGGAGCCATTGCTTAAAGACCTCAACCAATGTGTCGAGTATCGGAAAACGATAGAGTTCTTCATCAAGACCAAGGGACTTCACGGTTACTTTGAGCGCAATGGCGGCAGTCTAGATAAGGCTGTGGTCAATGCCAATCAATCAATTGAGGAGAAAGAAGCCTTGGGTCGGGATTACACATACTCGGAGCTTGGAAGGCTGATGATGGAGTTGAAAGAGTTGGAATGAAAAGTTAATAATAGCACATAATTTACTGACAAGTGTTGGTATATATATATGTAAATGTGTAACCAAAGTAAACAAAAGAATAATACATGGAGAGAAATATCAATAGTGTTTCAGAATCACAGTTCAGATTTGTAAATCTGTTGATTTAGTCTTTGCGAGAATCGTAACCTCGGTCAAAACTAATTAGAATTAAAATAACAATGGAAAGCCCCAAAGTATTTATATCATATAGCTGGACGACACCAGAACATGAACAGAGGGTGTTGGATATTGCGACGGAACTTGTTGAGAGTGGTATTGATACCATTTTGGACAAATGGGACCTGAAAGAAGGGGATGATGCAGATGTGTTCATGGAACAAATGGTGTCGGATCCTTCAATTCAGAAGGTACTGATAATCTGTGATAAGATGTATTCTGAGAAGTCCGACAAACGTAAAGGTGGTGCTGGTACAGAGGCACAGATTATATCAAGAAGGGTCTATGAGCAGCAGAGTAATGAGAACAAATTCGTAGTTGCCGCATTTGAGGTGAATGAAGAGACAGGTAAGCCTTACCTGCCAGTTTACTATGGTTCGCGTAAGTATATTGACTTCACCGATCCGAACAAGTATGCACAGAAGTTTGAGGAACTTGTTCGATGGGTATATAACAAGCCTTTGTTTGTGAAACCCAAATTGGGACGTGTGCCTGATTATATCCTTGCTGATGACAAGATAACATTAGGAATAACTGCCGCATATCGAAGAGCAATCTCTTTTGTTGCAGAAGGTCGGGCGAATGCTGCTGGTGCTGTTAGGGAATATCTGCACACATTCTCTGAGAATCTCCAATCTTTTCAACTGCCTTCATGTGATAATCATTCAGATCACTATGAGCATTTTATGACAAGCATAAAGGATTTTGTACCTTATCGTGATGAGTGGTTAGAGTTGCTGAAAAATGTATGTAGGAATGACTTGATAGAAGTGACCTTTGATAGTTATATGCGTTTCTTCGAGAGTATTCATCTTTACACTAAAGAGAGACGCGAAGTGACGTATGTGTATCAGGAGGAAGAGGATAATATGAAGTTTATAGAATATGAGCTGATGTTATGTTTCATCGCTATTCTTCTTAAAAACGAATGCTTTGTTGCAGTAGCAGACCTATTCAATACATCGTTTTATAACAAGCTAGGTAATACGGAGTATGATGTAACCTATACATACAGAGAGTTTGAACACTTTCTGTACACCACATATAACCAAAATCAGAATGCTTCACAGCGCTATTATTCATTATAAGCAAAGATAGTTCGTGATAGGATGGAATCATGTCCTGCTCTTTCGATTGAAAACATTTGCCAGGCTGATTTCGTGGCATGGTTGTATCATCTTACGCACAAACCTGATGAGAGCAGGTTTAGCCGTTGGTTCCCCCACTGTATACTTTATGCCTGTAATCAGCGACGTCCATTTGAGATATTTGCGCGTGCCGAATCAAACAACTATCTGGACAAGATAAAGGTGATTTTCGGATATGATGGTCTTGATGACTTCAAAGCATTATATGCTTACATTAAACAAAATGCGCAGAGTATAGTACCACGATGGGAGTTTGAATCACCCAATGTCAAACTTCTGATGAATGTGGAGAAGTTGGGATTAAAGAAGTAATACTGACAAACAAAGGAAAAAATGAAATACCCAAGTTGGAAAGATTTTGAATCTAAATATCCAGACTATCAGGAAATAGCCTTTGAGGCATTGGCTCGTATGTTGTTTAGATGCAGGTACGAGTTGGGGGATTCTTTGCCCTATTTCAAGAATCATGCGGGTAATGAAACCGAAACGATTGTAGTTGATGGCGAGGAAATTGGATTTCAGGCGAAGTATTTCGATAATGAGATCAATGCATCATTGATTGAACATTCAATTAAAACTGCGCACAACAATCACCCAAGCCAATCCAAGATGATTGTCTATACGAATCTTGAGTTTGGTAATCCCCGGAAGAGGGGTGAAACAAAGACTGAAAAACAGAAGAATATTGAACAGGTTGCTAAAGACTGCAATATTCAATTGGAATGGATGTATGGCGATAATATTCTTGATGCAGTTTTGAAAAATGAGCTTGCTTATGATGTATTCTTCAATTCAGAAAGCAATCTACAACATATTAGAGAGGATTTGTCTGCTTATAATAATTCTCAGTTAGACTATATAAAAAACCAAATAAACATCGAAGGCATAGCTTATAAATTTGATAGAAGTGTCGCAACGAATAGGTTGATGGCTTTGATTCCTGGCAATAACAATGTCATGCTGGCTGGCGAAAGTGGGTCTGGAAAATCGGCTGTATTGAAAGATTATTACGAGCAATATAAGGATAATAGAGACTATGTGTTCTTTATAATAAATACTGGTCAATTAAATGAGGTGGATCTAAACACTTTATTCCATCTTCATCACAATTATACCTTTGCAGAATTTTATAGCTATTTTGCTGAGGTTAAAAACAAAATTCTAGTATTGGATTCTGCTGAGCAACTTCTTGATTTGAATAATAGACGAGTAGCATTGATGCTAGTTGACAAACTGAAACGAGAAGGTTGGAATTTTATTGTCACTTGCAAGAAAAACTCACAAGAGGATTTAATTGCGATGTTGAAAGAAGATTTTCAATTGGATTTCATACTTCAGTCAGTTGACGCTTTGCAGGATTATGAACTTAATAATTTTGAGAAAGAAACTGGTATTAGGCTACCATTGGATGACAAACTCCGTCATCAATTTTCAATACCCTTTTATCTGGCAAGATACTGCGAGGTAGGAGGAACTGATAGCAATGAAAAGGCATTCCGTGAAAGAGTATGGAAGCAGAAAGTCAGAGGAATGTCATCATCTGGAAGAAAAATAGAGGCATGTCTATTTGAGATTATAAGAAGGAAGCAGACTACAGGTTTGTTTGTTATTCCAACAGACGGCCTTGATGTTGATTGTGTTGATAGCTTGATCAAGGAAGATATAATCGGCGAGATTGAACATCGTGGTGTGTTCGTAAAACACGATTTGTATACCGATTGGGCGTTAGATTATATGCTTCTTTCTGAACTGACAGATAAAGAATCAGTAGAATGTAAACTTGTTTCAAAACCGACTATTAGTTATGCCAATGCTTTTCGTAGATGGTTTACAGATAAGGTGAGCAGTAAAGAGGCCGTTGTTGATACCATCATAGGAGTGATGTTTGAGAAAGGCATTGATGACCGTTGGGTAAATACAATTTTGGAGGTTGTTGGTTCATCAGATGTTTATGCTCCAATTTTTATTAATAAGTACAAAACAAGATTAACTGAAGATGATTACTATTGGTTTAATACATTTGCGAATACAGTTAGTGTTTCATGCCATATAGTAACACAGTATCTGCCATATAAGAATGGCATTAGGATTCCAATAAGTAATTCTATTGGTTCTGGTTGGGAGGCTGTTATATCTTTCATCAACAACAATAAAGAGGATTATTATATAAACAATCTTTCTGTAGTTTATAATATCCTTAATGGATATTCAAATAAACGAAAGAAAAATGAAGAGATTGTCAAGATAGCTGGTCTTTTAGCTCTTAGAATATTTGATATTCAGGCTAATAAAAAAAATGGGAACCTCTATTTTTGGCAGATCAACATGAAAGATTGGGCAGCCTTAGTTTGTAGATATGCTATCTATATTCAAGATGAAATTAAAAGCGTACTTGCAAAAGTTGTCAAGAATTCATGGATTCATCATAATAGCCCATATCATGATATTGTAGAATTTCTTATAACTCCTCAAGATGCATTGGTGGACATCAATGCCTATTTTGTATGCAGAGAGCAACTTCTTGCAATACTTAAACTCTTCTGGTCAGAGTCTAAAGATAATGACAGATATTATAGTAATATTGGTACAGAGCTATATTTTGGTTTGAATCCAGAGGGTTCGGGTATGAACTATTTTCCACCGAGCCCATACCAAACGCCTATCTTGGGACTTCTTAATACAGAAAGCCTTGCTTCACTTGAAGATAATGCAACTCTTGACTTTGTCATAGAGTTCGTTGACGCATGCGTATTTTGTTTTGACAAAAGAGGCAAGCAGTTACAGAAGTTGGATGAAGTTACAGTTTCCTTTGATGATGGTTCACAGCACAAGGTATTGTGCTCTTCTATGCTATGGAATATGTATAGAGGATCATCTGGAATATCAGTGCCAAATCTGTTAGAGTCAATCCACATGGCTATAGAAAAATACCTGTTGGATCAGTTAGAAGGAGAAGAAAAGAAAAAAAATATAGAGAGGGTTAGAATGATCCTATGGCGTATTTTAAAGAATAGTCATAGTGCTTCTTTGTATGCCATAGTAACTAGCATTGTGCTGGCACATTACAATGAGTTGTTTGATTTATTCTTGTTCCTGATACAGGATATTAGGTTCTTACAATTGGATTTGCATAGACAGATTAATGAGTATCATATTGCATCGATGTCTTTTGTGTATATGAGTCACAAAGATTATGCGACAGAGCGTAAGAAATCTGCTGATATGGAACACAGAAAACTCCATCTTGAAAACTTGCTCACTCATTTGCAGATAGCTTACGAGAATAGCACGAAAGATGAAGACAAGATACGGCTGAATCAACTGCATTTGTGTGTAGATAAATTGCTGAATGATTACAAATCCATGAAGAAGGAAGCAACGTCAGACGAACCATACATCATGGAGCGTATCAATGTTCGTAAATGGACAAAATCCACAGTTACAATGGCTAATGGCATTGAAGCTATTCAGTATGAACCAGTCTTCCCGGAGCATCTTGTTAAGGACAGAGATTTGACTCAGAATGCTTCTGATGAGGCTATGTTTGGTCTTAACATAACCGTATGGGCGGACAAAATGCTTCGAGATGATATTGATAGCGCGAGGATGTATCAGTTCCATGATAAGCCCAAGGAGATTCTTAAAATTATTTCTGAGGTAGAGGATTCTCTTACAAAGAATCCAACTTTCATGGGTTTGTCAATGGGCAGAGAGTATGTGCCGTACATTGGTAGTGCCGCATTGTTAATTTACTATCGTGAGAAGATTTCACAAGAAGAAATAGAACTATGCTCACAAAGAGTGACAGAAGCGTTACTAAACCCTGATTTTCTGCTATCGGGATTGATGACTGGTTTCGATACGATATTAGAGGCAATACCTGCATTGATAGAACTATATCCAAACGAGAAAGATACCATTGCAGATATTATTCTTACGTATGCAAAGCGTAGAAAAGAAATTGGCAATTTCCGTTCTTGTGACAAGATTCGACAGATCATTGTCAAGCATAATCTTTGGGACAGACAAGCAGATTTTATGCTGTATGTCCAGATGCGTTTCTACGGTGGTTTGAGTTTGGCTCGTATAGAAGAGATTACTCTAAATGACGCAGAGACAATGCTGAGTTTATTGACAGAGATTCCAAAAGACAGGGTAATTGCTAATAAATGTTTAGTAAGGCTTTCCGACCATTGGAAGAGTACAGGTTTTGATTCTATGGACTATGAGAATCAGATATATGATTCGGATTTGATAGCAGCCTATCTTATGAATACACCTGAGAATGAAATACAACAACTGGCCTCTGTGTTTGGTGACTGTATGGCAAAGAAGCAAAGTCACGAATCCATCTTGTCTTCAATCTTGATTGACTGCATTTATACTAAGAGGTATGAGCAGTTCTGGAGAATTTGGTATGCATTTTTCCCATCCTTAGTAAAAAAAGCGATACTGCTTGATTCAAGCACAAAGATGGACTATTTGCTATGTCCGTCATTCCTGCGTGAGTCAAGTAATGATTGGTTCCAATTTGAGGAAGATAATATAGAGTTTTTCGAGAGAGTCGTTAATCAAGTTGACCATGATGACGATGTGTTATTCTGTGTACTGAAGGTGTTTGATACAATAGCAGAGAAATACCAAATGAAATCTATTCCTTTGGTCTATAAGTTGACACGAGGGGATTTGTCTTCATGGAATAGAAATAAGAAGGTAATCATAAGCTACATGAACATGTATGTAGATAGCCTCAATATACATCACAGGTCGGACATTATATATGACAAGAACTTATATGACCAATATTGTGCTATATTAGAGTTTATGGTAAAGAATCAATCAGAAACGGCTTCAAGAATCTTAAAGACTTTATAACAATGCCAGTAATATTAGACTATAGAAATACAATACAAAACTTCATACATGAGTCAGGTCGCAGCGTATGGGCAAAGGATTTAGTTGCTGCAGCTGTTACCAACAATGGATGTCTCACTGACAATCAAATTTTGCTTATTTGTGAAGATATTGAAAATGGAGTTACATCTCCATCCATTGCCCTACCAGGTAATATTGGAAGTGCGATACCTCGTATAGAGTTAAAGACGTTAAAACATGTGGCCAATGTAAACAGACTCGTCCCTAATCAGACAATACATTTCTGTCATGATGGCATAACGGTGCTGTTTGGAGCCAATGGTTCTGGCAAGAGTGGCTATTTTCGTATTCTTAACAAATTGGCAAGTGGTAGTATTAATTATTCTGTCATGCAGGATATTTTTAATGAGAACCCACAACCAATGTCTATAGAAGTGACTTATGCGGAGAATGGTACCGATCATACCGATGCATGGGATTTAATCTCTCCTCTATCAACACCTCTCGGACATATTAGTGTATTTGATACGAACTATGCCAAAGGTTTAACCAATGAACATGATTCTAACATATACCTGTTTGATAGTATGGGGCTGAACATCTATCGAGGTATTGCAGACGGTGTACGTAGGCTGAAAGAACTTGGCTATGATGTATCATCCGATGAGACAGATGTCAATAATTTGTGCACAGCGAACTATAGCGATAAGTTGGTACGTGCACTTGAAATTCAATTTAGAGAGGAATTAAAAGGATTTGAGATGGACTATCTAAACGTGTCGTTACAGCTTTCAGACATAACAAATCCTTTATCAAAGATTAAATTAACCATTAAGAACAACCATGAGCTTGATGTAGTTCTAAGTGAAGCGGAACAGAAGTGTTGTGCTTTGGCTCTTTTCATTGCTGAGTGTGAATTGCTGGACGTAAAGCAGCCTGTCATCTTTGATGATCCTGTCAACAGCCTTGATGCATGTGTTATCGGAATGTTTGCTAATCGAATTGTACAAATGTCTTCTCCAATAATACTGTTTACACACAATACTCAGTTGCTGGCAGAAATAAAGTATGCAGATAATGTAGACTTATATAAAGATTCTTCATCAACAAGAAGAGCAGGAAAAAGAGGAGTATTGATCTATGAAGTGTTAAGAAACTGTCCTGAGGAAGTTGGCTATATTGTAAACTATCATGAATGCAAATGCAAGCACTATTTGGCAATAGCTAAGGATGTTTTGGATAACCATTCTAGTCCTTTAACACCCGTCTACCAAAAACAACTTGCCGACAACTTGCGTATGGCTACAGAATGGGTCGTGGATGAAGTTTTCTTCAGAAATCTAATTCCAAATAGATTTAGGGGACGATTCGATAATATCAAGTGGACAAAGTTGGAAGAAATGGTGGGACAGAATAGCGCAGATGTTCAAGCAGTCCATACAATTTATCAAAAGCTTTCTTCTGTGGGTAGCCATGTTGGTGCAGCTCATGTCCAAGCCCCATTGAGAAAAGATCAATATCAAGGATTTTATAATACTCTGAAAGCTTTAGTTGATAATGCAGGAATATAGTATTAACTATTCTTTGAAGTATTCAACAGGCACACAAGATTACCTATCTAGGCAGTTATCAGTGATTGAGTAGAGTGGAGCAAACTATAAACGTTTATCGTGGAATATAATCGGGAAAATATTATTGGACTCCATAAGTTACATTATTATATATTACAGTCCGCTAACCTGCAAAGAGAATTGGCGTTTACTGATTAATGCATGTACAGAGCTTGGGTGAAAACTTCATATTTTCATCAGTTTACTCCCGAAATATGACCTCAAAAGTAACATTAATTTTGCTTTCATAATCTTATATACCTTTGAATTTTGGGTAATAATTCAAAGGGTATGTACTTGGGACTCATCACTAGCTTTTAAGAGAAACAATAGCATGATGGTTTAATCACTAAATTCGGGCGGAAACTGCGATAATTTGCATATTTCCGCCCAAGATATGATAGAATAGCCAGGCAATGACAAAGATGAGAAAGTATAGAATCAACTCATAGACTTACCCTGATTGATTAGATTGATTTGTTCCACTTTACCCGATTTTGAATGTCAGATTATATAAAAATCGTGAAATAACAACGGTTTTCGCAATGTTTCTGCTCGTAATCCAATAAAATTATATAACTTTGCGTCTAAATTAAATATATTCAAGAACTATGGTTAAGATAAATCGCTTAAAAGTAGTGCTCGTTGAAAAAGAGAAGAGTGGAAAGTGGTTGGCAGACCAATTAGGGAAGTCAACATGTACTGTTAGCAAATGGTGTAGTAATACAACACAACCTGATTTGCAAACTTTGGACAAAATTGCCAAGTTGCTTGATGTTAATGTCAAAGAACTTTTAAACGATACCGAAAAGATTTAATAATATGGCTGCAATAAATGACTTGATTGCTCGAATACAAGACCCAGACCTTCGCCAGCGAATTGAAAAAGAGGTGAAGGAGTTAACAAAGCAGAAGAAATTCGGTCTTGTTTTTGAGAACCATATACCAGAAATGACTTTACTCTACGACTATCCTATCAGCCGTGGATGCAAAGTTATTCGCAAGTCTGATGATGACAAGAAACAGTCATAAAACCAAATAAGACATGTTTCTTGCCGAGTCATATTATGACTTTCGATGTATCGAACATTTGGGTCGTCAGATGGAAGAACCCATCTTCAATGCCCGATATTTCAAGTCTGCTACCTCCCAAGCTTGATGCTCTCGCCATTGGGTTAGGTTGCCTCAAATGGAGATGACAAGAGATAGAGCCAAGCCTCCAATGAAAAGAAGAACATTCTTTGAAGTTGGCTCGAAGCGATGGGTCACTACTTTCTTCAGAGGTGTATTATCCATTGCGTGAAGTTTGTCCTGCACAATTTTTGATGTGGCATTCAGCTCTTGTTTCACCTGATTAATGGTACACTGCGCATCACAACTTTGCGACACGCTGCATTGAAAGCAACTGCGACTACAAGACCGTAAGCGTACTGCTCGGTCATGCCAATATTACAACAACCCTTAATCTCTATGTTCACCCGAACATGGAACAGAAGAAAAAGTGCATCACCAAGATGTTCAAGTCTCTTGGAAAATAGGGAAGAACAGATGAAAGCCGAATATAGGGAAGTAATAAGTTTACTCAGCAAGGGGTATTCCATTCGGGATGTGGCAAAGTTGAGTGGTAAAGGGGTAAGTACCGTACAACGAGTGAAGCGATTACTAAAAGTACAATCACCGCAATAATACTATTGATTTTACGTTCTTTTCAAAGAAAGGGGTTGTGCAATAGTGGCTTAAAGGCTAAAAGCACTACCTTTGTACGCAATATAACAACAATACGTTTAAGGTCACAATTTGTGATTTTGAAAATGAATATAAATATGACAGATAATAAAAATATTTCGGTAAAAAAGCAACTGTTGGTGAACAAATTACTGCAAGATTCTCAGATGGGTCAAAAGTCGTTTTTGACCATGTTGTTGTAAAAAACGGAAAAGTAGTTCTTGTAAATGAAACAAAATATGGGCATGCTAAACTCAGTGCACAACAAATACGCTTTTTCGAAAAAAATCAATCGGTTACTTTTGTTGGTAATAATGCAGAGAGACTTGGTATAAAAGGGACTAAAATAAATGCAAGCTCAACAAAAACTAAAGTTTCTCATGTTAATGTGGAAGAATTATGAAAATATCTGAAATAAAAAACGA
>JAERMT010000026.1_pt1 | contig 103120 bp, 94 predicted proteins | sample 9267081 | NCBI WGS metagenome assembly JAERMT01 (sample SAMN17071939, study PRJNA684904) | human gut metagenome | isolation source: diarrhea sample from child under the age of five | host: Homo sapiens | place: South Africa: Mafikeng, Mafikeng Provincial Hospital | collected 2019-09
GTAAGGGTTTTGTGCAACCAGTACCTACTGGTGCATACTAGGGTGTCGGGTTCGAGTCCCATGTCCTCCGCCATTGAGAGCAGCTAAGTTAGCTGCTCTTTTTTATATAGCCTCACGTTTCGAAGCTATATTAGTCGATTACATTGACAGAGATTCTGTCGGCAGGAATTTCTCTTGCTTCATAGGTTTCAGAAGTAGGTCCGACGCCAATCGCAGCAAACAAATCATACCCCTCCGGCAAATTCAGTTTTGCAAGCAAATCAGGGTTATTGGATACTGCCGTAAGTACGCCCCAAAGGTAGCAGGCACCGAGACCAAGCTCTGTTGCCTCAAGAACCATATTGTGAGCGATCATTGCAGCACTGGACATCATCATTCCGGTAAACATTGGATCCTGGTTTTTGGCAGAAACAAAAATAAGGATAGGAACATTGTAGGTTGGGTGAGTTCCTTCTCTATGCATCATAGCCGCCGTTGCAACGTCCGCATCAGCAATAAAATCCCGGTTATTCACGACCGTTAAGTGTATCTGATCGTAAAGTCCCATGCCCACAGGTGCGCATTTTGCAGCTTCTAAACTTTTCAAGGTCGGAAGCGGATAAGGATTCGCCGGTATAGGTGCGAACGGAGTGTCTTTTGATAAGTGTGTATAACGTATCCATAGTAAAATCTCCTTTACTTATTAAAACAGTATTGACAGTGATTCTTTACTTATATACTATGGCGGTAGTAAAAAATTATCAAGTACGAATTATCAAAACAGGAAAGCATGCGATTCGGAGAATTGAAAAAAGCCATTCCAAATATTTCCAACACCGTTTTGACCTCTACATTGAAAGAATTAGTAACTCAAGGTCTTGTTTTAAGACACCAGTTTAACGAGGTGCCGCCTCACGTCGAGTATTCACTGGCGGAAAGCGCAAAAGCACTAGACATAGTATTTCAGGCCATGAGCGAATGGGGGAACAGATATTTATAACAAAACGAATAATTATATACAATGGCGGAAAGCATAATGAAGAAAGTGACTCTAATTATCCATGCAATTGTGTGAGTTAGGAATAGGAGAAAAACAGTATGCCACATAATTCATTTGAAAATTATCCGATGTCATGGCGTCCGATATTAAAAAAAGGCACAGAGCCACTATATATCAGCCTTGCTACACAATTAGAAAATGATATTGCCGGAGGTGTATTACGACCTGGAACGAAACTACCACCGCAGAGGGAACTGGCAGATTTTTTGGATATAAATGTCAGCACTGTATCACGGGCGTTTAAAATCTGCTCTCAAAAAGGATTGTTGAGCAGTACTATAGGAAGCGGAACTTACGTTGCGTATGATATTTGCACGAATGTTTTTGATGCCTCCACTTTTAACAAACCTCATTTCATTGAATTAGGCTCTATGATGCCGGAAACCATACCTCAGGGCGAGGTGATTTCTTTATTTCAGAAAATGATGACGGAGCCGGATTTTGGAAAACTCTTTCAGTATTCTCATGGCATATCCGATTGGCAGCGTGAGGCAGCGGTGAAGCTAATGAACCGGGTAGGTTGTCCGGCTTCGGCAAAGCGAGTTCTTACTGCAAGCGGAGGGCAAAATGCCATAGCAGCCATTTTTGCAGGACTTTTCAAACCGGGGGATCGTTTGGGAGTCGATCCTCTGGTCTATCCGGGATTAAAAAGTGCTGCAAAATTATTTGGAATTCAGCTTGTTGCAATCCAGCAGGAAAACGGCGAAATGTCAGAAGCGGGGTTGCGTTACGCAATAAAAAATGATAACATTCGTGGAATTTATGTCATGCCGGATTGTCAAAACCCTACAACTCATACGATGACAGCGGGAAGTCGTAAAATGATTGCCCGTATCGCAAAAAAATTTCATTTGATCGTGATAGAAGATGGAATTAACAGTCTTTTGTTGGAGCAAAAGAGAAGAACCATTTATGCAGATGCCCCAGAGCAAACGATTTTCCTATTGAGCCTGTCGAAGACGGTAAACCCGGCACTTCGTCTGGCGTACCTTGGCATTCCTGAACAATACTATCAGAAAATGAATAATGCTTTATATAATATCAATCTTTCCCAATCTGCGTTATTGATAGAACTCGCTTCCAGGATGATTGTTTCAGGAGAATTAGAAACTCTTTTGGAAAGACGACGCAAAGGGCTGATACTCCGAAATCAGCTTACGGATCGAGTGCTAAGTCGCTACGAGATATGGGGAAACAGCACAAGCCTGAATCGATGGCTATGCTTACCAAAGGGTATTACCGGAACACAGTTCGAGCATCTTGTATCCGAACATGGAGTGCTTGTATATGGTTCCGAACGGTTTGCTGTAGGGAGAAATACTCCGGCCGGAGCCGTTCGCTTGGCAATCTGCGCACCGGATAGCATGAAAGAATTAGAACATGGTTTGACAATTATAGATGAACTATTGAATTCATTATAAAATCAAAATTGTATTGCACACAATTATAATATTGTGTGCATTCTTTTTTTGTCCTATAATGGAAAAAAAGAAATTGATATTTTACTTAGAAGGAGATTTTACTATATGAAACAGTATGTTGTAGATGCTTTTACAGATAAAGTGTTTGGCGGAAATCCAGCCGCTGTATGTGTTATGGATGGCTGGCTTTCAGATGATTTGCTTTTGAAAATCACTTGTGAAAACAATCTGTCCGAGACAGCCTTTGCTGTACGAAATCAAGATCAATATGATCTGCGGTGGTTTACACCGGGAGGAGAAATTGACTTATGCGGACACGCTACCCTTGCAACAGCCTATGTGATAACGCATTTCATTTGTGCAGATTTACAAACAATCCATTTTATGACGAAAAGCGGATTGATTACGGTAGAAAAGAAAAATGACTTGTACGAAATGGACTTTCCGGCGTATAAATTGCGCCCAACTCCTGTCACAGATGAAATGGAGGCGGCGATTGGCGCAAGACCAATAAAAGCTTTCATGGGACGTGACCTGTTGTGTGTTATGGATAACGAAGAAACAGTACGCCGGTTAAAACCGGATATGAATAAAGTGCGTACTCTGGACGGTCTGCTTTTGCAGGTGACAGCGAAAGGAATGGAGTATGATTGTGTGTCCCGTTCCTTTGCACCTAAGTTGAATGTAATGGAAGATCCGGTTTGTGGATCCGGGCATTGTCATATCATGCCATATTGGGCGCAGGAGCTAAATAAATCAAAACTGGTCGCATATCAGGCATCCCCTAGAGGTGGCGTATTATATGGAAAAATAGAGGGAGATCGCATACGTATCAGTGGAAAAGCAACCCTATATTCGGAGGCGACGATCTATGTCAAATAAGAAATCACAATATTTAACAGGAGTGCGTGCCGGTATCCCTGTCATTCTCGGCTTCGTTCCGGTTGGCATTGCTTACGCAATTATGGCGAGACAGGCAGGGTTCTCTGTCTTTGAAACAGTTTTCATGTCCGTCACTGTTTTTGCAGGAGCCAGCCAAATGATGGCAGTTGGTATGTATGTACAGAGAGCCGGTATTGTTGCTATGATCTTGGCAACCTTTATTTTGAACCTCCGCCATTTAATTATGAGTACTTGCGTTGTCAATCGTATGAAAAATGAGCCGATAAAGTTCAAATTGCTGGCAACCTTTGGCGTGACGGATGAGTCCTTTGCACTTTTCACAACTGAAAAGAGGGAAAAGTGTTCAGGATTGTATTTTCTTGGTTTAATTACGGTTACCTATTCTTCATGGATTGTCGGTTCTGCGATCGGTGCGGTTGCATCAGATTTTCTTCCGACCATTGTAACTGCTAGTCTTGGAATTGCTTTGTATGCCATGTTCATTGGGATTTTGGTTCCTAACCTGACACACAATCTGAAACTGGGCCTGTTGGTTATCCTTACTGCTGCTTGTAATTCTGTTTTGACACAATTTATGGATTCAAGCTGGGCATTGATCTTGTCAACACTTGTTTGTGCAGTTATCGGTGTTTTCTTTGTTGATTTGAATAAGCAGGAGGTGACGGAGGATGAAAACTGATATTTTGCTCCTGATTTTAGGAATGGCAGTTGTAACCTATATTCCTCGTGCACTTCCGGCTGTCCTGATTGATAAGATGAAGTTTGGAGCAAAAACTGAAAAGTTCTTACAGCTTATTCCCTATACTGCCATGGCTGCTCTGATTTTCCCGGGTGTATTTTCTGTAGATAGTACCCGCCCGGAGATTGGCATTATCGGCGGTATAGTGGCTGGAGTATTCGCATGGAGGAAGTGTCCAGTCATGATATGTGTGCTCGTGTCTATTGCGGCAGATTTTTTCCTTTATCTTGTTGTTTGATAACTTCCGTAAATTGATATTTGCGAAGATTAGAGTGGACACCGTGGTGATTCTACTAAAAAAAGCCATTGCAAATCGGGTCTGAATTGCCGGATGGGGATATCCCATAAGAACCGAAAAACATTCAGAGTATGATGTTATAAATATTGTACCGGGTAAGAATTCTATTTCCACTTAATCGCTTTATCCTGAAGCAGATCAATCAGTCGGTTCAGAACCGTTACCAGCAGTCCTACCACGATAATACAGGCAATTACATTGGTGTAGTTTCCGTAGGAATTGTAATTGACGATGTAGTATCCCAGGCCCTTTGTTGCCCCCATCATCTCTGCGAAGATGAGAAGCATAAATGAAGTTGTAAGCGTAACCTTCATTCCCATGATTACGCTTGGCATCACGTACGGCAGCAGAATTTCGGTAATCATCGTGCGGTTGCTTACATTAAGCATGAGTGCGGAATCAATGATCTGCGAATCGATTGATTTTACGCGATTGACCATGTTCAGGAACATGGGGAAGAAAATCCCGATGACGATTACCATCGCCGAAGCGCTTCTGAATGACGGCATTACCGCGATGATATACGGCGCATAGACAACAGAAGGAATCGGCGCCAGCACATTTGCGATTGGATAGAAAACGTCACTGAGTACGGGAATCCATCCGACGGTCACGCCAAGTACAACGCCGAGAAACACGCCGATGAAGATGCTCACGGCGAGAAGTTCCATCGATGACAGGATGTTAAGCAGAATTGTCACATACTGCGTCCGGTATACGTAGAACACATTCTCCGGCGCCGGATAAAGTACCGGATGCATGCAGTTCAGCTTAGTTACCAGAATCTCCCAGGTTATCAATACCGCCCACACGATAGAAACGATACACGAGGGCACGCGGAAGGATTCGCCGCGCTTATGCCATCTTCGGCATTGAAGAATGTACAGAATCTCAATAACAACGAGACTTGCGAGCATTGCGCAGATGGGCTGGGTTTTCTTCGCACCGGGCACGAGCATCAGAATAATGAGTGCCGATAGGAACAGGTGCGCAATTACGGAATATTTATCCCAATATTTTTTCATCGTTACCCCCATCTTCCCGGTAGAACCAGGCTATCAATTTCTTTCGAAGTGAACAGAACTCGTCGCAAGCCATCAGTTCCTGCTTATGTCTCGGTCGGCTAAAAGGAATATCCATCGATGCCGCAATCTTTCCCGGCTCCATAAAAAGAATTCGGTCTGCCAGCAGAACCGCTTCGTCGATATCGTGTGTTACGAACACGATCGTCTTCTTGCGCTCTCCGGACTGCCATAGCTGAGACAGCAGCTCTTGAAGGGATGTTCTCGTCTTCGTATCGAGTGCACCAAAGGGCTCATCCAGCAGCAGAATCTCCGTATCCATGGCAAGGGCCCGGGCGATGGCCACTCTCTGGCGCATCCCGCCGGAAAGCTGGTAAGGATACTTGTCTGCCGCCTCACTCATTCCGACTTTGGCAAGGTACTCCTCCGCAATTTGTTCACGCTCTTCTTTGGAACAGTCTCTTCGTACCTGTTCGAGGCCGAAGGTTATATTTTTACGAGCACTCATCCACGGGAAAAGAGAATACTGCTGAAATACTACAGTACGGTCCGTACCGGGACCTTCGACCTTTTGCCCGTCAATCAGTACGGAGCCTGTGTCCGGAGACAGCAGGCCGGACAAAACGCGCAAAAGCGTCGATTTGCCACAGCCTGAGTGTCCCACGATGCAGACGAATTCGCCATCTTGGATTGTGAAGTCAATGTCGTTCAGTGCGTGGAAGGCGGTATTGCCTTGCCTGTACGTAACATTAAGATGTGAAACTTCTATTTTTACCATCTGCTTACTTATTCTTCTCCTCGAATGACTTGTAGAGGTTGGACCAGAGCTCGTTGTCCGGCTCTCTCTCCATGAGAACCTGAAGTGCGTTCTCGTAGATTGCGGTATCCATGTAGTCCTTGATGTCGTACTGGGTATCCTTATCGATGTCGCCGTTAAGCTTCATGGTCTCGTAGAAGTCCGAAACGGCCTTGGTGCAAGGATCCGGATCGATAATCATCGCAGCGTCGTAGGAATCTGTTCCGTAGATTACATTCTTGACGTATTCCTTAGACTGTCCGCTGTAGTCCGCCAGGCACTTAATGGCAGTGTCTTTATCATTCTGGATTACTTCGTACGCTCTGAGGTTTGCAATCATGAATTTCACAAGGGCACTTGCCTTTTCGTCCACGTCCTTGCGGCTTGTTGTCATACGGCAGCAAGGGAAGTTCTTCACGTAGTCGCCGGCCTGGAATGCAACTGCAACATCACCGGCCTGCTGGGCAACATATCCGTATCCGCTGTTCACGAAGCACATATCAACTTCGCCCTTACGAACCGCTTCAACTTCGGATGCCGCAGAGTCCAGGTATACCCACTTAACATCCTTATCTACATCCAGACCCTGCTCACGGAGCCAGCCCTTCATTACCATGTGGCCGGTTTCCATTCGGAAGCATCCAATCTTCGTTCCCTTAAAATCTTCCGCTTTCTTGAACTTGTTTGCGTTCTTCTTCAGTGTGATGCACTCGCTGCCTTCCGAAATAGTTCCGCCGAAGATCACCACATCCGTACGATGTTCGCAATCTTGATATCCAATCCGGGTCTTGCAACGGAAACCGTTTCCTTCTTGTCGGAAAGCTCGATTTTCTCCGCTTTCCCGCCGCTTTCGCCGCTTTTTCCGCATGCGGTCATGAACGCCATGCATGCCACCACCAGTACAAGCAGTAAACTTGTTTTCCTTCTCATTTTCTTTTTAAACACTATTTTTCCTCCGGTTAATAATTTTAGAAAAAACCATCGTATTAATGGTACATTGAGTATTAGACTGAGTCAAATAGCTAAGTGCATATCTGCTATTGAAAAAAGCAATATGTTTTACGGCAGGTACATGTTGACAGGATGGTTTTTGGATACGGTGAAAAAGAAGTTCTATATCTCAAAAGAATGGAATAACATTGAAGGAAGTCACAAAAGCCAAATATATTATTTTGAAGAAAAGGATGCATGTAATGAAATTAACATTGAAGAAAAGCACATTTTTGGTATAATGAAGTTCAATTGTTCCCGAAAGCACGACAGGCAATCAAACATCTTGTGGCTGATGGCCGATACAGTTATTTGGAAACCGGTTCGCTCATATCAATTAAAAAAAATGTGAAGGATATTTTAATTCCATCAGAGGAGATGAGGATACAGGTATATCCTATGGATTATGAGGAGTTTTGTGATGCAACAGGAAGCAACTATGAACTTCTGCGACAGATTTATAATAGTGGAACAGCCATCGGGCAGGCAACCAATCGTAAGTTAATGCGAGATCTGAGGATATATATGGCTGTGGGCGGAATGCCGCAGGCAGTTGAAGCCTATGTTGACAGGAAAAACTTCTCAGAGATAGATATGATCAAAAGACAGATTATTTCGTTGTACGAAGAGGATTTTAAGAAAATTGATGATTCCGGAAGAATTTCAGCATTGTACCATTCTATACCGGCTCAGCTTGCAAGGGATACAAGAAAATATCGTATTACAACAGCAATTGGAAAGAAAAATAATACTAAAGCAGAAGAATTGTTGTATGAATTAATCGATTCAAAAACAGTTTTACCGTGTTATAATTCCACGAATCCAAGAGTTAGCTTGACAAATACAAAAGATTTCGGTAGTTATAAATTGTATCTTTCTGATACCGGTTTGTTTGTTACGTTGTTGTTTATTGATCGTCCGATAACGGAGAATAATTTATACGCAAAACTTCTTTCGGATAAATTACCTGCCAATTTAGGCTATTTATACGAGAACCTTGTGGCGCAGATGATGGCTTCATCCGGAAGAGAACTGTTTTATCATACATGGGAGAAGCCTGGAAGTACGCATTATTATGAAGTGGATTTTTTAATATCGGAAGGAAGTAAGGTAAATGCATTTGAGATTAAGTCTTCCGGAACGGGAAAACACGAGTCGATAAAAGAATTCTCTAAAAAATTTTCGCAAAATGTGAAGCAGATATATTTAATATCTCAAAAGGATGTGGGAAAAGAGGAAAACTTATTGTTGAAACCTTTTTATTTTATTCCGTTTTTAGTTTGATGCGATGTAAGAAAATGATTTGATGGAGGATGCGCGGAATGATCAGAGAATTACGAGAAGAGGATGTAAATAAGGTCGCCGACATATGGCTGGATACAAATATAAAGTCGCATGATTTTATCCCCACACAATACTGGAAAAGCAATTTCGAATTCGTAAAAGAAGCACTTCTTCATGCAGAGGTTTACGTGTATGAGCATGATGGGAAAATTCTGGCTTTTATAGGATTGAGCGATGCGTATGTTGAGGGCCTTTTTGTTTCTGCTGAAATACAATCACAGGGAATAGGGAAAGCGCTGTTGGATTATGCAAAGGGTAAAAAAAATGAGCTGCTCTTGAACGTATACCAAAAGAATGTACGGGCAATATCCTTTTACCGAAGAGAAGGGTTTGAGATTCTGCATAGTGGGCTGGATGAAGCTGTTGGGGAAAGAGAATACGCAATGGAATGGCATGGGAAATACCGTTAAAAAAACAAGAAGTGTGACAAACAATAACAGAAAGAAGCTTATCAATGGATAAAACAGAATTATTTGAGAGAATGCCGGTGCGAATGGCGGTAAGAAAACAAATCGTACCGGCAATCATAAGTCAGATGGTAACACTCATATACAATCTGGCAGATACGTACTTTGTCGGGCTTTTGAACGATCCGGCACAGACTGCGGCGGTAGCGGTGGCGGCCCCGATTTTTCTGATGCTCACGGCAATCTCGAATCTTTTCGGCGTGGGCGGCGCAAGCACCTTCGCACAGGCACTGGGCAGAAAAGAAAATAGAACGGCATCGCAGATATCGTCCATCGCGTTTTGGTTCGGGCTGCTGGCATCGGTTCTGTTTGCACTTGTGGTATTTATTTTTATGAGACCGATTCTGATGGTCTGCGGAGCAACACCTGAAGTATATGAATTGGTGCGCAGTTACGTGATGTGGACGGTCATTATCGGTGGGCCGGGGACGGTACTGAACATCCTGCTGGCGAATCTGATCCGCGGGGAAGGCAGCGCGGGAATCGCCTCCTTCGGAGTATCCGCCGGAGGGTTTTTGAACATTCTGCTGGATCCGTTTTTCGTGCTTCCCCGGTTCCTCAACATGGGGGCTGCCGGAGCCGGACTTGCCACCGCAATTTCAAACCTTACCACAACCTTGTTTTTCCTTGCGTATATTTTTAGCAGTAAAAACAAGACGCTGCTGTCCGTTTCCCCGTCGCATTTGAGATATGCGAGAGAGCGCATCGGACTGATTCTCTCCATCGGGTTTCCGTCTGCGGTGCAGTATGCGCTGACGGTGGTTGCGGTTGCGGCGATTACGAAGTTTGTATCCGGATACGACACGGCGGCGGTGGCGGGGTTCGGCATCACAAAGAAAATCGATCAGCTGCCGCTGTACTTTTCCATCGGCGTGGCAAACGGCCTGCTGCCGCTGCTGGCGTACAACTATGCGGCCGGCAACCGAGAACGGCAGAGGCGGGCGTTTCAATACGGATGCGGGATTGCAGTGGGTTTTTCCGTACTGTGTCTGATTGTCTATGAAGCGTTTGCGCCGAATATCGCCGCCATCTTCATCAAGGATGCGGACACGATAAACTATGCAGCCGCATTCCTGAGACGCATGGTGGTGGCCATGCCGATGGTGGCGATTAATTATCCGATGATTATACAGTTCCAGGCGATGGGTAAAATCAAGGAGTCGCTGATCTGCTCCATTCTCCGAAAAGGCGTACTCGACATTCCGCTGCTGTTTCTGTTTGACCGCATGGTTCCGCTGTACGGACTTATGTGGGTGCAGCCGGTGGTGGACATGATTTCCCTGCTGGCCGCTGTGTATTTTTATACGAGAATTATTGGTTTCCGACGTTCACGCTGATTCGGTTAATTCCGGATTTTTCCGTCAATGCTTATGGTGACAACCTGCTGCGGAATGAATTTCCCGCTGTTTTGAAGCGCTCTTTTTGCGGCCATCTCAAGACCGCCGCAGCATGGAACTTCCATTCTGACGATGGTGACGCTTTGAATGTTGTTGCTTTGAATAATCGCCGTCAGTTTTTCGCTGTAGTCCACCCGATCTAATTTCGGACAGCCAATCAATGTCACCCGGTTCCGGATGAAATCCCGATGGAAGCTTGCATACGCGTAGGCTGTGCAATCGGCGGCAATCAGAAGGTTGGCGCCGTCGAAATACGGTGCGTTAGTCGGCGCCAGCTTAATCTGCACCGGCCAATTCGGGCGCTTTGGCATCTGAGCGGCTTTTACGGCTTCTTCGTCGTATTCCGGTGCTTCCCGCTCTTCAAAGGAAATAGCGCCGGTAGGACACTCCGGGAGACAATCACCCAGACCGTCGCAGAAATGCTCTCGCACCAGTTCGGCTTTTCCGTCAATCATGTCAATGGCACCTTCGTGACAAGCGACCGCACAAGCACCGCAGCCGTTGCATTTTTCTTTATCAATTCGAATAATCTTTCGTATCATTTTTAGTACCTCCGTTCATTACATTTCGTTTTTATTTCTGTTTGAATTATAGTATTATAGATATAACTTGTATGTTTGATTTCCAACAGGAGGAAAAGTTTTTGGAAAAGTACTTACCGATTCTAAGAATCAGTCCGTTTTTCAAAGGCCTTTCGGACGGCGAGATTCTGTCTGTACTTCACTGCGTCAATGCCGCAACGATTTCCAAGAAACGGAATTCCTATGTTTTCAGAGCGGGAGATTCTACGGAAGTGATGGGACTTGTGGTGTCCGGCAGCGTTCTGGTGATTCAGGAAGATCTGTGGGGCCATCGGAATATTCTGTCGAAATGCTGTGCCGGAGATTTTTTCGGCGAACCCTACGCCGCAAGCCCGGGGTCGATACTGAATATCAGCGTGATTGCGGATGAGGATTGCGAGATTCTTTTTCTGAATGTGCAGCGACTTCTGGTTTCCTGTCCGGCGGCCTGCGAACATCATCAGAAGTTAATCCGAAATCTGGTTCGCGTATTGGCAAATAAGCTGCTGATTTTCAACGATAAAATCACCCATGTGGGCAAGCGTACGACTCGGGATAAGCTACTGTCGTATCTGTCCGCGGAGTCCGTTCGGCAGTCGTCTTTGAGCTTCGATATTCCTTTTAATCGGCAGCAGCTGGCGGATTACCTTTGCATCGACCGCGCGGCAATGTCCGCAGAATTATCCAAGCTGCAAAAGGAAGGTCTGATAAAAACAAATCGGAATCACTTTGAGTTGACGGTTTGCAATAAATAAAACAGCAATGATTGGAAAGGGGTATTGAGATGAAAAGCCGACAGCGGAAACTTTGTTTCGCCGCCGACTTTTTTATATTGGGAGAATCCTTATGAGCTACTCTGCATTTTTGAGGGCTTCATCCATTGGGATTCGGCGGATTCTGCGGTACTCCAGAAGGGATACAATCGCATATGTGCCGATCCCGATGAGGAACATTTCAAGGTAAATCTTTGGATCGATCCACAGCGCAATCCAGCCGGAAACGCTGGAGAGCATCATCTCCCGGAACACCACGCCCATGATTGCTTTCTCAATTGGCAAGCTCAGCAGAAGGCAGATTACCACCACAATCGTTGTGGACCAAATGTACAATTTGCCGATTTCACCGTTTGTGTAGCCCAGAATCTTCGCCATGGAAATGGACTGCGTGTTCTTTTCGATGATAATCTTGGAGAGCAGGTAAATCAAGACGATGAAAATGCCAATGGCAAATCCGTTGACCAGATTCATCATGCCGCCCATGGATACCGTCAGCTGCCGGGAAACCTTGGTCAGCGCATTCAGATCGACCACCGAGCCGATGTATTTTTTGTTGATATCGGTGATTTTCGAATTGGAAAAATAGCCGCTGAAGTAATAGCTTCCCAAGTCAAAAGTGTCGTTCAGCTGCTTCTGCGGCATAAACACGCAGAGGGCACCGCTGTAATCGTAGATCCCTTTGACTTTAAAAGTATATTTCTTCTTTTCGTACTTTTCCTTCAGCGTGATCTTGTCACCCGGCTCGAGTTGAAATTTTTCCGCATATGCCCCGGAGATGTAGACTTCATCGCTGTCATCGAAATCCACATCGATGTACTTGCTGTTTTTCTCAATTCCATACATAAGCACTTCGTCGGTCTTGTATTTGCTCGGCAATGTGTTCAGGGAATAGGCACTGAACGCTTCCGCATCATCGTTTAACGTCTTCGTTCCCATGTAATATTGCAGGAGCTCCAACACATTCTCGGAATCATCGCCGCTTACCGCACTAACCGGAACTTCCAGCATATATTGGTATTTGGCAAGCATATTGCTTTTAATCTCCTGCTGATAATGATTGAGGGTGGAGGGTAAAAGCAGTCCGAAAAACAAAAGCAGGTTGGCAAATAGGATTCCGACGAACAGCACGGCGTAGTTGCTCATGTTTTGAAAAATCACTCGCAGCCGGAAGCGATGAAAAATTCCCAGCTTTGGACTGAGGGGAAGCGCTTTGGTTTGCTTTCTGCCGGACAAATCCCGACGCAGGAATTTCAGCGGCGACAGCCGGAGCTTATGACGCAGCACGCCGTAATTTATAACCAGCATGATCAGAATCGGCACCAAGGTGGTCATCCAGAAGGCATCCGCATTCCATATCGTCACATAGGTCGGCAGACTGTAGCTTCCGTAGTACATGGAGGCGCATACATTTTTCATCACGGTATATCCCAGAATATTACCGACGATCGCTCCGATTAAGGTGACGATGACCGGAAGTGCCATGTAGTGCCGGATGAGTTCTGCTTTTGTATACCCGGATGCACGAAGCGTTCCGATAACTCCCGCTTCTTTTCGGATGGTATTGCTGATGGTGATTCCAAAGACAAACGCCATGATGACGATCACGATATAGAGCAGGACAATCATCATCGCTTTGTCGCTGCCCATATCGTCCCCGGTGAAGTTGATGGCCTGGTTCTGGTACCGAGGAACAAAAGCTTCCAGGGATACCTCTTTGCCGAGGGATTCCATGAACTTTTCGGCCATCTTTTTCTCTTGCTGCTCGGTCTTCGGGGCCTTATCGTAGAGCCAGGAATAGCTGTATTGCAATTTATCTTGATTTAAGGTTTCAAATCCTTCCGGCGTTACAACAGAAACGCCGAACTTCACCGCATCGAACATGGAGTCGTTGTTGTTCTGAAACAGGCAGCTGTAATCCGACAATGCCACGAATCCGGTCACCTTCCATTTCTTTCCGCCGCTTGTCAGCACATCGCCCACGGAAATATGATTGTTGTCCGCATACATGCGGTCGATGGCGATTTCGTCACTCTTTGTCGGAAGTTTCCCCTTCATCAGGCAGACTCGGTTGACGTCTTTTCTGTTTTTGAAAAAACGCATGGTACTTCCGTTATCCACCGTTTGCTCGATGTAGAAATTCTGATACAGGGTCACATGATGGGCCGTGATATTTTTTTCCTGGGAGGGGGTGAGTTCTTTCTTGACGCGGAAATTTCCGTATTCGATGTTGTATTTTTCAAACCCATCGTTATAGGCTCGGAGCATACTGCCGTCTGCCACGAGAAATCCGGATACAAAGCCGATGGTGCTGATCATCAAAATCAAGACCACCAGATATTTTCCCAATTCCTCTCGGAGTTCTCGCGGAATTCTTTTTCTTAAAGGACTTTTCATGCTTAAAATCCTCCTTACCATTCCAGCTCTGCGGCCGAAAGCTTATGCTCGTTGCGGTAGTTCTTCCGAATCATTCCGTCGCGAAGCTTCACCACCCGATCGGCCATATCCTTAATGGCATCGTTGTGGGTGACCATGATAATCGTATTTCCGTATTTCTGATTGACGGTTTCGATGAGCTTCAGAATTTCCTTTGACGTACGGTAATCCAGCGCACCGGTGGGTTCATCGCAAAGCAGAATGTCCGGGTTCTTCACGATGGCGCGTCCGATGGCGGTTCGCTGCTGCTGTCCGCCTGAAATCTGATTCGGCAGCTTGTTTCGGTGATCATAAATCTCCAGCGTGCGCATGAGTTCCTCCACATCCAGGGGACGGTCACTGAGGTATGCGCCCACCTCGATGTTCTCCCGCACCGTCAGATTCGGTATCAGATTGTACATCTGAAAAATATATCCCAGATGTTTCCGCCGGTACATCGACAGCTTCTTTTCGGTCATATCTTCCAGCTGTTCGCCATCAATGACAATACTGCCTTCATCGGCGGCATCGATTCCCCCGATAATGTTGAGAAGGGTGGACTTCCCGGATCCGGACGGACCCAGCAGTACGCAGAATTCTCCTTTTTCAATCTCCAGATTCAGACCTTTCAGCACATCCACTCTGCTGTCCCCGGCGCCGAAAGACTTCCGGATTCCATTAATTTCTAAAAACATATCTCTAATCCTCCCCGGTGAGTTAATCTCCTCAAACTTCCTTTTATGTATAAATGTTAGATGGAGCTAACCGAAATGTCAACATTTTTTTAGTCCTAAAAGGATATTTTTTTGTACACAAATTCCGGCACGTTCAGGGGCTTTGGCATTGCAAAATGAGAGAAATCGTGGTATAACTTGACTAACAAAAGTTAGCTTGCCCTAACCACGTTGACGCACGATGTGGTTAGAGTTATCTAATGTTAATTCCATGTAAGGAGGAAAAGATTATGGATTTGAAGAAAATTGGTTTATTTGCCGGCGGCGTATTGTTTGGAACGGCCGGAATCAAGGCACTGAGCAGCAAGGATGCGAAAAAAGCGTACACTCAGACTACGGCGGCTGCCATGAGAGTAAAGGACAGCGTAATGAATACGGTAACCGCCGTGCGGGAGAATGCGGACGACATCGTTGCCGGCGCTCAGGCGATTAATGAACAGCGTGCAGAAGAAGAATGCTGCGCTGTCATTGAAGATGCTTCAGAGGAAGCAGAGGAAGATGCAGAGGAAACCTGCGATTCCGCAGAGGAGTCTTGCGAAGAAGCAACGGAAGAATGCTCTGAAAAAGCGGAGGAAAGCGAGGCGGAGTAACGCATGAAATGTACGATTTTACATGATTTGCCGGGACGTCTTCGAGTCCATCTGTGCTGCGGACGAATGACGCTGCGGCAGGCGGATGTGCTGGAATACTATCTGCGGGCTGTGGATGGTGTAAAATCCGTCAAAGTCTATGACCGTACCCGGGATGCAATTGTAGTGTATTCTGCAGAGCGGGAACGCATCATCCGGGCACTGGCGAAATTCGCCTTCGATAAAGCGGAAAAGATGGATTTGGTTCCGGAACATACTTCGCGGGAACTCAATCGGGAGTTTGAGGACAAGCTGTCCGGTACCGTTATGCGCCGGTGCATTTCCAAATTGTTTTTACCGGTCCCGCTGACATCGGCCATCGCCGCAGTTCGCTCGGTGAAGTACATCAAGGCCGGTCTTTCCGCGCTGTGGCATCGAGAGCTGTCCGTTGCCGTATTGGACGGCACTGCGGTGACGGTGTCCATGCTGAGAGGGGACTTTGCTACGGCCGGTTCCGTGATGTTCATGCTGCGGCTGGGCGAAATCCTGGAGGAATGGACTCACAAAAAGTCCGTGGCCGATCTGGCTTCTGCTATGAGCTTAAATGTGGATAAGGTTTGGCTGCAAAAAGAAGATACGGAGGTGCTTACCGACATCCGAGAAATCTGTCCCGGCGACCGCATCGTGGTTCGTACCGGCGGCATGATTCCGCTGGACGGTAAAGTGTTGGAAGGGGAGGCCATGGTGAATCAGGCTTCCCTTACCGGCGAGTCCATGCCGGCTGCCAAGCGTCCGGGAAGTCCCGTGTACGCCGGAACCGTTGTGGAGGAAGGCCGATGCGTCATCGTCGTGGAGAAGGCCTCCGGAAGCGGGCGCTATGACCGGGTGGTTCGCATGATTGAGGAATCGGAAAAGCTGAAATCCACCGCCGAGGACAAGGCGGCTCGGATGGCGGATAAGCTGGTGCCGTACACATTTGGCGGTACAGCATTGACCTATCTGGTAACTCGGAATGTGACCAAGATGCTGGCAGTGCTGATGGTGGACTTTTCCTGTGCATTGAAGCTGGCCATTCCGATCGCGGTGCTGTCCGCCATGCGAGAAAGCAGCGGGCACAATATCTCCGTCAAAGGCGGACGCTTTCTGGAAGCCGTGGCGGATGCGGACACCATCGTGTTCGATAAGACCGGAACGCTGACCAACGCGACTCCTACCGTCGCACAGGTGGTTCCTTTTGGCGGACGAGATGAAGCCGAGATGCTGCGCCTTGCCGCCTGCCTGGAGGAGCATTACCCGCACTCCATGGCCAACGCGGTGGTGGCAGCGGCAAAACAGCGCGGCTTAACCCATGAAGAGTACCATTCGCAGGTGCAGTATGTGGTGGCTCACGGTATTTCCAGTATGGTGGAGGACAAAAAGGTCATCATCGGAAGTGCCCATTTTGTCTTTGAGGATGAGGGCTGCCGTATCCCGGAAGGGGAGCAGGAAAAATTTGACGAACTTCCGGCGGCGTATTCCCATTTGTATCTCTGCATTGACGGAGAATTGGCGGCGGTCATCTGTATTTACGATCCCCTTCGCCGGGAAGCACGGGATGCGGTCCGAGAACTGCACAACTGTGGTTTTACTAACGTGGTTATGATGACCGGCGATAATCGCCGCACGGCGGAAGCCATCGCGCAAGAGGTTGGCGTCGATGCGGTGTATGCCGAAGTTCTTCCGGAGGACAAAGCGGCCTTTATCCGCAGTGAGAAGGAAAAGGGCCACACGGTCATCATGGTGGGTGACGGTGTCAACGATTCGCCGGCCCTGTCGGAGGCGGATGCCGGCATTGCAATCTCCACCGGAGCGGCGATTGCCCGCGAGATTGCCGATATCACCATTGCGTCGGAGGACCTCTTCGAACTGGTGACGCTTCGAAAGCTCAGCAGCGCCTTGATGAATCGTATTCACGGAAGTTACCGCTTCATTGTGGGCTTTAACCTGTCGCTGATTGCATTGGGTGTCGGAGGCGTGCTGCTACCGACAACTTCGGCACTGCTGCACAATGGGTCTACACTGGGCATCAGTCTGAAGAACATGACCAATCTTTTATCGGAGGGTGAAACCGCTCAAAGTAAATAGGGAAACAGGAGAGCAGAGGGACAGTGGGTTGTTTCTCTGCTCTTTTAGTAGGGCGTGAAATGCCTCACTTAAGATATTTTGCAAGGAGTAATTGTTGTGATTAAAATACTCTATCATGATGGACTGTCCGATGCAGCGGAGCTGTCCGGGCAAATCGGTGGTTTTGAGAATACTTCCGGAAACGGCGAGATACATTGTTATCGGTTGTTTGACGGCGTAACCGTCATGAGGATGCGCTTGAAGATGGAACGGTATACGGAGGTCCGCACTCGGAGCGATGTGTTGGAAATAAACTTCTGTGCCGGAGGCCGTTTCGAAACTCAGTTTTCTATGCAGGATCACGTGCTTATGAAGCCGGGAGATATGGCTGTCAGCTGTTATGATGGGTATCACGGGAAGGAATCCGAGTCCCGGTTTCCGCTGGGGTATTACGAGGGCCTCTGTTTGGAAGTCGAACCATCGGAAGCCGGACGGTGGCTGGAAGGAAACGCACCTGCGTTTTCTGTGGATTTTTCAGCACTTAAGGAGAATCTTCTGGGAAATAAATGGTATCTGAGCAGTCCGGCCGGACCACGCTGCGAGCACGTTTTTCGAGAACTTTATGAAAGCATGGACTATATGAATCCGTGTTTTTCCCGGCTCAAAGTACTGGAGCTGCTGATGCTGCTAAGCAATATTCCTCGGATGGATCGAGAGACGGCGTATTGCTCGGTACGACAGGTGGAACTGATTCGACACCTTCGCGATCATCTGGTCATGGAGCGGGAACAGTACGCATCCCTTGCTCAGTTGGCGGCAGAGCACGGGATTTCCGTATCTCATATGCAAAAGCTGTTCAAGCAGATATACGGCGTTCCGGTGTATCGCTATATCAAAGAGTATCGGTTGGAGCAAGCCGCCGTAGAGCTTGTTCAAACGAAAAAGCTTGTGACGCAGATTGCTCAGGAAAATGGGTATGACAATGCCAGCAAGTTTTCTGAGAGCTTTAAAAAACGGTATGGCATGACGCCATCGCAATATCGCACCAATGCAAAGAATATGGAGAAACGGAGCAAGTGAACGAAAATGGAGTAGTCGCGGTTTCGAAGAATGTGGTAAAGTCTTCTTGGTTAGAAATCGCTAACTGAAAAACATAATGAAGGAGGCATTACTACATTGAAGAAGCAATCAAATTTATCTCGGTTGCTGGACTATGCCGGGAAATACAGAATTCTGACCTATCTGTCGTGGATACTGTCCGCTGTCAGTGCGCTGCTGGCATTGGTACCGTTCTGGTATATTTGGCGCATTCTAAAGGAGATTATCGACGTGGCGCCGCAGTATGAAAACGCCGTTCATGTGACGCAATATGGTTGGATGGCGGTTGCAACTGCAGTTGCTTCTGTATTGGTGTACATCACAGGGTTGATGTGCTCGCATCTTGCGGCATTTCGGATTGCCACCAATTTGCGCCTTTCCATGACAAATCACATCGCGACGCTCCCGCTGGGTGCAATCGAACAGTTCGGAAGCGGCAAGCTGCGCCGAACCATTTCCGAGACGACCGGGGCAACGGAAACGTATCTGGCCCACCAGCTACCGGACAAGGCAAAGGCGATGGCAACGATTGTCGGATTGCTGGCACTGCTGTTGACTTTTGATTGGCGACTAGGACTTTTGAGCCTCGTGCCGGTGGCGCTCGCTTTCCTTGTCATGACTCGTATGACCGGAGCGAAATTGCAGGATCAGATGACGCAATATCAGAATGCACTTGCGGATATGTCCAACGAAGCGGTGGAGTATGTGCGAGGGATTCCCGTCGTCAAAACATTTGGACAGACCGTGTTTTCTTTTAAAAAGTTTAAGGAAACGATCGATAATTACGAGCGTTGGGTTATCGCCTACACGAAGCAGGTGCGCTGGCCCATGACATTCTATACGTTGGCGGTGAACAGCGTGTTTGTATTCCTGATTGCAGGCGGCTTCATGTTTTCTTGCAGAGGGGCGGACAATGGAATCCTGTTGAACATCCTTTTCTACATTATCATCACGCCGGTCATTTCCCTGACGCTTACGAAGCTGATGTTCATGAGTGAAAACGGTATGATTGTGCAGGATGCAATCAATCGAATTGACAGTGTGCTGCAGAGCCCGGCTCTTTCGCAGCCGAATATACCGCAGCATCCAAAGGATAATTCTGTTGCGCTGTCGCATGTCACTTTCAGTTATGATGGCACGAAGAATGCGCTGGAGGATATTTCGCTCTCAATTGGTGCGGGACAAACCGTTGCGTTTGTAGGTCCGTCCGGCGGCGGAAAATCTACGTTAGCAGCATTGATTGCTCGATTTTTTGACCCGCAAAGCGGCAGTATTTCCATTGGCGGCGTAAATGTAAAGGATATTGAAAAAAACGAGTTGATGGATACCATATCCTTTGTGTTCCAGAACAGCCATCTCATCAAGGGAAGTATTCTGGATAATGTTCGGATGGGGAAGCCCGACGCTTCGGATGAGGAAGTGCTGGAAGCACTCAAAGCCGCACAGTGCATGGATATCGTTGAGAAGTTTCCGGATGGTGTAAATACGATAATCGGTTCGCAGGGAATTTACCTTTCCGGCGGCGAGACTCAACGGCTGACTGTAGCACGTGCAATGCTGAAAAATGCACCGGTGCTGATTCTGGACGAGGCAACCGCTTTTGCAGATCCCGATAATGAGACGAAAGTGCAGGCGGCCTTCAACGAGCTGGTGGTGGGACGTACCGTCATCATGATTGCCCATCGCTTGTCCACCGTTGTAAATGCGGATCGCATTTTTGTGCTGAAAGACGGTCATCTGGAAGAGAGCGGCAGTTTTGCGGAATTGTCCGGACAGAAGAACAGTCTTTTTGGAAGCATGTGGGAGAACTATCAGCAGTCCGTCCGCTGGAAAGTGACAAAGGAGGCCGAATGATGATGAAGTATTTGCAAAGACGCTATGCCGTTTCTCGAAAGGGGGCGGTGGACATTATCAAAGGAAGTTTGAGCTGTGCCTTACAAAATGTTTCCTTCATGGTGCCGGTATGCTTGTTGTATTTTCTGGTAGGGGACATTATGGCGGACACGCTGACGCTGGCGAGAATTCCATTCTACGCAGTCGGTTGTATTGCGGCAGCGATTTTCATTGTGATTTGTACGCGGCTTGAATATGACAACACCTACCTTGTCACCTATGTGGAATCCGGCGTGCGCCGGGTGGGACTTGCGGAGAAATTGCGGAAGATTCCGCTCTCTTTCTTTGGAAAGAAAGATCTTGCGGATTTGACTTCGTCAATTATGAATGACTGCGCTGTGCTGGAACAGAGCCAGTCCCATTTCGTTGCACCGCTGTACGGCGCGATTCTCTCCACTACAGTTATCTCGGTATCCTTGCTGGTTTTCAATTGGCGCATGGCACTTGCGGCTATTTGGCCGCTGCCGATCGCGTTTGCCATTGTAGCATTGGCATCCGGAGTGCATAAAAACTTATCCCGAAAGGCGATGAAGGCGAAAATCACATGCGAAGATGGGATACAGGAATGCATGGAGGCGATGCCTGACTTGCGTGCAACCAATGCTGAAATCGGATACCTTGCCGGACTGGAAAAGAAAATCCGCAGCGTGGAGAACCGCCTTATTAAAAGTGAGCTTGGGACGGCCGTCTTCGTGGTTTCCGCAGGGCTGGTTCTGCGGCTGGGAATTGCTTCCACCGCACTTACAGGTGCCGCTTTGCTGGTAAAAGGAGAGTTAAACGTTCTGACATTCTTTATGTTCTTGCTGGTGGTGTCTCGGCTGTACGATCCGCTGGAAGGCACGCTTCAAAACCTTGCCGCTATCATTGCCACCAACAGTAATATTGAGCGAATGAATGAGCTTTTAGACTGCCCTGTGCAGACCGGCAGTGAGCAGCTTACGAATCAGAACTGCGATATCGAATTTCATCATGTGGAATTTTCGTATCAGAGTGGTGAAACGGTACTTCGGGACGTGTCCTTTATTGCGAAACAGGGACAGGTCACGGCACTTGTGGGCCCTTCCGGAGGCGGAAAGACGACAGTTTCCCGTCTGGCAGCACGGTTCTGGGACATTGATCGGGGCATGATTACCGTGGGCGGTATGGATGTGTCGAAGATCGATCCGGAAAAGCTGATGAGTCTCTATTCCATCGTATTCCAAGATGTGACGCTGTTTAATAACAGCATTTTGGAAAATATCCGTATCGGCCGCAAGGATGCTTCAGACGAGGAGGTCATTGCGGCGGCAAAGTTGGCTAACGTTGATACTTTTGCTGAAAAACTGCAGGACGGCTGGAATGCCAACATTGGGGAGAACGGCTGTGAACTTTCCGGTGGCGAGCGACAGCGAATCTCTATCGCCCGAGCGTTCTTGAAAGATGCACCGATTATTCTGCTGGACGAGGCGACGGCCAGTCTGGATGTTGAGAATGAGACGGCAATCCAGGAAGCTCTTTCTCGCCTCATCAAAGATAAAACCGTTCTTATTATTGCTCACCGGATGCGCACCGTTTCCGGTGCAGATCGGATTGTGGTGCTTAAGGACGGTGCGATTGCAGAGCAGGGAACTCCCGCACAACTCTTGCAGACAGACGGCATCTTCACTCACATGATGCAGTGCCAGAAAGAGAGTCAAAATTGGACGCTTCGACGGGCGTGAAACTCTTTTTACAAAAAAAGACAATAATTGACAGGAATCTCTTGACTCGTAAGCAACTTCTGGGTTTACAGTATACTCAGATTAAAGGATAATGCTTATGAGAAGGAGGATGAATATATGCGTACCGGCGAAGTTGAGAAGCTTACCGAAATTAAGGAAGCGAACATCAAATTCTACGAGCGAGAGGGGTTGATAAATCCTCGGCGAAATGAGAATGGATACAGGGATTTTTCGGATGAAGATGTGAAAAACATTAATCGCATTAAGACGCTTCGAATGCTTGACGTTCCGATTCCGGAGATTAAAAAACTATTTGATGGAGATGTTCAGTTAAAAGCGGTTTTGGAGGAACGCCTGAGTGAGATGAACCTTCAGGCGAAGGCATTGGATAACCGGATGGAGTCTTGCAGGAGAATTATAAAAGAAGGTATGGAGCTTGTTGACATTTCACCGGAGGTTCTTTCGGGAAATCGAGAGGAATGGTCGGAAAAGCTGCGGCATATCGTCGATGAGGATATTGATAAACGCTTTATTCTAAAAGGCGTTGCTTTTACCGCAGCGTTTGCCGTTTGTGTTAAATTTACGGTGGTGGTGCTAACCATGGGTGGGTTCTCGCAGCAAGACACGCAGCAAGACACAGTGTTCTGTTTTTTTGGCGGAATGCTGGCGATTTTATGCGGATTTGTGTATATTTTTGCGGAAGCCTTGACCAAGCAGGATTTCTTGTATGCGTGGGGAAAGAACTGGGGAGGATCCGGAATGGGCGGACTGGCTAATTCGTATTCAATTCTCGGCATCGGGATTGGTTTGGCCGGAACCACGTGGCCGCTCTGGGGCGGCCTGCTGATTGCGTGCATTGTGCTTTCCGCAATTATTCGAATGGTGCTGATGCATGTGGTAAAAGAAGTAGAGCGGCGAAAATGAAAAGCTTTTGATTGCGGACTGACTCTAATCTGAGCTGGCAAATTGGGGGATTGATGCAGGAACGAAAAAGAGGTTCCTGCATCGTTTTTTGTCTTCACTTTTCTGCCATAAAAGTGAAGACCCAATTATTCGTGCAGAAACGAAAAAGCATCTGCGATGGAATTCAATAATAAGATGTATAATTTTTTTATAAGACAACAGTTGTTTATTTTTTAAATTTGTTTTTCTGCTCAATTTATTTCAAAAAAGTGTTGCAAAATAACAAAAAATAGGAGTACTATTTTATTTGTCAATTTTAAAGGAGGGGATTATTAAGGAATGAAATACTACAGCAATTGGTAGCACACCATCCTGCAATGGGAAAAATTAGGGACGAAACTATTAGTGTAGAAAGGGTAAATTGAAAATGTATAATTTTGTTTTGGCGTTTGTCATCTGTGCATTTGTATATGTAATAGGTGAATGGGTATCCACCGCCACCAAAGCGTGGGTGCCGTCTGTATTCGTTACGGCCGTTGTATTGTTGATCGGCTACTGGACTGTTCTTCCGAAAGAACTCGTTACGGAGGCGGGACTGATTCCGTTTGCAAATACAATCGGTATTTATCTGCTGATTACACATATCGGTACGATTATCAGTCTCAAGCAGCTGATGCAGCAGTGGAAAACCGTCGTTATCTGTCTGGTGGGACTTGGCGGTATGCTGGCCATCGGTTACTTCGTAGCACCGATGTTCATGGACAAGACACTGGTTATCGCAGGTCTTCCGCCACTGACCGGCGGAATCGTTGCAGCGACAACCATGTCCGATGCGGCAAAGAACGCGGGACTTACCGTTGCATCCGTATTCGCAATCGCAATGTACTGTGTACAGGGTTTTGCCGGATATCCGCTGACCGCGCTCTGCCTTCAGAAAGAAGGACAGCGTTTGCTGAAGGAATACCGTTCCGGAAATGTTGTTCTTACCGATAAGGAAAAAGAAGAAATGGCAAGCATCGGAATGACCGCAATTGCCGACGACAGCGATGTGAAGAAGCTTCTTCCGAAGCTGCCGGACAAATGGAATTCCGCTGTAGTAATGCTTGGAAAGCTCGGATTTGTTGCATGGATTGCATCCCAGCTGGGAATGCACACCCCGGTAAGCGGCGTTATCTGGGCGCTGGTTCTGGGTATTGTTGCTACCACAATCGGATTCCTGGAATCCAACCTGCTGAACCGAGCAAACTCCTACTGGATTCTGATGTTCGCACTGATGATGTACGTATTTGACGGACTGAAGAACTGTACTCCGGCAATGCTGAAGACAATCATCGGACCGATGGTGATTCTTATCATAATCGGTGTTATCGGTATGGCGATAACCGTGTTCATCATTTCAAAGGTTTTGAAGATTTCCTTCCCGCTTGCATTTGCAAACGGACTGACCGCACTGTACGGCTTCCCGTGCGATGCCATCATCACGGAAGCGACCTGCAATGCACTGGGTCAGACCGAAGAGGAGAAATCCTATCTGATGAGTAAGATGTTCCCATCCATGATTGTTGGTGGATTCGTTACGGTTACCATCACATCCGTTCTGATTGCCGGCGTATTCGCACAGTGGCTGTAAGACTTAAACATAATAAAAATAATTTAATGATATAAAACGACACCGTGACTGACTGATACAAATGTATTCGGCGCTCACGGTGTTCAAAATGGAGGCAAAGAGATGGATTTTAAGGATGAAGAAAAAAAGTACGGGGATTATGTAGTTAAGATGCGCCGCTATTTCCACGAAAATCCGGAGGTAAGCGGAAAAGAATACAACACGAGCAAAGTCGTCAAGGAAGAGCTGGACAAGATGGGCATCAGCTGGACTGAATGCGGACTTGAAACCGGGGTGCTTGCAACAATCAAAGGCGGCAAACCGGGAAAGACAATTCTCCTGAGAGGCGATATGGATGCGCTTACGGTAACAGAAGAAAGCGGCGTGGAATACGCCAGCAAAAACAAAGGCGTGATGCACGCTTGCGGACATGACTGCCACGTTGCAATGATGCTTACTGCAGCCGCTGTTTTAAACGATAACAAAGAGGACCTTTGCGGAACCGTCAAGATGGCATTCCAGCCGGCAGAGGAAATCGCAGAAGGCGCAAAATCAATGGTTGAACAGGGTGCCATGGATGGAGTGGACGGATGCTTCGCTATTCACGTCTGGTCTGATGTGGAAACCGGTCACGTCACCTGTGATGCAGGTCCGAGAATGGCGGCCGCCTACCAGTTTATCATCGATGTCCAGGGAAAAGGCGGTCATGGTGCGGCTCCGCATCAGTGCATCGACGCAGCGGTTGCGTCCACTGCAATTGTGAACAACCTCCAGACCGTCGTAAGCAGAGAAACCTCACCGGTGGATCCGGCCGTAGTGACGGTGGGTGTGATCAATGTTGGTGAGAGATGGAACGTAGTTCCGGATAAGGGCCACATTGAAGGAACCGTAAGATGCTTCAGCGATCATCTCTGGAAGGAGATTCCGGTTATGATGGAGAGAATCGTGAAGGATACGGCGAAAGCACTGAGAGCGGAAGCGGAAATCAAGTTCGTGGATCTGGTTCCGCCAACGAACAATAATGCGGAGATGGCAGCTTATGCACAGAATGCCGCAAAGAAAGTCTTCGGCGAAGAGGCACCGGCAACACTTCCTCCGACAATGGGCGGCGAAGATTTTGCGTACTTCATGCAGAAAGCGCCGGGCGCAGTGGCTTTGTTGGGTGTCAGAAATGAAGCCTGCGGAGCAACCTGGGCACAGCATTCCGCGAAATACCGTGTGGATGAAGATGCGCTGATGAAGGGCGCGCTGCTCTACTCGCAGGTTGCAATGGATTTCAATTCGCAGAAATAGTAATCACAGATACAATGAGAATAACAGCCTCCTATGGTATATTGAAAAATACCGTAGGAGGTTTTTTGTTCGGAAAAATGTTACAAATTGAGCTACAAAACGAAGAATAATGTTACAAAACACATCGAATAACCTCGGAAAAATGTTACAATAACAGTATTAGGAGGGAACGAGATGGAAAAAAGTATTATATCGGAACTTGCTGCATTTATCGAACACGCACCCACGGCATTCCATGCGGTGGCGGAATTAAAGAATATCCTGAACCGAGAAGGGTTCGAAGAGCTGCATGAATCCGAAAGGTGGGAAATCGAACCGGGGAAGAAGTATTACGTCACGAGAAACAATTCCAGCATCATCGCGGTCAAAGCGGGAACCGATCTGGATAACTACAGCTTTCATGTGACCGCATCCCACAGCGATTCGCCGTCTTTCAAGCTCAAAGAAAATGCGGAAATCGAAGCCGCAAAAAAATACACGATGCTGAACACGGAAGGGTACGGCGGAATGATTTGTTCTACCTGGTTCGACCGGCCCCTCTCCCTTGCGGGAAAAGTGATGGTAAAAAAAGGAAACCGAATGGAAACCAGACTGGTGAAAGTGGATCGAGATCTTCTGATGATTCCCAGCCTGGCCATTCACATGGATCGAAAAATCAACGAGGGCCGGCCCCTCAACAAGCAGGTGGATATGCTGCCCATATTATCCGGCAGTGTGAAAGGGCCGGGCGCCGTTAAGAAACTTATTGCGGAAGAGTTGGACGTGTCGGAAGAGAATATTTACGGCATGGATTTGTTTTTATACAACCGGATGAAGGCGGTACGGTGGGGCCATGACGACGAATTCATCGGGTGTCCGAGACTGGATGACTTGCAATGTGCTTTTACATCCATGAAGGGATTTCTGGTGGCAGAGAACGACCGGAACATCAACGTCTACGCCTGCTTCGACAACGAAGAGGTGGGATCGGGCACAAAGCAGGGCGCGGCGTCCACGTTCCTTTATGATGTTCTGTGGCGGATGAACAACGCGCTGGGCAAGGACGAAGAAGAATTCCGCCGTGCCGTGGCGAGCAGCTTTATGCTGAGCTGCGATAACGCCCACGCGGTACATCCGAATTATCGGCAGAAGAGTGATGAAACGAACTGCGTCTACATGAACGAGGGCATCGTGATCAAATCCCACGCCGGACAGAAATACACCAGCGATGCGGTCAGCGTGGCGATTTTCAAGATGATTTGCGAAAAAGCAGAGGTTCCGGTGCAGTTTTTCTCCAATCGGTCGGACGAAGCGGGAGGCAGCACTCTGGGCAACATTGCCATGACCCAGGTGTCCATGAATACCGTGGATGTCGGACTGCCGCAGCTGGCCATGCATTCGGCCTACGAGACGGCAGGAGTGAAGGACACGGAGTATATGGTAAAAGCAGTGACGGAATTCTATGCATCGAATATCCGGAGGGATTCCGACGGAAATTATCGGATGTAGCGGCGGATTGATTTTCTTGTTTACAACGAATAAACGTATAAGGTATACTCACTTTGTTATGTTCATTGATTAATTAATTAAGAGATGGGCTTGCATATTCTATGTACAAATAAATGGAGGCTTAGATGAAAGCAGAAAGACGTGTAGGTACGGTTTCCCGTGGAATCCGGTGTCCGATTTTCCGTGAAGGAGATAATCTGGCAGAACAGGTAGTGGAGAGTGTTCTGGAGGCAGCGGAATCCGATGGGTTCGAGATTCTGGACAGAGATGTAATCGGTATTACCGAGTCTGTGGTTGCTAGATGTCAGGGAAACTATGCTAGTGTGAACGACATTGCAGAGGATGTAAAGAACAAGTTGGGTGGAGAGACCATCGGAATCGTATGGCCGATTCTTTCCAGAAACAGATTCTCCATCTGTCTGAAGGGCATGGCAATGGGTGCCAAGAAGGTTGTTGTAATGCTCAGCTATCCGTCCGATGAAGTGGGAAATGCACTGCTTACCATCGATCAGGTGGTGGATGCGGGAATCAATCCGTATTCCGATGTGCTGGATGAGAAGAAATACAGAGAACTGTTCGGCGTGAACAAGCATCAGTTCACAGGCGTGGATTATGTGGAGTTCTACAGTGAAATCATCCGGGAGGCCGGTGCCGAGGCGGAGATTATTTTCTCCAACAAGCCGGAGACGATTCTCGAGTACACGAACAATGTCATCAATTGCGACATTCATACCCGATTCAGAACCAGAAATAAGCTGAAAGCTCTGGGCGCAAACGTTTACGGCATGGATGAGATTCTGAATGCCCCGGTAAACGGAAGCGGCTTCAACGAGGAGTACGGCCTTCTGGGAACGAACAAGTCCACCGACGACAGTGTAAAACTCTTCCCAAGAGACTGTCAGCCTTTTGTGGATGAGGTTCAGTCCATTATAAAGGAGAAGACCGGAAAACTGGTAGAAGTGCTGGTATACGGAGACGGCGCCTTCAAGGATCCGGTGGGCAAAATCTGGGAACTGGCGGATCCGGTGGTTTCGCCGGCATATACGAAGGGCCTGGATGGAACACCGAACGAACTGAAGCTGAAGTATCTGGCCGATAACGAATACTCGGATCTTACCGGAGACGAGCTGAAAGAGGCGATTAAGCAGGCCATCAGCGATAAGCCGGAGGAGAGCCTTGTGGGAAACATGGCATCGGAAGGCACCACGCCGAGAAGACTCACCGATCTGATCGGTTCGCTCTGCGACCTGACATCGGGATCCGGAGACAAGGGAACACCGGTAATTCACATTCAGGGATACTTTGATAATTACACTACCGGAATGTAAATGAAAATCTTCGTTCTTTTTGAAAAAGAGCTGAACGGAGGTCTGGGGGATGAGTAACAGACGAACCTTCTTTTATTACGTGATTCCCTCCGTGCTGTCATTTGCACTCTCGGGAATTTACGCCATCGTGGACGGTTTTTTTGTGGGCAATTCCATCGGGGATGCCGGACTTTCCGCAATCAACATCGCGTATCCGATTACCGCGGTGCTGGTTGCCACCGGAACCGGAATCGGCATGGGCGGTGCTGTCAAATACTCCATACTGAACGCCGGTGGGCATGAAGAAAAGGCGCGGGATTACGCCGCCGAGGCGATATGGATGATGATGTTTTTCAGCGTGCTCCTTACCGGATCTTTCTATGTGATGTCGGAACGGCTTCTTTCCGCGCTGGGGGCATACGGCGAACTGCTGGTCCTGGGAAAAGAGTACACGACGGTAATCATCCTGGGAACCGTGCTGCAGGTATTCGGCACCGGAATGGTTCCTTTTATGAGAAATTACGGTGGCGCGATGTGGGCCATGATCGCTATGATATGCGGTTTTGCCACCAATGTGATATTGGATTACATCCTCGTATGGGTGCTGAACCGGGGAATGACCGGTGCGGCCCTTGCGACGGTGATGGGACAGGGAGTCACCATGGCGGTGGCGCTGGTTTATTGTGCTGCCAAAAAGAAATTGTTTTTGAAGATGACTTCCGAGGATATAGGGGGACGGGCGCTGCAAATCGTGAAAATCGGACTGGCGCCCTTCGGATTGACTCTCGCTCCGGAAATTTCCCTTGTGATTATCAATCGCTTTTCCGCTTCCTACGGTGGACAGCGGGCAATCGCAACTTATGCCTGCATTTCCTATGTCATCTGCATTATCTATCTTCTCTTGCAGGGCGTAGGCGACGGCAGCCAGCCTCTTATGAGTCAATTCTACGGAGCGGGGCAGGGAAAAAATCTGAAGGAAATCAAGAAGCTGGCATACAAATCATCGATGACCATCGCGGTAATCGGCGGGATTCTGATGTATCTGCTTCGAGGTCAAATCGGTGTGCTGTTCGGTTCGTCACCGGAAGTCAATGCGGAAATCATAATGGCCATGCCGATTTTTCTGCTTTCCCTCCCGGCCGATGCCATTACAAGAGTGACATCGGCAGCTTTCTACGCAACGGAAAAAAGCGTGTGGTCCTATGTGCTGATTCTGTCGGAGCCGGTGTTTACGTTGGTACTGGTACTGATTCTGCCGTCGCTGTTCGGAGGTCAGATTATGATCTGGTGGAGCTCCGTCGCGGCAAAAATCGTTACGGCAGTGGTGGGCATCGCGCTGTCTGTTTTTATAAGGACGCAGAAAGGGCATGAACCGAAGTTGTCGAAAGAGGTATGCTGAGGAGGCGGACGATGGGACTTATCGGATTAAAATTCGAGTATATTGGGTATGGCTCGGAGCACCGGATATTGCTGCTGCATGTCAAAAATGAAGAGTACTGTTTGGAGTGCATGAAAGGCGATGAAATATACGAGATAGACGTGACGAAGAACGTCGACGTTTTCTGTCAAGGACTGCAGGAAATGAATATTAATGAATGGAACTGCAGGCATTTCGAAAGCTTGGTAAGTATTTTTCCGGGTTTTTCTTGGAATTTAAGTGTTACAACAAGCGAGATTCACGTTGCGTGTAATGGGAGAGATGTTTTTCCGCCGGAATGGAGTGAATTCTGTGATTTGCTCCATCGGTTTGGATTGTCAGAGTTAAAAGATTCTTTCTTCTGAGGAGTGAAGTTGGATGTGTTGTTTCGGCACATCCAACTTCATTTTTTACTTTAGGATGATTTAGTTAGAATGAAGTACGATGTATCTATTAGAATTGTGAAGTTGGTGTGAAGTGTTATGCATTTCCGGCGATTCATGCCTATTTGGCACAACATTCTGATGGAAGGGTGCTGCTTTTGTTGATACTTAGAATGACTGATTTATATAAACACTCTTTAAATTAGAATTGCTTCAAATTCTTTGCTTAAGTCCTTCAATCTGGTGTGTGAACCGGGTTCGAAACTTCTTCTGTTTACTATCATCCTCTATTTTCACCTCGCTTGTTGTGCAAAAGTGTGCTCAAGAGGGCAATATGCATAACGTTTCACACTAACTACACAATCTGAGACAATGACGATTCTAACTGCCGCGAAATAAAACCTCATTGAAGGAATTTAAGAGTAAGTAGTACAGTTTCGGGAGAGAAATGAAAGTTTTTTTACGGTAATGAAAGTGTTCTTTATAATATACATACAAATTCTCTGAAAGACTTGATTGGGAATTACGAAACCGTTATAATTTTGTCAGAAATTGATAAATTAATATCAATTTCAAAAAAGGACTATATTTCCGGTACTAGAGGAGGAAAATAAAATGCAAAGATTTACAAACCCAAGAGACATTTATCACGGCAAAGGTGCACTGGAAGTGCTGAAGCAATTTGAAGGAAAGAAAGCGGTTATCTGTGTGGGTGGCGGTTCCATGAAGCGTTTCGGTTTCCTGGATAAAGCAATTAGCTATCTGGAAGAGGCAGGAATGGAAGTTCGTGTATTTGAAGGTATTGAACCGGATCCATCCGTTGAGACCGTAATGAAGGGTGCGGCATTTATGCAGGACTTCGGTCCGGATTGGATTGTGGCAATCGGCGGCGGTTCTCCAATCGATGCGGCGAAGGCAATGTGGATTAAGTACGAATATCCGGAAGTGACCTTCGAGGATATGTGCGTGGTATTCGGACTGCCAAAGCTTCGCACAAAAGCAAAATTCTGTGCGATTTCTTCCACATCCGGAACGGCCACAGAAGTTACCGCATTCTCCATCATCACAGACTACGAAAAGGGAATTAAATATCCAATCGCCGACTTTGAGATTACCCCGGACGTTGCAATCGTGGATCCGGAGCTGGCAGAAACTATGCCAAAGAAGCTGGTAGCTCATACCGGAATGGATGCGCTGACCCATGCGATTGAAGCTTTTGTTTCTACGGTTCACAGCGATTTCACCGATGCACCGGCAATCCGTGCAATCGAGCTGATTCAGGAGAACCTGATCGATTCCTACAATGAAGATATGACCGCTCGCGACAGCATGCACAACGCACAGTGTCTTGCAGGAATCGCATTCTCTTCCGGTCTGCTGGGCATCGTGCACTCCATGGCGCACAAGACCGGTGCGGCATTTGCGGACTACGGTTCCCATATCATTCACGGTGCAGCGAATGCAATGTATCTGCCAAAGGTCATCGCTTACAATGCAAAGAATGACGAAGCTAAGACAAGATATGCCGTAATCGCAGACTACATGCACCTTGGCGGAACTACGGAAGATGAGAAGGTTGCCGCTCTGATTGAATACGTTCGCGGAATGAACGACAAACTGAACATCCCGCACTGCATTAAGAACTACGGCGGAGACAGCTATCCGACCGAACAGGGCTTCGTACCGGAAGACGTATTCCTGGAAAGACTTCCGGAAATCGCTGCAAACGCAATTCTGGATGCATGCACCGGTTCCAACCCGAGACAGCCGAGCCAGGAAGACATGGAAAAACTGCTGAAGTGCTGCTACTACGACACCGAAGTAGATTTCTAGAGTGCGTTGTATAATTCAAGACAACTTAATTCAAAATAGTCACTTAATGAAAAGGACCTCCGCGTTTCAATCCAATGCGGAGGCCCTTTTCTTCTATTATCACTTATAAAACAAAATGCACTCGTTCCGGGTCGAACCGATCTTCCTGAGGACGAACGTTTTCCGGCTTTACCCCGATAATATCACAGATGACAATTCTTTGAATTATACGGTCGAATAGGCTATAATAATAAAGTTCGAAAAAAAATAAGCAGAGAGAAGATTGCATTATGAATAAAAGAGATATTGTCATTGTGAATGGGAATTTGTGTGATGCATCGGAGTACGATGCCCTGATTAATTCTCAGGAAGCGTATGCATACGAAGTGATTCGGGTCATTGATGGAAAACCGCTTTTCCTGGAGGATCATCTGGAGAGGCTGAAGAATACCCTGGCGGGAATCGGGATGCAATGTGATTTTACGGCGGAGTCGCTTCGGGCGGATTTCGGGCGCCTTTGCACGGCGAACGGTGTTTCGTCGGATAACGTGAAAATCATCATTTGGGAGGACACAGTATGCATGATGTTCACCGGGGCGACCTATCCCAGCGAAGAAATGTACCGGGACGGCGTCAGCGTGGGGGTCCTGGCGGCGGTTCGGGAGAATCCACAGGTGAAGATCAGCAACTTCTGGCTGCGGGAATTCGCCAATCGCATGATTGCGGAAAACGGATTTTTCGAGGTGATGCTGGCCAATCGGAAGGATTGCATCACAGAGGGCAGCCGGTCCAATATGTTCTTCATCAAAGACGGCGTTGTGGTAACCAGTCCGGCCGAGGGCGTTCTTCTGGGAATCACCCGTAAAAGAATCATTTCGGTGTGCGAAGAGAACCGGGTGACCATCGAATATCGGGAGATTCCGCGGAAGGAGCTGGAGGATTTCGATGCGGCATTTATCAGCGGAACTTCGCCGAATGTATTGCCGATTCGTTTTGTGAAGGATGAGGACCGGGTGATAGAATATGATGTGAATGATGCAACTCTGAGACGCGTGATGGCACTGTACGACTCGGAGATTGCCGAGTACCTTGGATGTTAAAGAAATCTGTTTTTAGAGAAACACAGGAGGACGTTATGAATAAAGCAGACCGGGCAGAGGAATTATTTCGCAAAGGATATAACTGCAGCCAGTCGGTGTTTGTGGCTTTTGCAGAGGAGATTGGAATGAGTGAGGAAGAGGCAGCGAGGATGGCCGCTCCCTTCGGTGCGGGATTCGGAAAGCTCCGGGAAGTGTGCGGAGCCGTATCCGGAATGACTTTGGTCGCCGGCGTTCTTCAGGGGTATTCCGACCCGGTAGATGCTCAAGGGAAAAAAGAATTGTATGCACTGGTGCAGAAGATGTGCCGGGAGTTTGAAGAAAAAGAAAGCTCCCTCATCTGCCGCGAGCTGCTGGGGCTGGAGAAGGGACAGGATCTGGAGGAACCGGCGGTGAGAACCGAGGAATATTACCGGAGCCGCCCTTGCGTGGGGGCCTGCCGCACCGCAGCGGAAATCGCCGAAAAGTATTTGTTGAAAAAGAATGATTAGCATACAAAATACAAATATAAACACACGCTTACATAGAAATCGTGAATTTGACATCATTTTTTTCGGCGATTAAAATAATCGGGTACGATACTGAGAGTATGTATCATCGGAGAAAGGATTGAATAAATATGCCTAATTTAGAATTGCCAAAGACATTTGACGAATTTGTGGATGCGAGAAAAGCCGGTTTCATTCACGTAAAGGATTATGTGGAGAACGGCGGCCACTTAGTCGGAATCTTTTGCTCCTACACGCCGCTGGAGCTGTTCGATGCCGCCGGCGTGTGTGCGGTGGGTCTGTGCGGAACCAGCAACGAGCCGATTGCGGATGCGGAGAAGGTGCTGCCGAAGAATCTGTGTCCGCTGATCAAAGCAAGCTACGGATTTGCATACACCGACAAATGTCCATATACGTACTTCTGTGACTTTATCGTCGGTGAAACCACTTGCGACGGAAAAAAGAAGATGTTCGAACTGCTCAACGACATCAAGGAAACCTACGTTATGCAGCTTCCGCAGGGTCAGAAGAGAGCGTATGCGAAGGATATCTGGTACGAAGAAGTCAAGCTTCTGAAAGAAAAGCTGGAAGAAAAATACGGTGTGGAAATCACGGATGAAAAGCTGAGAGAGGCGGCGAGAAAGAGAAATGCCCTGAGAAGAACGCAGCTGGAGCTGTACGCACTTCAGGGAATGAATCCGCCGGCACTGAAATCCACTGAGGTGATGTCCACCCTCGCTCAGGGACTCTTCAATTTCGGCGTGGATGCACAGCACGCAACGTACAAGGCAAGAGTGGAAGCGGCAAAAGCCGCATATGAAGCGGGTGAAAGACCGGTTTCCGAGAAGGCTAAGAGAATTCTCCTGACCGGCTGCCCATCCACCGGTGTTATTCAGAAGGTGGGTGTTACCATTGAGAACAACGGCGGCGTAATCGTCTGTCTGGATGACTGCGGCGGTGAACGTACCACAAAGATGATGGTAGACGAGGATGCGGACGATATCCTGAGAGCGATTTCGGATCGTTACCTGGAAATCCACTGTTCCGTTATGACCACCAACGAAGGCCGTATCGAGAATACGAAGGAAATGTGCAAGAAGTATAACGTGGACGGCGTGGTAGAACTGGTACTTCAGGCATGCCACACCTTCAACGTGGAAGCAACCCGCATGCAGGAGATGTGCGACGAGGAAGGCATCCCGTACATGAAGTTGGAAACGGACTACTCCACAACCGACAGCGGTCAGATTGAAACAAGACTTGCAGCGTTCCTGGAAATGTTATAGACTTTAAATGGCATCACAAAGAGCAAGAATTTTCTTGCTCTTTTCTATAGGAGAAAAATATGTATCAAGTAGGAATAGACATCGGCTCCAGCGCCGCCAAAGTCGCGGTAATCAAGGATGACGAAGTGGTAAAAACAATGCTGCTGGATACCGGGTTCAGCAGCCGAAAAGTGGCAGACGAAATCTATGAGTCTTTGGCGTCCGAGGGAATCACCCAGGACAATGCGAAATACGTGGCCACCGGATACGGCCGGGTTTCCGTTCCGTATGCGGACAATGTGATAACGGAAATCACCTGTCACGGAAAAGGTGCGGACTACCTGTTCAAGGAAAACGGAACCGTAATTGATATCGGCGGACAGGACACAAAGGGAATATCTCTTAAGAAGGGCCGTGTCATGAAATTTATCATGAACGATAAATGTTCCGCCGGGACCGGCAAATTCCTGGAGGTCATGACCAGCCGACTGGGATTGACCCTGGAAGAATTGTCGGATCTGGCAAGAGAAGGAAACGAAATATCTATCAGTTCCATGTGCACCGTTTTTGCGGAATCGGAAGTGATCAGCTTGATTGGAAAGGGGACGCCGAGAGCGGACATTGCGTTCGGCGTAATCGAATCCGTCATCAACAAGGTGGTGGCATTGATTGCTCAGGTACCGGCGGATAAATATTTTCTCACCGGCGGACTGTGTGAGGATGACTATGTGCGGGAGCGCTTGGCGCTGGCATTGAATGCGCCGGTGGAGAGCACACCGCTGGCCAGATATGCCGGAGCCATCGGGGCTGCAATTCTGGCAGTGCAAGAATAATAGATGTAAGATAAAAATAGAAAGCCGGTGTCCGAAAGGATGCCGGTTTTACGTGATAAAAAGCACAAAATAGTCTTTTTAAATTAGTCTTTTTCGCCATGCATAATAGCAAAAAAATAACAAGTGAACCATGGGTGAAATCCTTTGATACCACAGGTGCATTGACATCAACGGTAATGAGATGTACAATATAAATACGAAAATGCGCAAGCGTTTACGTATTGGGAAAAGGAGAGATTTATGATTGATTTTCATTGTCATGTTTTGATGGGCATTGATGATGGAAGCCGGAATATAAAAACCTCCATTGCCATGTTGGAGGCGTCGAAAGAGCAAGGCGTGCACCGGATAGTGTGTACACCTCATTTTGATGCAACCAGAGATCGGATGGAGGATTTTTTATTAAATCGGGATAACGCTTTTCAAGCACTTCAGAAATGGATTGATGCGTCGGAAACTGTGGACATCCAGCTATATCCGGCTGCGGAGGTCTTTTTTTTCCGCCATATGAGCGAAGTGAAGGAACTGGAGAAGCTGACCATCCGGGGCATGAACGTATTGCTTTTGGAAATGCCATTTGATGTCTGGGAGGATTCCTACATCCGCGAGATTGAAGAGCTGTGCCGCGAATATCGAGTGGTGCTGGTCCATTTGGAACGATATATGAATTTCAAGAATCGAAAGTATATTCGAAAGGTTATCGAGATGACGCACCGAATGCCGTTATACATCCAAATCAATTGCCGATCGGTTGCAGAAGGACCGCTGAGAAAAAAACTTATCAAGATGTTCCGGAAAGGGGAAGCCCATTTTCTCGGAAGCGATTCTCATAACATGACTCGCCGACCACCGAACATGGAAAGCGGCATGAAGGCGCTGGAAGACAGCCTGGGAGCGGATTTTGTGAAACAGCTGAACGAGCAGAACCGGAGATTTCTTCAGGATGCACAGACCGAGAATTAAGCAGACAATATAGAGAATTTTGGAGTAAGTGAATGAACAATAGAAACCGAAAGGCAAAATTAAACAAGAAATCCATGGCGATGATTGCCGCAGCCTTTTTGATCATTCTGGCGGTGGCGGCTCTGATGTACTATATGGATCATCGGACCACCGGTACAAGCGAAGGTTCAAGCAAAAAGGTGTACACCATCGACGGTGAGGAATGTTACAAAAAACAAAACATCGAGACGTATCTCTTTCTCGGTGTTGATTCTACCAATGATGATAAGAATGCAAAGAAAAAGGAGCAATCCGTCCAATGCGATTCCGTAATCCTTCTGGTAATCGACAGGGTGAACAAAACCTTCGCCACTTTGCCGTTGGATCGAGATGCCATGGTATCGTTGGAAATCCCGGATGAAGATGGAAATATACTGGGCGAGAACACCATGCAGCTGGCGCTTGCCTATGCCTACGGAGACGGCAAGGAACAGAGCTGCGAGCTGGCCGAGGACGCGGTCTCCGGACTGCTGCATGATCAGCGCATCGACGGATACGTGTCTCTGAGCATGGATGCCATCGGCGCGGTGAACCACCTGGTGGGCGGCGTGGACGTTACGGTAACGGATGATTTTGCCGGAGAGAGCGGCCTGGCAAGCGGTCAGACCGTGCACCTGTCGGATGCCCAGGCGGAAACCTTTGTGCGAGGCCGAAAAACCGTAGGAGACGGCACCAACGAGAATCGAATGAGCCGGCAGCAGACCTACATCGAGGCGCTGTACCCGGCGGTGATTGACCATGCAAAGCAGGACAACAACTTTGTTTCAAACGCCCGCAAGAAGCTGGACAAGTACATGGTCACTAATATGACGGATTCGGATTTCAGCAAGATTATCGAAGCACTTTCCTCTGATAAAAAAATGAATTTGCCGGACATCAAATACTCCCGTACGGTCAATAAGGATACCGGTTATGCGGAAGTGGAATACGACGAAGACAGTCTGGAGGGTGTGGTTAAGAAGCTCTTCTACGAGCCGGTGGAAGAGTGGCCGGACGACTCGGACGAGGAATAAGTTCGTAAACGCTGAAAGAAAACTGCGAGAGAAGTTAGTGAGAGAATGCAATTATGGAAGGAGTACACAGACAGATGACAGAGAAAACGATGGATGAATCGTTGAAAAGGGGAAATGAGGTACGGGAAGATGAAATCGATCTTCTGATGCTGGCATCCCATTTCCTGGACCATGCGAAATTTATCATTGTAAGTTTATTTATCGGAGCGTTCCTTTTTGGTGCCGTATCGATGTTCGTAATTCATCCGAAGTATGAATCCACGGCGAAGCTGTATATCATTTCCGCTTCCAAGGGTTCCATTGTGGATTTGACAGACTTGAATGTAGGTACTACTTTAACGGCGGATTACGAAGAACTGATCATCAGTGAACCGGTGGCAGAACAGGTTATTAAGAATCTGAAGCTGAAGGAAACCCCGGAAAAGCTGTTAAAGAAGATTTCCATCTCTAATCCGCAGGATACCCGTGTGCTGTACATTACCGCCACGACGGAATCTCCGTCCGAGAGCATGAAGCTTGCCAATGAGTTTATGGATGTTTCATTGAAGTATCTTCCGGATACCATGAGCACGAATCCGCCGAATGTGGCACAGCGTGCGAAAATGCCGAACAAAAAATCCAGCCCGAGCAACAGCCGGAATACGCTGATTGGCGCGCTCCTTGGTTTTATCCTGGCATGCGGAATCCTGACCGTACAGTATCTGAAGGATGACACCATTCACTCGGCAGAGGAATTCGAAAACTACTTCGGAATCATGCCGATTGCATCCATTCCGGAAGGAAACGGAGATCTGTTCGATAAAGATGGAGAAGACAAAAAACGAGAGAAACGCAAGAGACGGAAACGTCATTCAAAGAAAAATGGAGGTGCAAGATAAATGAAAAAATTAAATGTAACGTTACCGGCACTTCCATACATGATGGAAGAGGCGTTTAAGAAGCTGAAGATCAATTTCCAGTTCGTGGGAAATGATACGAAGAAAATTCTGATTACCAGCAGCATCCCAAATGAAGGAAAGAGCTTCGTCGCAGTTCAGCTGTGGCAGATGCTGGCGGAATCCGGCAGCAAGACATTGTTCTTGGATTTGGATATGAGAAACTCGGTGCTGAATAAGCGGCTGAACATGGAATTTGAAGATGAGAATCCGGTGGGCATCGATTACTACCTTTCCGGACAGTGCGAATACGAGGACGTCATCTATAAGACCAACGTGGAACACGGCGATTTCATCCCGTGCATCAACCTGTTGGAGAATCCAACCTCGCTGATTGAAGACCATCGCTTTGAGGCGCTTTTGGATCGGCTCAGCAAGGAATATCGATATATTATCATCGACTCTGCACCGCTGGAAGCGGCGGCGGATGCCAATATTATTGCGACAATGAGCGATGGGGCGGTATTCGTGGTACGAAATGAATACACTTCCCGGAAGCTGATTCGAAACTCCATTCAGCAGCTGGAACGAATTCACTGCAAACTGCTGGGGGTCGTGCTGAACCGGGAATCCGTTTCTTCCAAGTCCTACGGAAAATATGGCTATTACGGTTACGATGGCTATTACGGAGGAAGCCGAGAGGACAAATAGTGAAAACGGTTATCAGATTACGTGGCGAATCGTTAATGATAATAATATTGAGAAAGGAGAATTTGACTTGAAAAGATTTAAGTTTATTCTGTTAACAGCAATTCTTGCATTTACCATGGTAATGCCTTCGTTCGCTTTTGCGGCAGTGGACAGTCCGGCGAAGAACCCGACTTACACCGCAGTCGTAAAGGGTGCGAATTCCAAGACTTACGACGGAAAGGCTGCAGTAGTACAGGTATACGTAATTACCGAGGATGCCAACGGCAACATTAAGACGGAAGTAAAATCTTTTACAACCGCTGCAAATGCCGGAAAATACTACGATACTTTCAACGGTCAGAAGGTATACTACACCATCAAACAGGCAAAGAACGTAGTATCTGTTACAAAGAACAAGACCTACACCAAGAAGCAGCTCAAGAAGAAGGGCAAGAGCTTCCAGATTAAGACAAAGAGCAAGAACAAGGGTAAGGTAACTTACAAGAGTTCTTCCAAGTATGTCAAGGTAAGCAAGAAGGGCAAAGTTACTATTTCCAAGAAGGCAAAGAAGGGTACTTACAAGATTAAGGTTACCGTTGCGGCAAAGGGCAACTACGGTAAGTGCGTAAAGTACATCACAATCAAGGTAAAGTAATTAAAACGAACCTTTTTACTTAAATAAAATACAGCTGCAAAATCTCCCCCCACCATTCTGGCCACGAAGAATATGCCGGGGGAGGTTTCGGCAGTTGTAATATGGTTTTAAAAAATAATATACAGAAAGCAACACATTATACTTTTACAATAGTCAAGTTTTTGCCGGGGGAGCGAAAATGCAGCATAAAAAAGAAACAAGAAGATCGTTCATCGAACATTGGCAGGTAATTAAAGCCATGTTGGTCATATATGATGTAATATCAATTGCGGCAGCCTATTTCATCGCATTACTGCTTCGTTTTGATTTTCATTATTCCGAAATTCCGTACGAATACCTTTCACCGTACAAGAAGTTTATCCCATTTTACATTGCAATATGCATTATAATTTATGCCGGGATGCGGCTCTATCGAAGCATTTGGCGATTTGCCAGCTACGATGAACTGCTGCGGGTGGTGAAAGCCACCGGGTTAACCACGCTGGTTCATGTAGCCTTCCTTTTCGTTGCGCGCATGCCGATTTCATACTATTTGATGGGAATTACGCTTCAGTTTGGTTTTACCATCGGTATTCGTTTTGCATATAGATTTATTCTGCTTCTGCGATCCGAAAAGTACAGAAAGAGGCATAAGGTAAAGAACGTGATGGTAATCGGTGCCGGAAAGAGCGGATCCATGGTAATCCGAGAGCTGAATACCACCAAGCATTTAAACGATGAACCTCGGTGCGTTATCGATGACAATCCCAACAAGTGGGGGCGTTTCATCGACGGCGTCCTGGTGTTCGGCGGCAGAGACCGCATCCTGGAAGCGGTGGATCGCTTTGATATTGACAAAATCTACTTGGCAATGCCGTCCACCTCTCCACAGGTTCGACGAGATATCCTGAACATCTGCAAGGAAACGGACTGCGAGCTGAAGAGCCTTCCGGGAATCTATCAGATTGCCAATGGGGAAGTGTCCTTAGCGAAGTTGCGGAACGTGGAGATTGAGGACCTGCTGGGCAGAGATCCCATTAAGGTCAATCTGGATGATATTTGCAGCTATATCGAAAAGAACGTGGTTCTGGTCACCGGCGGTGGCGGATCCATCGGATCGGAGCTGTGCCGGCAGATTGCCGCACACAATCCGAAACAGCTGATTATTTTCGATATATACGAGAACAACGCATACGTTATTCAGCAAGAGCTGATTAAGAAATATCCGGACTTGAATCTGGTAACGCTGATCGGTTCGGTTCGGGATAACCGAAGAATCTATCAGGTGTTCGAACAGTATCATCCGAACATCGTCTTCCATGCAGCGGCTCACAAACACGTACCGCTGATGGAGGTCAGTCCGTGCGAAGCGATTAAAAACAACGTCATCGGGACATACAATACCGCTTTTGCGGCAATGATTCATAACGCCGATAAATTTGTGCTGATCAGCACGGACAAAGCGGTGAACCCGTGCAATATCATGGGTGCCACCAAACGACTGTGTGAGATGATTGTACAGGCTTTTGACCATTTGGTAAAGACGGGCAAAGCAGACGAAGCGCCGCAGCTCTTCTGCAATCCGATTCTCACCAAATGGGCATCCACGCCGGAGAAGGACGAACGGCTTCGCCACAGCAAGACTGAATTCGTTGCAGTGCGGTTCGGCAATGTGCTGGGAAGCAACGGATCCGTGATTCCGCTGTTCAAGAAACAGATTCTTGCCGGCGGCCCGGTTACCGTCACCCATCCGGACATCATTCGTTATTTCATGACCATTCCGGAGGCGGTCAGCCTGGTGCTTCAGGCCGGCTGCTACGCCCACGGCGGCGAAATCTTTGTGTTGGATATGGGTGAGCCGGTAAAAATAGATACGCTGGCACGCAACCTCATCCGTCTGTCCGGTCTGAAACCGGATGTGGATATCAAGGTGGAGTATACCGGTCTTCGTCCGGGGGAAAAGCTGTACGAAGAGAAGCTTATGGCCGAAGAAGGACTGGAGAGGACGGACAACGAGCTGATTCATATCGGAAAACCGATTCCGTTTGATGTGGAATGGATGCTGGATCAGCTGGAGCCTTTGATGGATGCAGCTTATAAAAACAAGGATTACATCCGCGACATGGTGGCGGATCTGGTCAGCACCTATCAGATTCCCGACAAGAATCAGATGGTAAAAGGTGCTCAATAGGGCAAAAACGGACCGGCATGGAAGCGAATTCCATGCCGGTCATTTAGTGAGTAAGAAACGATTTTCGGGCGTAAAAAAACGAGACTTTGTTCATTTTCACGAATAAGCCTCACAACACTCTTATTATACCACTAAAAAAAATTAAAATTAAGACTGTTTTTAAAATTCTTTCCGCGCTATTATATAGACAACAAAAGAAGAAGTCCAAAGAACCAAGAGACAAACCTAAAGGTTTTGGATATAGAAGGGTGTATCTGAAAGACTTCGGAATCGGAGGAAAGACCAATGGGTAAGTTCGAAGGATAGCTGATCCGAAACAGCAAATTTAGTCGAAAGGAGGTTAGACCAAAGGAAGAGTTTAGCAGACAGGCTGGTCTGAAATAAAGCCAATAAGCTTTCATTAAAATATCGGGGAAGCAGAAAGTGGAGGTAAGACCAAAAGTAGATTAGAAAACGGTAACTGACCTACAACAGTAATCTATTACAAGGAGGACGGACCAACACACAGTCTTAGCAGATAGCTGATCTGAAACACAGCAAATAGCCAATGGCAGAAAGTAGGGGTTAGACCAATGGGTAACGTTAAGGAAGGTATCCGAAAGTAGAAAATCCGTAAATTGTAGCTGATTAAGCTAAAGTAGAAACGGTTGATAAAATAGGAGACGGAAGTTAATTTCAGGATATCAATAAAGAAAGAAGTGGAAAAGTTAATGAATATGAAAGAAGAGTGCTAGGAGCCAGGTGAAATGAGGATATGTCACCTGGCTCTTGTGGTGTTCGTTATAAGAAAATAATGGCCCGTACCGGACATACCGGCGCGCAGTAGCCGCAATGGACGCATTTCGTCGGATCGATTTCTGCGAGTCCGTTTTCATTCCAGAAAATCGCTTCGCTGACGCATCGGTTCTTGCAGGTTCCGCATCCCTCGCAGTCGGACTGATCCACCATCAATCGCTTATTCGAAACATCCGGCGTATAGTCTGCAGAAAGGCACCCGCTAAAGAATTCCACCGCTCGGTCCACTTGATCCTTGTCGGCCATGCCAATCATTACCGATGTGTTTCCGGCGATTCCGGCAGCGTATTCCAGACAGCTCCGATAATCCTGAATCAGGTTCCCACCCCCAAAGGCCTTCATGGTAAAAATACCCTTTCCCGCATCCGCACATTTCCGAATTGCCGCTTCCATTTCCTCCCGGGTTCCCGGTTCCGATCCTTTCCGAATGCCCATTCCATCTCGATTAATCAGCGTAAATACCACATCACAGTTCGCAATTTCAGCCATTTCCGCACAAGCATCCACGTGATGGGTGGAGATTCCGATTGCTTTTATGAGACCGTTGGATTTCAAATCGCAGAGCGCTCGCCAGGCATCCTTCCTTGCATAGAAATCCTCCGTTCCGCGGACTTCGTGAAGCAGGAAAAGATCGATTGTATCAATATCCAGTTGCTCCAGGCATTCCTGAACGGCCGCTTCCGTTTCTGCATATCCTTCCTCTAAAGTCTTGCTGCAGATGACCGGAAAGTCCAATTTCCTTCGGCGGATTTCATCCAGTGCCGGCCGGAGATACCGATAGGTGTCGTAGTACTGTGCGGTATCCAGGAAATTGATGCCCTGTTCCACCGCGTGTACAATCACCCGGGAACCGGTTTCGATATCTAGATTCTTTTGGGAGAACCCCATGGTCAGGGTTCCCATACCTACGGGCGTGACGGAAATTCCCGTCCGGCCCAATATTTTTTTAACCATAAATTCTCACTTTCTGAATGTAATAACCCTAGTATTATAGCATGAAAAAGAAAAGCCGGGGAATGATATTGAAAAACACAGATTTATAGAAGGTGGAATATAGATTTCCTCTATTGGTAAAGCGGTAAATTCTTCGATATATTGAAATATATATTGATTTTTCGAGATTCGGAAGGAGATGGACGAGATGATAAGAGGGGAAGGAAAAGGCTGCAAGAGGCGGAGCGTGGGCCGCATTGCAGTACTGGCCGCATTACTGGTGGGAATGCTGGGCGGCACGGTGTTCGGAGCATCGACGGTTAAGAAATACCACGATATTCCGGCATACCAGATGCGGGATGTGTATTCCCAGAAGCAGGTGAAAATCGGGCCGATTGATGTTCGGGATGGCGAGAAGCCCTACAGTGAATCAAATGTGAAAGATGATGTTACATTTACGATTTACAACAGCACCCTTCAGAAAATCGATCAAGTGGTGACCACAAAGGACGGAAAATTGCCGGAGCTGACTTTAACGGAAGATTTCAATTACATTTTCATGGTGCTGGATAACGGATCGGAAAGAAGCAAGCGTCGGATGAACCGCTGCTATGTGTGGGTTCATGACGGCAAGCTGATGAATATTAAGAGCTATGAAAAGAATCTGGCACAGTGGAAGAAAGATCATCCAAAGAGCGAAGTGACGGATAGAGTTCGCTTGAGTTGTTACGATGAAATTCAGAATTTCAAGGTATACAACAAAGGATTCGACGAAGATACCAGCCGCTTGGATGCAAACAAAAATGCACCGAAGGAAACGAAGGAGCTTGGAAATATCTTTGTGTACTACAAAGGAAAGCCGGTAGGAGAAGGGGTGAATATCATTTTCACCAGCGACCGGGAGACCGTCGAAGCAAAGACGGATGCGAACGGAAAGGTTCATCCGGTGCTGCTGGAAGATGTGAACTACATGGTTTCCACCGATGACTCCAGATATGATATCGAACCGTTCCCTATCGCCGCAAAGGATAAGAGCGAATACGATGCTGGCAGATATTTTTACGATCACTCTACCTGCCATCGTGTGGGTCTCCGCTATGAAGTGCGGGATTCGAAGACCGGCGAAGTGCGCATTGAACCGGAAGAGGATGCATTGAATCCGATTGTTCTCCTGGATAAGGGACAGGCTCATAAGCACGACACACCTCTTACAAGCATTTCCGGAAACGTAACGGTGGAAGGCATGCAGTTCAAGGATATCGTGCTCCTGGACCGGAAGGTGGATATGAATATTCCGGAACTGGGTGAAAAGGACTATCGGGTGATGGATATCACTACCGTGAACCCGCACCGGGGCGAAATCTGCAAGCTTGCCAGCGGTGATTTTACGGTAACGACGTCGTCGTTTGGCCGGACCGTGGAAAACGTCTACCGCATCGATGCGAACGGAGCGCTGCAGAAATGCGATTTTGAGCAGAAGAACGGAAAGGTGCGCTTCCATGTAAACGCGTTGCCGGCGGAATCCGTGGTTTTGGAATATTCCAACAATATCAATCCGGTGCTGAAGCTTTCTGCCACCGCATACACATATAACGGAAAGGTGCGGAAGCCGAGTGTTTCGGTAAAAGCAGGAGAGAAGACGTTCTCCGCCTCCGAGTTCGCCGTAAAATATTCCGGCGGCCGCAAGAACGTGGGCAAATACGGCGTGAAGGTCACCATGAAGGGAAAATATACGGGCAGCAAAACCGTTACCTTCCGCATCAATCCTAAGGGTACAGTGGTTCAAAAGCTGACAAAGGGCAGGAAGATGATGAAGGTGTCCTGGAAGGCGCAGAAGACTCAGGTGAGCGGATATCGGATTCAGTACAGCACTTCTTCCAAGTTCAAGAAGGACACCCATATCAAGACGGTAAAGAGCTATAAGACCAAGTCTCTTAAAGTAAAAAAATTAAAGGCGAAGAAGAAGTATTACGTACGAATTCAAACCTATAAGACGGTAAGCGGAAGCAAGTACTATTCCGGCTGGTCCAAGGCAAAGAGCGTTAAAACAAAATAAACGGCGTGTATAAAGGCGGTTTCCGAGGTGGGGCCGCCTTTTCATATGAATCTCTTTTTGTATGTAAGAGGTACCGAAATATGCGTTATTGTAGCATTTCATTCGATATGATAAAATAGTAACATATCTATAATGGGATTGAGAGAAAGAGGAGGAGAACGTGAACGACTACAATAAAGAATACAATGAAAAGCTCACCACCCCGGAAGAGGCGGTGAAGGTGATTAAAAGCGGCGACTGGGTGGACTACGGCTGTCTGCATGCATATCCGGCTCTTTTGGACCGGGCACTGGCGGACCGCAAAGAGGAGCTGGAAGACGTGAAGGTGCGAAGCCTGCTGATGCACGGCCCCCTTCACATTGTGGAAGAAGACCCGAATCAGGAGCATTTTACGTATAATTCGTGGCACATGGTTAAATTCGAACGGAATCTGTGCGACCGAGGCCTGTGTTATTTTATCCCGATGCTGTTCCGAAATCTGCCGGGATACTACCGCCGTTTCCTGGATGTGGATGTGGCCATGATGGCGGTCACACCGATGGATGAAGAGGGATATTTCAATTTCTCCGTGAACAACGCAACGGCTCGTGCGGTGATGGATACGGCAAAAGTGATTATTCTGGAAGTCAACGATAAGCTGCCGAGACTGTTCGGAAAAGAGAATAGGGTTCATATTTCGGAAGTGGATGCCATTGTGGAAGGCGAGCATCCGGATATGTTTGAAATTCCATCGGCTTCCGGCAGTGAAATCGATGAACTGATTGCCAATCAGATTGTTTCACAGATGGAGGACGGTGCCTGCGTGCAGCTGGGTGTGGGCGGTATGCCGGATCTGATTGGAAAGAAAATTGCGGAATCGGATTTGAAGAATCTGGGCGTTCACTCGGAACTGATTGTAAATGCCAATCTGGATATGTACAAGGCGGGCAAAATCACCAATTCCAACAAGACCGGTGAGATGAAGGGCAAGACCGTCGGCGGACTGGTGTACGGAACGAAGGAACTGGTGGAATGGACGGCAGAGAATCCGGATGTGATGATCTGTCCGATGGACTACGTGAACGACGTGAATGTCATCCGCAGCCTGGATAAGTTCACATCCATCAACAGCTGCGTGGGGGTGGATCTGTTCGGTCAAATCAGTTCAGAATCCGCAGGAACTCGTCATATCAGCGGAACCGGCGGACAGCTGGATTTCCTTACCGGAGCCTACGACAATCCGACCGGAAAGAGCTTTATCTGCATGCCTTCTTCCCGCATGGATCGAAAGGGTGTGCGCCATTCCAATGTGCATGCCACGTTCCATGGAGATATCATTACGGATCCGAGAAGCCAGAGCTATCAGCTGGTCACCGAATACGGAATGGTGAACCTAGCCGGACGTTCCACTTGGGAGCGGGCCGAAATGCTGATTGGCATTGCGCATCCGGACTTCAGAGAGGAACTGATTCAGTCCGCGGAAGAAATGAAAATTTGGCGCCGAAGCAATAAGCTGAAGTAGGGGAGGAGAAACCGTTTCTCAACACAGCATAAAAAAGAAGTGTATCTCGTTTTTCGCGAGATACACTTCTTTTGTTTTAAAGATTAATCATCATCGTCGTCGTCGTGATCGTCGTGAGAACTCTTTTTCGAGGATGCTGCTTTCTTCTTGGCAGCGGCGGCTTTTCGTTGAGCCGCTTCACGTGCTCGATCGGCGAAGTAGGTAGAGCGTCCGCTCTCCGTTCCCTTGGTGTAGTATTCACCGTTGACATGTGTTACGTCGCTCGGCTGGGACTTATAATGTCCCTTCTTCGCTTTCGGAATCTGGTTCATAATCTTTCCCCACAGAGCTGCCGCCGGTCCGGACATAGAGGTGAGCTGCATGTTCACGTCATTTCCAATCCATAGTGCTGCTGCGTAGGATGGAGTGAATCCATCGAACCAAATGTCGTACTCGCTAGAGGTCGTACCGGTTTTACCACCGGCCTGTACGCCGCTGATTCCGGCCGGGGAACCGATGCCCTGGCTGATAACGGATTTCAGCATGTCCGTCATGATAAAGGCAACGCCTTCATCCAACACCTTTGAGGATTTGGACTTGCTGGTGAGCAGAACCTTTCCGTTGCGGTCGGTGACCTTGGTATATGCAATAGAGGATTGACGCACGCCGCCGTTCGGGAATGCCGCGTAGGCCTGAGCCATCTCAAGCGGAATAACACCGTTGGTGAGACCACCCAGTGCCAAAGCAGCTGGGTTCAAGTCGTTGGTACCGCCTTCCCGATCCAGAGTGGTGATTCCGAATTTCTCCACAAGGTCCGCAATGTATTCCGCACCAACCTGGAGTTCCAGTTTAACGGCGCAGACGTTGATGGAGTTCTGCAATGCCTTTCTCATCGTAACCGCACCGCTGAAGGAGTTGCTGGCGTTCTGCGGCCAGGTCTGTCCGTTAAAGGTCATTCGTTCATCCACAATAACGGAGGAAGCGGTCAAGTAATCACCGTAGTACTTGGTACCCTGTCGGTCATGACCGGTATCCTTGAACGGGAATTTCTTTCCTTCGGAGGCCAGGTCGTAACTCTTCTGGAGAGCACCGGCGTATACGGAAATCGGCTTGATGGAAGATCCGGACTGACGCGGGTTCAGCGCTCTGTTGTAGAGCTGACGTCCCTGCTGCTTTCGTCCGCCTACCATCGCCTTAATCTTACCGGTTCCGACTTCTACGATAACCATGGAAGCCTGCGGTTCAATGGTCTTTTCCGGAAGGGTATAGGCATTCTCGGTAATGGTTGCCGTATTCTTGCCCAACTTAATCCAATCCGGATATTTCTTGAAGAATTTAGCGGAGATGACCAGATTATCGTTGTCATCCATGCTCTTGTATTTCTCCGGAATATTGATGTATCCGCCGTTGTACATGTAGAGCTTGCCGCCGTCGTTTACATAGGTTGGTTTAAACTCCAAACTGTATCCGGCGCTGGTGTTGTAGATATTCAGACGGTATCCGGATTTGATGGTCAGAGAACCATCCTCGTTAACCTTGCATTCCTGGCTTTTCAGCTTAAATTCGTTCTTGCTGTTAAAGAAGTTGTGGTAAGAGTACAACATAATTCCGCCGCCGGAATTGATGATGTTTCCGTTTCCATCGGTGCTGTATCCGGCGATGGACGGGAAGTTGGAATCCTTATCGAATTCTTTTACGATCATTGCCTGTGCATGGGAGTCCACCGTGGAGTAGATGTTCAATCCGCCGGTGTATACCAGATCTGTTGCCTTGTCTTCGGAATAATCGTATTTTTCCATCAGATCCTGAATGACCTCATCTAGCAGGTATTCATGGAAGTAGGAATACTTGCTGGCCTTATTGGAGAGCTGTGCATTCAGGAACTTTGTCAGCTTCTGTCCTTTGGCTTTGTTGTACTGATCTTCGGTGATATAACCTTGATCCTTCATCAGCGCCAGACAGGTTTCACGGCGGTCCTTGGACTCGTCGTTTGCTACGTATTTGTTCGGACGCTTCTTGATGATAGTATCGTTGTCATCCGGTGTTTCTCCGGTGCCCAACATCTGAACCAGTGCGTAGCTGTCCGGAGCCTGCGGAAGAGCGGCCAGGGAAGCACACTGCACCAGGGATAAGTCTTTCGGCTTTTTTCCAAAATAAGATTCGGATGCCGCTTCGACACCGTAGTTACCGAAGCCCAGGTAGATGGTGTTCAGGTAGGCTTCGACGATTTCTTTCTTCGAGAGCTTTCTTTCGATTACGGCAGCGTAGTACATTTCCAGCACTTTACGCTTGATGCTTCGGGTGCTCATGGTTTCCGGCAGGTAGACGTTACGCGCCAGCTGCTGGGTGATGGTACTGGTACCGCTGATCTTTCCGGATCCGGTGAGGGATTGGAACACCGCACCGATCATACGGGTCCAGTTGAAGCCGTGATGCTTCCAGAAGGTCTTGTCTTCCAGTGCAACAAAGGCGTTTATCAGGTTTTCCGGCATGTCTTCGTATTTGCAGATTTTTCGGTCCTGTGTGTAGTACGCCGAATCCACCGCTCTGCCTTCGTCGTTGTAGATGACAGAACTCTGCTGAATGTTATCGTAGATGTTCACCGGATCAATCTTCGGAGCCTTCGTAATGATTACGAAGGAGTAACAGATGAAGATTGCGACACAGAGAACACCGGCGAGAACAATGTCTCGGAAAAGATGGAAAAAGCTGAATTTCTTCGGCTTATTTTTGATGTGTTTTCCTTCCTTCACTATCGTTTCTCCTTGCGAGGAATCGTAATTCGGATTCTCCACGAAAAGAGAGAGGAAACGACCAATGCGTTTGCCTTTCTTCTGGCGAGCCGCTTTCTTTTCCTGGCGAGTTAATTTCGGTTCCTTTATCTCTTTGACATCTGCCGCATCGTCTTCCAGAAGTACATCGGAAACGGCAGAGATTTCCTTGCTGCGAATTAAATCCGCAGAAGAGATTTCCTCCGATTCCGTTTCTGCCTCTTTTTCAGACGCAGCATCGGAAAGGGAAGGGGTTTCATCCGCCTGTTCCGCTTCGGTATCGTCAATGATTTCCAGCGGTGTCACATCTTCCGATTCCTCGTCTTCTGATTCTTCAGAGTCATCTGCGTCTGTGACGGAGTCCGGAACTTCCGATTCGTCATCGGCTTCCGGGGCTTCGGAAACTTCCGGTTCCTCCGGCTTTTCTTCCTCCGCCTCTTCATCTTCGGTATCTTCATCTGTCGTATCTTCCGATGCATCTTCGCTGTCGGATGATACCAATGAATTGGCATAGGCAGCGCCGGCTGCCGCATCGGAACTTTCCAAATCGGCATCCGAGGCGATGTCATCGTTTAAATCTTCCAGATTCAAATCCGTTTCGTCGGAACTGTGTGAATCGATGCTTTCGAAATCGAAATTGCTTGCTTCCGAAGGCGGAGCATCCTCTTCGGATTCCTCATCTAAAATCTCCGGTTCCAATTCCGTTTCTGAAGGAGTCGATTCTGTATTCAAGGATTCTTCCGGATCGTCAATCAAGAAGGATGAGATATCCGTATCATCCTGAACGTCTTCATCGGCGCCGAACTGAGAAAGATATTCTTGTACCTCCAAATCTTTGTCAGTTCGCTGATCGTTGTCTTTTTGCATGTTATATCCTCCCATAAAGATATTCCATTATAGCATAATATAGATACATCTTGTAGCCTTTTTGAATTTAAAAACAAGATGATCGATGTGATTGGATGTTCCTTAGAATCCAAAAATGTTTCGATCCATTATCGGGCTGTTCAGAATTCCATTGGCAATTTTAACGGCGGTCTTGTCCGTAATCTGCAGATGGACTCCATCCGTGTTCCGATTTTTAGCGGAAAGGAACGTCAGTATGGTGAAGCCGCAGTCCGGTTTTTCCGGAATCATTGCGTCCACGGTAGAAACGTCATTGGCTTTGTTATACGCATCCTGAATCAATTGGAATAGTTCGTTTTTCGTATTCCCATAAGGCGAATCGGTGATCTTTGTACCGATTTTCACGTCGGACAACTCGGCGGCATTGCGGTTTTCTTTTACAATCTGTTTAAGATATTTATCGTTCATGCCCATTGTATTGATTCGAAGATTCAGCGAAGAGTCGTCCGCGCTGAGATTCTGAATGCTGTTGATGCCGTAGATGTCCTTTTCCTTATATCCTTCCGGCACGTTGTCCTTGTCGAAACGATAGGTGCCGTTCTTGAAGGTGTAGAGGAAGGTAATCAGGCGATTCACCGCTTTCTTGGAATAGGCTGTACTCGGCAGCTGCTCCGTGAGCTCTTTGTATTCATAGTAGGAATCCGGAAAATCCTTCTTGTTGTCGTCCTCGAAATCCTCAATTCGGTCGTCTAAATAAGTGGTCACGGATTCCATCGAATAGGAGTCAATCAGAATCGTGGCCTGAATTCCGGTAGGGGACATATTGCCGTTGCTTTCCACCTTCAAGTCCGCCAACTGGAAGGAAACGGATTTGCTCTTCAGGTGCGTGAGTACGTTTGCCAGAAGGGAAATCGGATTCGGCTGCCCGGCGGTTGTCTGAGAAGGAACTCCGGTCGGAATGCCGCCGATTCGGATTCGGAGTGCGGAGTCGCACCGGCGAGAAACCTTTTTATAAGGAATCGACACATTCTGAAGTGAATTTCCGAAGGAGCTTCGAGAAATGCCGGAAGATTCCCCTTGGGTCAGCAAGATGATTCGAGACTTCTTCGGAATATATTTTTTCGAGATATTCCGTGCGCCGGTGTGGTGGTTATTGTCATTATAAAAGAAGACAACGTTCACGTCGCCGTGGTTGAGTCCGTGCTTTGCGAAGTATTCCGCAACCGCGTAGGCGGAGATGTCCTGCTGAAAAGTTTTGCTGTTGTATTCCATTGCCAGAACGGTGGTTGGAGAGTGTTTGTCTGCATTGGAACTCGTCTTGCGGATAATTACATTCTTGTTGCCGTCGATGGTAAACTTTACATTGTTCACATCGCACCAGTCGGTGAGCAGGTGGGTGATGCGGTCGGTGCTGTCAACATCTTCCGTATGGCTCTCGATGGAGTCTCTCATATTGCTCAGGTCTCTTTTATCCACGAGATCGTACATTCGATTCAGGCGAGCGATGCTATAGCTGAAGATACCAACCACCACCGCGGCGAGCACTGCGATGCACAAAATGATTTTTTTCTTTTTTGTCATTGAATTATACCGTCTTTCCATATATAATTAATCGAATTCATTATAACCCGATTCAGCAGATTTTAAAAGTGAAAAAAATAAAAAAACTGTTGCAAAGGATTGTGCAAGTGTGCTATAATACTACTTGCGTCAAATGAGATGTAAATTTTTGAGAACAAAGGAGGTGCGGCAAATGTCCAGGAAATGTGAAGTTTGCGGTAAGGGACAGACTTCGGGAAACGCTGTTTCTCATTCGAATAGACACTCCAGAAGAAAATGGAATGCGAATATTCAGACAGTAAGAGTCAGTGAGAACGGTTCGGTCAGAAAGGCGAATGTTTGCACAAGTTGTCTGAGATCTGGCAAGGTTAACCGTGCCATCTAGTCCATACAGGCTGTGTAAAAGTCTTAAACGGATTTCCGTTTAAGACTTTTTTTATATGCAAATATTGTATGCAGAAGAATTGCGCTGTGATACAATTTATTTAGTGCGAAGTGAAGGAGGTTTCAATATGGCAACGATGTCAAAGAATGAATACGGTGTCATTTCCGTCGCGGGAAGTGCGATTACCCGGATGATTGTGGACAACCTTCTTTCTTTTGAAGATACCTTGCTGCCGTGTAATCGGAAAGGCAAGCTTCTTCGGAAGAGTATTTTTACCGGAAACCACGAGCTGGGTAATTCCGTCGAAATCCGAGAGAAGTCGGAAGGAATTCACGTGGATATTTTTGCGGTGGCGGCCGTCCATGGAACGTTGGTGGGCGCGTCCCAGCAATTGTTTGATATGGTGGAAGAAGATTTCGGCGTGCTGTGCCTGGAGAAACCGGCGGAAATTCGATTGAATATCATGGGCTTTCTGCCGGAGGGCGGGAAGCAGCCGGTGGGAAGAAAGTATACCTTGAGAAGAAGAAATGTACGGGAAAAAGAGTGACGGGATGCTGAAATTATCGGATGACGTTGCCGCGGTTCGGGGCATCGGGAAGAAGAAAAAAGAGCTTCTGGGAAAGCTGGAAATCGCCACGGTGCGGGATTTGATGGACCATTTTCCGGTTCGGTATCGGGATTGGCGGTGGAACTGGTTTTCCAATGATTTGGAAGACGGCGGTGAGTATCGCGTTGCCGGAAAGCTGGAGCGAAAGCGGTTCAGTGCATACGGTGGTCGAAACGGAAACACGCCGATGTTGGAATGCATCTTTCGAGACGGATACGGACAGTTCAAAGTGTGGTTTTATAACATGCCTTTTTTGGATAAGAATCTTCGGCTGAATAAAGGCTACGTGATCTTTGGCAAATGCCGGAGACGAGGCTGGGACGATTTGCCGATTTTTGATAATCCGGAAATCTATCCGGAAGGCAGTGCGAAGGAACGGGAGCGAAAGGGGTACCTTCCGGTGTACAGGTGTACGGCGGGCGTTACCACCAATGATTTCAATCGGTGGATTAAGTATGCGCTGAAAGCGTTGGAATACGACGCGGAGTGGATTCCGGAGGACGTGATTCGAAAACGAAAACTCTGCACTGAAAAATATAAATACGAACACCTGCATTTTCCGGAATCGCTGCAGACATATCGGATTGCCCGGTCGCGTTATGTATATGAAAATTTGTTTTTATACCAACTGGTCACGCAGTGGAATCGAGCCCAGCTTTATCATGAGGCGGGAGATTCCTCGGTGGCGGAAATCAGTCTGACGCCGTTTCTGGAGAAGCTGCCATTCGAACTGACGGAGGGACAGAAAAGTGCGGTGCGGGATATTCAGCAGGATTTGAGCTCTTCGAGACCTATGAATCGACTGGTTCAAGGGGATGTGGGCTGCGGCAAGACGGCGGTGGCGGAGACGGCATTGTACCGGGTGGCGGCGGCCGGCGGACAATGTGCGTTCATGGCGCCCACGGAGATTCTGGCGCGGCAGCATCATGAGAAGCTGTCGAAGAATTTTGAACCTCTGGGAATTCGCTGCGTTCTGCTCATCAGCGCCATGAGTGCGCCGGAGAAAAATAAGGTGCTTCAGGAAATTCGGGAAGGCACGGCCGATGTGGTGGTGGGAACTCACGCCATCATCCAAGAAGGGGTGACCTTTCAGAACCTGGAACTGGTGATTACCGACGAGCAGCATCGGTTTGGTGTGAATCAGCGGCGTTTGCTGATGGAGAAATCCCGAATTCCAAACGTTCTGGTCATGTCCGCAACGCCGATCCCACGAACGCTGCAGGCCACGGTGTACGGAGATATGGATTTTTCCATGATTCGGTCCAGACCGGCGGAGCGAAAGGGCATCATCACCCGGGTGGTGAATCACCGCCTGCGGTCGAAGGCCTATGCTCAGGTGAAAAAAGAAGTTCAAGACGGAAACCGGGCCTATATTGTGGCACCGGCTATCGATGAAGGGGAAGAAATGGTTTCCGTGACGGCGCTGTACCGAGAGGTAAAAAAGTGGTTTTCTCCGGCGGTGGTGGCCGTGCTTCACGGAAGGATGGACCCTTCGGAAAAAAAACGGGTCATGGCGGAGTTTGCCGAGGGAAAGATTCAGATTCTCGTATCCACGGTGGTAATTGAGGTAGGCATCGATGTGCCGGAGGCCACCGTGATGGTTATTGAGAATGCGGATCGGTTCGGATTGGCGCAGCTGCATCAGCTTCGCGGAAGAGTGGGGCGGAGCAATCGGCAGTCTTATTGCTGGCTGGTGAACTACAGCGAGTCGGAAGGCGCGGCGGATCGGCTTCAGATTATGCAGGAGACGGATGACGGCTTCCTGATCAGTGAGGAGGACTACCGCCTTCGCGGACCGGGAGATGTGCACGGAACCATGCAGCACGGAAGCATGAGCATGCTGGGAGAATTCTTGAAATACGAGCACATCCTTCAGTTCGCAAAGGAAGATGTGGAAGAGATGGATTTGCTTCATCTGGATGAAAACGTGCGAAGCAAAATGAAGCAGTACCTTTGGGACAATTACGAAAATACGATATAAATTTTACATTATAAAATAGAAATGAGGAGCGTGAACCAATGAGAATCAATGCGGGAGATTATAAATTTCGAAAGATTGAGCTTCCGGCGGATATCCGGCCGACCACCGAGAAGGTTCGGGAAGCCATTTGCAGCATGGTGATGCCGTCAATTCCGGATGCCAACGTTCTGGATCTGTTTGCCGGATCCGGGGTGCTGGGGCTGGAACTGCTTTCCCGTGGGGCAAGTCATTGCCGGTTCAATGACTGTTCCAGAAAGCATATTGCCATCGTTCAGGAAAACATCGACAACTGCAGGGCGAATGATAAGGCTGTCGTATCCACGATGGATTTCCGCAAGTGCCTGGATTCCCTGCAGGAAAAAATGAATTTGATCATCCTGGATCCACCGTACCGGGCCGGCTATTACGAGGAGGCAATTGAGAAAATAATGGAGAACGACCTCCTTGCGGAGAATGGCTTAATTGTTGCAGAACATCTGTACGAAGAAACCCTTCCGGAAGAGATTGCCGGACTGAAAAAGATAAAAGAAAAGAAGTACGGAACCATTGGAGTGGATATCTACACAAGAGCCTAAAATGGTTGCATAGCTTGTTGTATTTTGATAGAATTAACTGAAAAGGTAGGTGAAAATATGAAACGTACCGCATTGTATGCCGGTTCCTTCGATCCGATCACAAACGGTCATCTGGATATTGTGGAACGGGCTGCGCACATGTTCGATTCGATTACGGTGGGAGTTCTGGTGAACAACTCAAAGAAACCGATTCTGACACTGGAGGAGCGAATTCAAGTGGTGAGGGAGGCGACCGCCCATCTTGACAATGTGGAAGTGGAAAGTTTCGACGGCCTTTTGGCGGATTATGTGAACCGGAAGCAGTTCAGTGCAGTGATTCGGGGACTTCGAGCAACAACGGATTTCGAATACGAGATTCAGATGGCGCAGATGAACGATCGATTGTACACCGGAAATACGGAAACCATTTTTTTGATGACGAATCCGAAATATTCTTTTATCAGTTCGTCATTAATTAAAGAAGTGGCGTCTTTGGGAGGCGATGTATCCGGCCTTTTGCCGGAGTGTGCGCTGCAAGCGATTCAGCGAAAAATTGTAGAACAAACAGAATTGTAGAGCGAACAGAAGACGGACATAATTCGAATTTACATATATAAATGTATAAATGGGAGGATTAATGCTATGAGTGATGCATCCATTAAAGTAATGCAGTTGCTGGATGAATTGGAAGATATCCTGGAAACTGCCTCGAAGGTTCCTTTCTCGGACAAGGCCATTGTGGACAGCGAGGAGATTTCGCAGATTATCAGCGACATTCGCCTCAGCATGCCGAAGGATATTCAGCAGGCGCAGTGGGTGAAGGATGAACAGGATCGAATCATCAACGAAGCAAAAGCAGAGTACGACAAGGTAATCGTTGCGGCGAAGAAGCAGGCAGAATATCTTGTGGAGACGGATGTAATCAAGAGAGAAGCAGAGAAACGTGCCGGTGCGGTAATCGCAGAGGCGGAGAGCCACGGTCGGTACATGAAGCTGCGTTCTTACGAATACATCGACAAGATGTTGTACGATATGCAGAATGAAATCGCAAAGCTGGCGACGGATTACATTCAGCCGATGAACGATCACTTTACGGAGATGCTGAATGGAATCAACACCCAGGTGAACAGCAACCGTCAGGAGATGCGGGATATGGCAGAGCGCATTCAGAGCCGGGAAGCGGCTTCGGATGACCGTTATGCATCCTACGGAGAAGATGAAGAGTAACATCGTTGGAATTGTTGCGGAATTCAATCCCATGCACTTCGGCCATCGCTATCTGATTGAAGAGGCGAAGCGCCGGACGGGGGCGGATGCCGTGGTGTGCGCTGTGAGCGGAAATTTCGTACAGCGGGGAGCGCCGGCGGTTCTGGATAAATGGCAGCGAACGGAGATTGCATTGCAAAACCAAGTCGACCTGGTGCTGGAGATTCCGACGGTACATTGCCTTGGAAATGCGGCGGTATACGCGGCTTCCGGAGTTCAGCTGCTGGAGGCTTTTGGTGGGGTTACCCACATTGCGTTCGGAAGCGAATCCGGCGATTTGGAAGGTTTGCGGAAGGTTTCTGACTATATGCAGGAACATGAATCCGAAATGCGCCGGAAGATTGCGGTGCGCCGAAAGTCGGGGGAGAGTTATCCCGTTGCTCGGGAAAAAGTACTGCGAGAATCCGACATGACGGAAGCCTCATTGTATCAGACGTCTAACGATATTTTGGCTTTGGAATACCTGAAGAATATCCGTACTTTGAAGCCGATTGCTGTACAGCGGCAGGGAGCCGGATATCACGAGACGGATTCGCCGGAAAAAGAATTCTGGAGCAGTACCGGAATCCGAAAGGCAATTTCGGAAAATCGGCTGCCGGAGGATCGGGTGCCCTGGTCGTCCGAGAAACTGGATTTCCATATTTCGGAAGAGAACTGGTTTCAAGGAATTCGATATGCGATTCTCATGAAGACACCGGAGGAACTGGATTCGGCGCCGGGCGGAGGAGAAGGCCTGGGAAATCGTCTGAAGGAGGCGGCTCGAAAGGCGCAGTCCTTGGATGAGCTGATTCTGAATACGAAATCCAAGCGATATACCTATACCAGAATTTCCAGGTGGCTGTATCAGATTCTTCTGGGGATTACCGTTGACCTACAGAATCAGTCGCCGGAATACCTGCGGGTACTGGGCTTCAGCGAGAGAGGTCGGGAAATTCTTCGGGAAACCAAGAGAAACGAATGGAACCGGCTGCCTTTTGTGGATAATATCAACAAATCCGGACTGGATTCTCGAATGCTTCAGATGGATGTGCTGGCTTCGGATGTGTATAATTTGATGACCGGCCAATCGATTTGGGACGGTTCCGATAACTGCCGAAGGGTAGTTATAAAATAATTTAGAAAAGGCTTGACAATATACACATGCAAAGCTATAATTAATTGTTGTAACGCGTAAATAAACAAAATCAGATAGAGTTATAAGGAGGTGTCGACAGTGGCAGTACCTAAGAGGAAAACATCAAAAGCAAAGACTGGAAGCAGAAAGTCTGCGAATATGAAGATGGGCGCTCCTGGACTTTCAATTTGTCCTCAGTGTCATGAGCCTAAGCTTCCGCACAGAGTTTGTCCAAACTGTGGTTACTACGACGGTAAAGACGTTGTAAACGAAAACTAATTGATGTTTGATTGTGGGTGATTCAAGCATAGCTTGAATCACTTTTTTTATGCAAAATATACGGATTTTGCAATCCAACCGAATATGGAGTATAATAATACGATATTTATAGTTAACTTTTTTTGAGTAATTCACAGGGAGGAACGATGGCAGTCGGTTCTGGAAAGAAGAAAAAACAGACGAAAAAAACTGCAGCAAAAACAAAAGAAACTGCATCCTCTCCTCATCCGAAGGAATGGCAGGAGCAGATTCGAGAGCTTCAAGAGCAGCGGAAACGGGATTATCGCATCCTGGATAAGATTTGGGGCATCATATTTTTGGCCGTGGGAATTTTCCTGGTGATTACAACGCAGCTGAACACCACCGGCACATTTGGAAATGCGATTCACAGTCTCGTATTCGGACTTTTTGGGCTGATGGCGTATGCATTGCCGTATTATTTCATCGCGTTGGCCCTTTGCCTCTTTCTTCGAAAAATGCAGCACATTAACGGAAGGACGACATTTTTCTCCTTCCTGATTTTTGTCATGCTCTGTATTCTGAATTCCTATCGCTATCTGGATGAGACGAACATACAGCTGTCCATCTCCGCGATGGGGGACTTTTTTGATGGCGGAATTCAGCTTCGGAACGGCGGCGTCTTCGGTATGTGGCTGGGAGGCTTGATCGTCAAGCTGCTGGGAAAACCGGGCTTGATTATATTCGCAGTGGCGGTGATTGCCATCTCCGTCCTTTTGGTTGCGGATACGCCGATTTCCAAGTACCTCGGCAAGAAACGGGAGCAACGGGAAGAAAAGACCATTCTTCGGGAAATGCTGGCGGAGAAGAGAGACGCGCAGGCGAAGACCGCATCGGAGGAGAGCAACGTTCCGATTATTGCCCCATCCCATTCGATGTCGCAGGTGAAGGATCCGCTGGAACTTCCGATGGAAGAAGGGGCTCGGCAAAGCTTCATGCAGAATCTGGAGGGAGCGGATTTCGGTGAATCGATTGTAACCAATACCGGTTTTGGGCTGGACGGAGGAAGTGCTTCCGATGCAGGCTTCGGACTGGGACTTTCGGGAGACTTTGCACCGCCGGAAAACGCGGCCGCGGCGCCGAATCCTTTTATGGATGATTTTATGAGTGTGGAATCGGCAACGACGGAGCCGATGGGTCTGAATTCGGAAGCGAGTGCGGCCCCGGAGAACATTAAGGAAATCAGGAAGGAGAACACTCCGACGGCGATGGACAATACGGAGATGGCGCTTCAGGCGGAGGAGAATTTGGCGAAAAAGATTCTGACCACATCCTATGTGTTTCCGCCGGTGGATTTGATGAAGAAACCGAAGGCAAAGCAGATGCAGATGAATGAACATCAGCTTGAGCAGAAGGCGGCTTTGCTGGAAAATACATTGCAGAATTTTCACGTGGATGCCAGGGTGCTGAATGTCACTCAAGGATCGTCGGTAACGCGGTACGAAGTGCAGCCGGCGGTGGGAGTAAAGGTCAGCAGCATCACGAAGCTGGCAGATGATATCGCCCTGAACCTTCGGGCGAAGAGCATCCGAATCGAGGCGCCGATTCCGGGAAAGGCGGCTGTAGGCATTGAAGTGGAGAATGAGAAACCGGATATGGTTTCCATTCGGGAGCTTATCGATTCCAAGGAATTTCGGAATGCCTCATCGAAGATTAGTTTTGCGGTGGGAAAAGATATTTCCGGGCGCAATGTGATTGCGAACCTGAAGGAAATGCCGCACCTGCTGATTGCGGGGGCGACCGGATCGGGAAAGAGCGTGTGCATCAATACGATTATCACCAGCTTGCTGTATAAGGCCTCGCCGGATGAGGTGAAGCTGATTCTGATTGACCCGAAAGTGGTGGAGCTTGGAAACTATAACGGAATACCTCATCTGCTGGTTCCGGTGGTGACAGACCCGAAGAAGGCGGCCGCCGCGCTGAACTGGGCGGTGAATGAAATGACCCAGCGGTACAAGTACTTTGCCGAGGAAAGCGTAAAGGATTTGGACTCCTACAACGAGCTGATGAGAGCCAATCAGGAGCCGGATAAGGTATTGCCGAAAATCGTCATTATCATCGACGAGCTGGCGGACCTGATGATGGTGGCACCGTCCCAGGTGGAAGAATCCATTTGCCGATTGGCCCAGCTGGCCCGGGCAGCGGGAATGCATCTGATTGTGGCAACCCAACGTCCGTCGGTGGATGTGGTGACCGGTTTGATTAAGGCCAACATTCCGTCTCGAATTGCGTTCAGCGTGTCCTCTCAGGTGGACTCCCGAACCATTCTGGATGTGGGAGGCGCCGAGAAGCTTTTGGGTAAGGGCGATATGCTCTATTCACCGGTGGGCGAGAACAAGCCGCTCCGAATTCAGGGACCGTACATTTCCGATTCGGAGACCGCGCGCATCATCGATTTTGTGAAGAAACAGGGAGAGAGCAGCTACGATGAGTCGGTAGTTCAAACCATCGAAACCCCGGAAAAATCCCAGTACGGGGAGGTTTCCGATGAACTGACGGAGGACGCCATTGCTTTTATCCTGAAGCAGAAGAAAGCCTCGGTGTCCATGCTGCAGCGGCGGTTCCGTATCGGATACAACCGTGCGGCCAGCATCATCGATGAAATCGAAGCACGAGGGATTATCAGCCCGGCGGACGGCAGCAAGCCGCGCCAGGTGCTCTATACGGAAGAGGAATACTACGATGCGATTGATTCGCAGAACAACGGAGCAGAGGAAACGACACATGAGAAAAAAAATATTTATTGACACCTTGGGATGTGCGAAGAATGAATACGATTCCCAGAATTTGGCGGCGCAGTTGCTGGAGCGGGGATGCGGTTTGGCAGATTCGCCGGAAGACGCGGATATCCTGATTGTAAACACCTGCGGTTTTATTGAGGCTGCAAAGGTGGAATCCATCGAACATATTTTTAGCATGGCGGCATTGAAAGGGGAGAGCAAGAAACTGGTGGTTACCGGATGCCTTTCCGAACGCTACCACGAAGATCTGTCCAAGGAGATTCCGGAGGTGGACCTGTTCACCGGCGTAAACGATTATGACGATTTGCCGGGATTGCTGCTGGCGGAGAGTACCGGCGATAAGGTGCAGGGTGAAGTGGAAGCGGTGCTTCCGTATCGGAAACGTGTTTTTCCGGAGGGAACCTACACGGCCAGCCTGAAGATTGCCGAAGGGTGCAACAACACTTGCGCGTTCTGTGCGATTCCGAAGATTCGCGGACCGTATCGCAGCAAGCGCATCGAGGACTGCGTGCGAGAAGCGGAGGATATGGCGGCGGCCGGTGTTCGGGAATTGGTAGTGATTGCTCAGGACACCTCTTATTACGGGAAAGACCTGTACGGCAAGGCGATGCTTCCGGAACTGCTGCACGAATTGTGCAAGGTGGAGGGAATTCGGTGGATTCGTCTGATGTACGTGTACGATGACGGAATTACCGATGAGCTGATTGAAACAATTAAGCAGGAAGATAAAATCTGCAACTACATCGATATTCCGATCCAGCACGTGGCGGATTCGGTGCTGAAAGGCATGCGTCGAAAATCCACCGGAGATTCGATTCGGAAGACGATTGCGAAGCTGAGAAAGGAAATTCCGGACATCCACATTCGAACCACAATTCTCGTTGGATTCCCGGGAGAGACGGAAAAAGATTTCAACGAACTCCTGGACTTTGTGGAGGAAACACGGATTCCTCGGCTGGGCGCGTTTGCTTTTTCCGATGAAGAAGGAACCCTCTCCTATCGGATGGACGGAAAACTGGATGAGGAGACGAAAAATGAGCGCGTAGAGGTGCTGATGCGCCTTCAGTCGGGAATCAGCGAGTCTCTGAATGAAGAGAAAATCGGAAAGACCTACGAGGTGATGGTGGATGAGGCCGTGGATGAAGAGGCCTGCCGGTACCTGGGTCGAACTCGGTACGATGCGCCGGAAATCGACGATGCGGTGGAATTCACCGGAACGACTTCCCATCAGCCGGGAGATATTGTGTTCGTTAATGTAGCAGACAGTTCAGAATATGATTTGTATGGTGAGGAGGTTTCACATGAATTTACCAAATAAGTTGACCGTTCTTCGGATTATCATGGTGCCGTTTTTCATTGCAGCCTATATGGAAAAGTGGTTCTTTGTGGCATTTGCGCTGTTTATCGTCGCATCGCTGACGGATATGCTGGATGGAAAAATTGCCCGAGCGCGCAACCTGGTAACCAACTTCGGAAAGATTATGGATCCGCTGGCGGACAAAATCCTGGTGTATTCCGCATTGTGTCTGTTCGTGGAAAACGGAACCATTCCGGGCTGGACACTGATTATCATTTTGGCGCGGGAATTTGTTGTTTCCGGAATGCGCACCGTGGCGGCATCCGAGGGAATCGTTATTGCTGCGGCCATGAGCGGTAAAATCAAGACCGTTCTGCAGATGGTTGCCGTAATCATTCTGATTATTGCGGTAGGTCCGGTTCCGCAGCTGAAGACCATTGGTATGCTGGTGTTCTGGGCATCTCTGGTAATGACCGTATATTCCGGAACGGAATATGTGCTGAAGAACAAGAGCGTATTTTCAATGTAGGAGCGAAGGAGAATGAACACATCGATTATCGCTGTCGGAACGGAGCTGCTGTTCGGACAGACTGTTAATACAAACGCGGCCTATTTGTCAGAAAATCTGAATCATCTGGGCTTCAATGTAATGTATCATTTTGTGGTGGGCGATAACGACGGAAGGTTGGAGCATACGCTGAAGCGAGCGCTGGCGGATACGGATCTGGTAATCATTACCGGCGGCCTGGGTCCCACCCAGGACGATATGACGAAGGAAACGGTTGCAAGGGTGATGGATGCACCGCTGTACTTGAATGAGGAATGCTTGGCGGAGGTAAAGAAGTATTTTTCGATTCGAAATCGGGAAATGGCTCCCAACAATGTACAGCAGGCGTACATACCGGAGAATGCGGTGATATTCCGGAATGAAGCCGGTACGGCTCCGGCCTTTGCTGTGAATAAAGGAGATAAATGGGTCATCTGCTATCCGGGACCGCCTCGGGAACTGAAGTGGATCTTTGAAGACAGCGGAAAGGATTTCCTGCGCAAGTTCAAGGAAAAGAAAATCTATTATCGGGTCATTCGAACCATCGGAATCGGAGAATCGGATCTGGAGACGCTCTTGATGCCCCTGATCGACAATCAGACGGATCCCACCATCGCCACCTATGCGAAGGAAGGGGAATGCACCATCCGCGTTGCCTCTCAGCGGGACACCATGGAAGAGGCACAGGCGGCGGTAGAAAATATGATTTCCCGGATGAATAACCTGATTGGATCGTATATCTACAGTTACGATGATGAAGAACTGAAAGAAGTGGTGGTACATAAGCTGCAGAAGCAGGGACTGACCATTTCTTCTGCGGAATCCTGTACCGGCGGTGCATTTGCCGCATCCATTACGGATGTTCCGGGTGCATCCAAGGTCCTGAGCCGAGGATATATCACCTACGATGAAGAAGCGAAAATTTCCATGCTGGGTGTGGATCCTACAGTAATCGATCAGTATACGGTGGTAAGCCCGGAGGTGGCCATTGAAATGGCCAAGGGTGCCCGCCTGGAAGCAGGGAGCGATATCGCCGTATCCATCACCGGATACGCCGGCCCGGAAGCGGACGAAGGCCGAGAGGCCGGAAACGCGTACATCGGCTATGCCTATGACGATACCGTCGGTGCGGTGGAATTGTTCACCAAAAGAAGTGACCGCGCGTGGAATCGGAACTATTTCCGGCTGATGATGCTGAAAGTCGTGAACGAAATATTGGATGAAATAAAATAGTACTTTTTCCCCGGGAAAAAGTACCCAATGCCCCGTTTCTTAAACCCGGCAGAATTGACCTCACAAAGTGCCGAAGGGTATAATAGTGGCATAAAAGGAAACGCGGAAGAGGTTGACAGAGACCGGAGAAACAGGTATTATAAAAGAGAACAAATGTTCGATATAGGAGGAAACATGGCAGGAAAATCGACCGCATCGGCAGCGGAGAATAAAGAGAAAGCATTAGAGCAGGCGCTGGAACAGATTCAGAAGCAGTACGGAAAAGGCGCAATTATGAAACTGGGAGAAGAGGGTCTCACCGGATCGGTAGATGTGATTTCCACCGGATCCATCAGTTTGGATTTGGCCACCGGCGTAGGCGGATACCCACGGGGAAGAATTATCGAAATATACGGACCGGAATCTTCCGGTAAGACCACATTGACTTTGCATGCCATTGCAGAGGCGCAGAAAGCGGGCGGAAAGGCAGCGTTCATCGACGCGGAGCATGCGCTGGACCCGGTATATGCAAAGAATCTGGGAGTAGATGTGGATGAGCTTCTGGTATCTCAGCCGGACACCGGAGAGCAGGCGCTGGAAATCTGCGAGATGCTGGCACGAAGCGGAGCAATCGATCTGATTGTCATCGACTCGGTAGCGGCACTGGTTCCGAAAGCGGAGATCCAGGGAGAGATGGGTGATTCCCACGTGGGACTTCATGCCAGACTCATGTCTCAGGCACTTCGAAAGATTGCCGGGACCGTGAACAAGACCAACACTTGCGTTATCTTCATCAACCAGCTTCGTGAGAAAATCGGCGTGATGTTCGGAAATCCGGAGACTACCACCGGCGGACGGGCATTGAAATTCTATGCCAGCATGAGGCTGGACGTGCGGAAGATTGAAACCCTGAAGCGAGGGGATGAGATGCTGGGAAACCGCACACGTGTGAAGATTGTAAAGAACAAGGTGGCTCCGCCGTTTAAGAAGTCGGAATTCGATATTATGTACGGCACCGGAATTTCCTTGGCCGGTGATGTATTGGATACGGCGGTAGAGGCCAAGATTGTGGATAAGGCCGGATCCTGGTACAGCTACAACGGAGAGCGCATCGGACAGGGTCGAGAGAATGTGAAGGATTACCTCCAGGCCCACGAAGAGATGCTGGAAGAAATCCGCAAGAAGGTGATGGATCAGTTCAAACCGGAATCCACCGATGATGATATTAAAGTGGATGAAGACGGCGTTGTAATCGAGGATTAGACGTAAGGCGGTTCATGGGGAATTTGAAATGCCTCAATTTTAAAATAATGACAGAATTGTATTGACATAATGCGAAAATCGTGCTACCATTCAATGGTTAGCCGCTCGGGTAGGGTTATAAGCAATCGCACCCGTTCCCGGCGAGTCTGGATAGAGGAGGAAAAGTATTATGTATGCAATTATTAAAACTGGCGGAAAGCAGTACAGAGTTCAGAAGGACGATGTATTCAAGATCGAGAAGATCAATGCTGAAGCAGGCGACACCGTTACCTTTGATGAGGTAATCGCTGTAGGTGGTGACACCCTGACAGTAGGAACTCCATTTGTTGAGGGCACTGCTGTACATGCTGAAGTAGTTGAGCAGGGTAAGAACGACAAGGTGATTATCTACAAGTACAAGGCAAAGAAGGATTACAGAAAGAAGAATGGCCACAGACAGCCATACACACTGGTTAAGGTTACCGATATCGTATCCGGTGGTCAGAAGGCAGCTGCAGCTGAGAAGCAGGACGATGTAAAGCCAAGCATGTCCATGAAGAAAGAGGAACTTCTTGCAATCGCAAACGAGAAGGGAATCGAAGTATCCAACAAAGCTACTAAGGCAGAGATTCTGGAAGCAATTGAAGCATAAGAAATTGACTTTAATTTAGGAGGTGTCATTATGTCAAGTAAAAAAGGAGTAGGTAGTTCCAAGAACGGCCGTGACTCTGAGTCGAAAAGACTTGGACTGAAGATTGGTGCTGGTCAGTACGTAAGTGCAGGAAGCATTCTCGTAAGACAGAGAGGAACCAAGTTCCACCCGGGCAACAACGTTGGTATCGGTGGAGATGATACTCTGTTCGCTAAGATCGACGGAAATGTTAAATTCGAGAGATTTGACAAGAAGAGAAAGAAGATCAGCGTATACAGCAACGAAGCTTAGTTTTTTATGGCCCTTTCTTGGAAAGGGCCATATTTTTTTGTAAAACGGGAGATAAACATGTTCGTAGATAGAGCAGAAATTAATATCGTTTCCGGCAAGGGAGGAAACGGAGCGGTTACCTTCCGTCGGGAACCATTTGTGCCGGAGGGTGGCCCGGATGGCGGCGACGGCGGTAACGGCGGCAGCGTAATCTTTGAAGCGGATAACAACCTGCGTACCCTTATGGACTTCAAATACAAGCGAGTGTATAAGGCGGAATCCGGTCAAGACGGAATGCGCCGGAAGCGTTTCGGAAAGAAAGGTCAGGATCTCATCATTCACGTTCCGGTAGGCACTTTGATTATCGACAAAGAAACCGGTCTGCTGATGAAGGATATGAAGAATCCGGGAGACCGACTGGTTGCCGCAAAGGGCGGCAAAGGCGGAAAGGGCAACGTGCATTTCAAGAATTCCGTACGCCAGGCACCGAATTTTGCAGAAGCCGGAGCGTTGGCAAAGGAACGTACTGTTATCCTGGAACTGAAGTTAATCGCCGACGTAGGACTTCTGGGATTCCCGAATGTGGGGAAATCCACTCTTCTGTCGGTGGCTACCAGTGCAAAACCGAAAATTGCGAATTATCATTTTACCACCATCGATCCCAATCTGGGCGTGGTGAATATTCATGACAAGAGCTTTGTGATGGCGGATATTGCCGGCATCATTGAAGGTGCTCATATGGGCTTTGGCTTGGGAATTCGCTTTCTGAAGCATATCGAGCGTACCAAGGTGTTGATTCATGTCATCGACGTTTCCGGAAGTGAAGGCCGGGATCCAATCGAGGATTATAAAAAAATCAATGCGGAGCTGGAGCAGTACGATCCGGCGCTCTTGAAAAAACCGCAGATTATCGCCGCCAATAAGATCGATTTGGTGGAGGATGAAGAAGCGTTGAACGCATTTATGGATTTCATGAAGGAGGAAGGTCGAGATGTCTTCCCGATTTCCGCAGCGACCCGCCAAGGCGTAGAAGAGCTTCTCAATGAAACACTGAATCGGATTGAGAATTACATTCCGCCGGAAGAAGATGAAATCGAACTCTTCGACTTTGAAAAGGATGAATACGATGCGGATTACAAGAAACTGGAAGCATTCGTGGCAGAGGATGGCGCTTACGAATTAACCGGCGGTCAGCTGCTGAAGATTTTCCGTTCCACCAACTTTACAGATGTGGGATCCATGCGGTATCTGTATCGGTATATCGTGAACAAGGGCGGAATCGATATGCTGAAGGAACTGGGCCTTCAGGAAGGGGATACGGTTCGAATCGAAGATTACGAATTTGAATATTACGACGACTAATCTCATAATGCGTCTGCCGGGCGTCTTCTTGAGATAAAACGGAAACCACAGGGTTCATAAAATTCTGTGGTTTTATTTTTTGTGGAAAAAAATCCATTTTAAACGTTGCTTCCGGGTTTTTAATCCATTTTGCGGGAAACGTAAACCTTTTGCGGGAGCTTTCGGACCTTTGCGCTTTCTTCTTTTTTCAACTATGATGGAAAAAGAAGGAGGACGAGATATGATTAGTTTTATTAGAAAAATATATGAAGAAAATTCCAAAATAGTATTTAAATTTCTATTGATTTTGGGTATAGTTATATTGACTATATTTGTTAGTATCCGACAGAACGCATCCAATGAAATTGATTTGGGTGCGGCGAAGGAGAAGGACACTGTTTCCGCGGAGGAAACGGCCGAGAAGGAATATTATGTGGATATCAGCGGGGAGGTGAAGAAACCGGGAGTCTATAAAGTAAAGAAGAAAACCCGCCTGGTGTTTCTCATCGACAAGGCCGGGGGATTAACCGGAAAGGCGGATTTGGACGCAATTAATCAGGCTTCCTACGTGGAAGACGGTGCAAAGATTATCATTCCAAGGAAAGGAGAGAATAAGAGTTCGGATGAGGCAGGGGCAGATGCATCGGAAATATCTGCCGGCGATACAAGTGGAAAAATTAATATCAATCAGGCTTCTGCAGAGGAATTGACATCGATACCGGGCGTCGGTACTGTAATTGCTCAACGAATCGTGGAGTACAGGAACGGTGCGAGGTTCAACAGTATTGAGGATATTAAGAACGTGAAGGGAATCGGGGATGCGACTTTTGAGAAAATGAAAGGAAGTATTACGGTTTAGACAGGAGTATTTGTTATGAATAATCGCTCTGTGTTAGATAATTCATTGGATAAGAAAAAGGATTGGTTAGAGGAACTCCACAAGACATTGGAGGAATCACAGCATTCCACTATTGTGTTCACATTGCAAGACGAATCGGATTTCCCCACTATGCTGCGGGAATATGCGCCGATTGTAACGTACGATCGAATTTTGGAGTTGGGAACGGGAAATCGCGTGATGGAAGATATTCACACGTTTCTGGAAACGTGCAATATACCGGACTCCCGAAACGGTACATCCTATATCTATGAATGTATTTTTTTGATTCGAAAGTACAAGGATGAAAAGTATGCGGTGACGAAGGACATTTATCCGGAAATTGCCAAAAGAAATCGAACTTCCGCAGCGGTAGTGGAGTCGGCCATTCGCAGCTGCATTAAACAAACTTGGGAGGAAAACCGAGAAGGAAGTGAAAAAGGCATGCGGACGCTGTTTCAGAAGCGGCCGTCCAATTTAGTTTTTATACGGAAATTATGCGAGTTTATAGAAAATGGGGAATTGCATTTTTGTAAGTAATTCACAAAATCAATATCTCAACTCATTGATAAGTACTAACTTCCGTGCTATTATGTAAATGATTTGAAATAATTGAAGGGGGTATTTACGATGGGTAAAAAAAGAACACTAAAAACCATGGATGGTAATACTGCGGCTGCACATGTAGCATATGCTTTCTCCGAGGTATCCGCAATATATCCCATTACACCATCGTCAGTAATGGCCGAAAATATAGATGCTTGGGCAAATCAAGGTCGAAAGAATCTGTTTGACCAGGAAGTAAAGATTGTCGAAATGCAGTCGGAGGGCGGCGCTGCCGGTGCCGTTCACGGTTCGCTGATTACCGGATCGTTGACGTCTACTTATACCGCATCGCAGGGTCTGCTTTTGATGATTCCGAACATGTATAAGATTGCGGCGGAACGGCTGCCGGGCGTTTTCCACGTAGCGGCAAGAGCCATCACCACGCAGTCCTTGTCTATTTTTGGAGATCACTCGGACGTGATGGCCACCAGACAGACCGGTTTTACTATGCTGGCGTCCAACAGCCCGCAGGAAGTAATGGATTTGGCAGCAGTTGCGCATTTGGCGGCAATTAAGGCCAGCCTTCCGGTGCTTCACTTCTTTGATGGATTCAGAACCAGTCACGAACAGCAAAAAATTGAAGTATGGGATTACGATACACTGGGAAAGATGTTGGATTGGGATGCTGTTGCCGCATTCCGCAAGAAAGCACAGAATCCGAATCATCCGCACCTCATGGGTTCCGCAGAACAGCCGGAAACCTTCTTCCAGCACAGTGAATCCAGAAATGAGGCATATCGGGATGCGGTAGAAACAGTTGCTTCGGTAATGGAGCAGGTGAACAAAGAAGCGGGAACGGATTACAAACCGTTCAATTATTACGGCGCGCCGGACGCCACCGAAGTAATCGTGGCAATGGGTTCCGTTTGTGAAACGGCAGAAGAAGTCGTGGATTATTTGAATGCGCAGGGACGCAAGGTGGGTCTGGTGAAAGTACACCTGTACCGGCCGTTTTCTTCCGAGTACCTGTCCGCAGCAATCCCGGCTTCCGTTCAAAGAATTGCCGTATTGGATCGAACCAAAGAACCGGGATCTCAGGGCGAACCGCTGTATCTGGATGTGGTAAGCGCATTGAAGGAACAGTCCCGCAGCGAGATTACCGTCGCTCGGGGAAGATACGGACTGGGCTCTAAAGATACCCAGCCGGGAGATCTTATTGCGGTATACGATAACCTCAGTGCCGCAGATCCGAAAATGGAATTTACGATTTCCATCACCGACGATGTGACGCATCTGTCCCTGCCGAGAACCTGCAATCCGGTGGTCTCGTCGCCATCCACGATTTCCTGCAAGTTCTGGGGCCTGGGTGCTGATGGAACGGTGGGTGCCAACAAAAATAGCGTAAAAATAATCGGAGATAACACCGACAAATACGTTCAGGCGTACTTCCAGTACGACTCAAAGAAATCCGGTGGTGTCACCATCTCCCACCTGCGTTTCGGCGATGAACCGATTCGTTCCACCTATTATGTAAACAACGCAGACTTTATTGCCTGCCACAATGCATCCTACATGCATAAGTATCAGATTGTACAGGATGTCAATCCGGGCGGAACCTTCCTGCTGAACTGCAGTTGGAGTGATGAGGAATTAGATGCAGTACTGCCTGCATCGGCAAAGAGATACATCGCAGAGAACAATATTCGGTTCTACACCTGTGATGCGGTGGATATTGCCGTGAAACTGGGCCTGGGTGCTCGGAGAACCAACACGGTGCTGCAGGCGGCATTCTTCAAGCTGTCCGAAGTCATTCCAATTGATAAAGCGGTTGGATACATGAAGGAAGCGATTCATAAGACCTATGGCCGTAAGGGGGAAGATATCGTTGCCATGAACTGCGAAGCGGTGGATGCCGGAATTTCCCATATTCATCAGGTAGAAGTGCCGGAAGCGTGGAAGAATGCGGTTGAGAAACCGACCGACAAGTCCGTAGAGACAGATCGACCGGAACTGAAGCAGTATGTCGAAGAAATATTGATTCCGGATTCGGCAATGGAAGGAGATTCCATTCCGGTATCTCGATTTGTAAAGACGAACGACGGAATGATTCCATCCGGCACGGCAGCATTTGAGAAGAGAGGCGTGGCAATTTCCGTTCCGAAGTGGATTCCGGAAAACTGTCTCCAGTGCAATATGTGCTCCTTTGTGTGTCCGCACGGTGCCATTCGTCCGTTTGCGGTTACCGAGGACGAAGCGGCGAAGTCCGGTGCGGCTGCATTGGAAATGAAGGGAAAGACCGGAGCCGGACGGAAATTCGCTCTGGCAATCTCTTCCTATGACTGTGCAGGCTGTGGTTCCTGTGTAGAATCCTGCCCGGCAAAGAACAAGGCTTTGGAGATGGTTTCCTTCGAGTCTTCGGAATCCCAGGAGGAGCAGAAGGTATTCGATTACCTGGAGAAGCATGTGGGCCAGGAAATCGGTGCGACGGAGGCAAAATCCGTTAAAGAAGTGGGCTTCCGGAAGCCGTACCTGGAATTCTCCGGCGCGTGCCCGGGATGCGGTGAGTCGCCTTACGCAAAGCTGGTTACACAGCTCTTTGGCGACCGCATGATCATCGCCAATGCCACCGGCTGCAGTTCTATCTGGGGCGGCAGTGCACCGAGCACACCGTATACCGTTGATAAGAACGGAAGAGGCCCGGCATGGTCCAACTCCCTCTTTGAGGACAATGCGGAATTCGGATTGGGCATGGCAATTTCGGTTCAGGCCCGCCGCAAGGAGCTTTGCGGTAAAGTCACTCAGCTGGCGACACATCCGGAGTGTGCAGAGGCCGCAAAAGCGTGGATGAATCACATGGATGACGGCATCGAATCGGAAGTGGCCGGCGACAACCTGTTGAAGGCGATTTCGGAATGCGAGCTGCCGGAGGCGGCGTATGTACGGGAGAATTCCGATTTACTGGTAAAACCATCCGTATGGATGTTCGGCGGAGACGGCTGGGCATACGATATCGGTTACGGCGGGTTGGATCACGCACTGGCATCCGGTGAGAACATCAATGTACTGGTATTCGATACCGAGGTATATTCCAACACCGGCGGACAGGCATCTAAATCCACTCCGACGGGCGCGGTGGCACAGTTTGCTGCAGGCGGAAAGAAGAACGGAAAAAAGAATCTGGCGCAGATGGCAATGGCGTACGGCTATGTATACGTGGCACAGATTGCGATGGGTGCCAACCCGAACCAGGCAATTCGTGCAATTCGGGAAGCGGAGGCATATGACGGTCCATCCATCATCGTGGCATACTCCCCGTGCATCAACCACGGTATCCGTACCGGCATGAAGAATTCCATGCAGGAAATGAAGAAGGCCGTGGAATCCGGATACTGGAACCTGTTCCGCTACAACCCGACAAACGTTTCGGAGAAAAAGAATCCGCTGACCGTGGACAGTAAGGAACCAACCGTAGACTATAAAGACTTCCTGATGGGAGAAGTACGTTACAGATCGTTACAGCAGGCGGATCCGGACAAAGCGGAACGACTCTTTGATGAGGCTTCCGAAAATGCGAAGAACAGATATGACGCATTGATTCGCCAACGAAATTCTTTGGAGAAATAATTTTATGGAAAAAGAGAAAATCAATAGAATCAACCAACTGGCAAAACTGTCGAAAGAGCGAGCGCTGACCGCCGAAGAAAAAAGCGAACAGCAGGAACTTCGGAAAGAGTTCATCAAAGAAATCCGTGCCGACGTACGGAGCCAGCTGGAGAGCATTGAAATCGTTGATTAAGTATCACAAAAGGGACTGCCCATGCGGCAGCCCCTTTTGTTGTACAAGATTTTCTTTTCGTATTTATGCCTGTTCCTGCATAGCCTTCAATGCTCTGGATAGCTGATCCGGACATGAAGTATCCTTGAAGCCGCAGCGAATGCCGCTGAGGCGGTCGATGGCCTCTTCTACGGTCATTCCTTTCAGAAGTGCGGAAATTCCTTGGAGGTTGCCGCTGCATCCGCCGGTGAAGCGAACATCCCGGATGATGTTTCCTTCGGTTTCAATCTCGATAAGCTGGGAACAAACGCCCTGCGGTCTGAATGTAAACTGGTTCATAGCTGAATAATCCTTTCCAAATAATTTGCATGTAGGAATAACTTACAGTCCCAAAACATCCGAAATCTTCTTCATAGAATCCATCGCAATGAGGATGAACTCGTCGAAGGTGATGCCGGTTTCTTCAATGGCCATCATGAACTGACGGTTGGCACCCTTTGCGAAACGGGTTTCGTTGAAGCGCTTCTTGATGGACTTTGGCTTAACGCTGGCCAGCTTCTTATCCGGATAAATCTGGGCAACGGCTTTCACGAATCCGCTCATCGGATCCGCCGCCAGAATGGCATACTGCAAAGTAGTGTGGGCGATTACGCCGGATTCCGGATTGTGGGCGCAGATGGCATCAATCAGAACTTGATCGTCGTAGCCTTCCTTCCGAAGAATATCCCCGGAAACCGGGCCGTGAGTGGACATATCGTTTTTCCAGTCGCAAGTCTCCTCGTCTAAGTCGTGAAGCAGGCCTACGATTCCCCAATATTCCACGTCTTCCGGGGCCAGGCGCTCCGCCAGCCCGCGCATGATGGCTTCTACAGCGTACATGTGCACGATGTAATGATCTGCTTTTACGTATTTGTGCAGCAGTTCATTGGCTTTTTCTCTTGTCAGAGTTTCACTCATGATATAAATCTCCTTTTATGAAAAATATTATTTTGTAACAATTCTTATGGCGCTCGTTACACGTTTACGGCAATGTCCACAACGGTCCGGAAGGAATCCGCAATCTGTGCAGAGGCCTCCAGCACATCGGAGCCGCTGAGTGGTACCGGTGAAATCCCTGCCGCCGCATTGGCCAGCGCAGAGATGGCGATGATTTCCAGTCCGGCGTGTTTTGCTGCGATGGCTTCCGGAACGCTGGACATGCCCACCGCATCACAACCGATGGTATGGAGGAAACGAATCTCCGCCGGCGTCTCAAAGCTCGGGCCGCTCATCATGACATATACGCCTTCATACAATTCAATTCCGGCAGCCTGTGCTTCCCGCAGCACTTCTTTTCGCAGATTCCGATTATATACATCGGACATATCCGGAAAACGGTCGCCCAACTCATCCGGGTTCGGTCCGATGAGGGGATTCATGCCGGACATGTTCACATGATCCCGAATCAGCATCAGATGCCCCGGGCGAAAGTCCGGATTGATGGCGCCGGAGGCGTTGGTGATAATCAAGCGCCGAATTCCCAGCAGGGCCATGACCTGAACCGGAAAAATGACGTCTTTCATGGAATAGCCTTCATAATAGTGAAACCGGCCGGACATCACCAGGAGGGAATGATCGCCTTTGCGTCCCGCAAAGAGAACCCCTTTGTGATTCGGGGCTGTAGAAGTGACGAAGCCGGGGATATCCCGGTATGGAATCTCAACGGGATTCTCCAGGGAGTCGGTGTAGGTTCCCAGTCCGCTGCCCAGAATGATTCCCGTATCCGGCAAATCTCCGGAAATCTGTTCTCTGATATATTGTGCCGCTTGCTTCAGCTGTTCCAATCGCTCCATCGCTTGCACCTCCTAATATTCTTTCAACTTCTAGATGTTACCACAATTCCTCATGTCTTTCAATCGGAAGAAAAGGGATTTGAGAAGGGGGAAAAGAACAAAAAGGAGAGTATCCCAGCAGAAAATGTGCTATAATTTAGTGATTGCAATTGTTGCAGCAGATAGAGATTTGATAAAAGCAATGGGAGGATAGATGGAGACTTTTAAAGAATTGTTGGTACGGTCGGTAGAGCAGTTCGGAAGCGGAACTGCTTTTACCCTGAAGGAAGGAAAAGACCGTTATACGGACATCAGCTTTATTCGATTCTATGAAGAAGTAAAAGCGCTGGCGACCGCTTTTATTTCCAGAGGGTTCAGCGGCGAGCGAATTGCCGTCACCGGCAAAAACAGCTATCACTGGTTCATGGTGAACGCGGCGGCGCAGATCAGCGGATGCGTAACCGTACCGCTGGACAAGGAATTGAAGTATGGGGAGTTCGAACAGTCCCTGGAGCGGTGCAAGGCTAAGGTGATTTTCTTCGACAAGAAGCAGGAGCCGCAGACCAAGGAGGCCATTCTTTCCGGAAAGACATCCATTGAGTTCGCGTTCCCGCTGTACGAAGCGGAGGACCTGGAAACGGTGACCACACTGCTGGAAGAGGGAAAGGAGCTGGTTGGAAACGGGGATGTGTCCGTGGATCATTTACAGATCGATCCGGATGCGGTATCCATGCTGATTTTCACTTCCGGAACCACGTCTCAGTCAAAGATTGTCATGCTGTCCCAGCGGAACATCTGTTCCAACGTGACCAACATGATTCGGATTATTCCGTTCAAGACGACGGATACCAATATTGCACTGCTCCCGTATCACCACATGTTTGGATCCACCGGTCAGTGGGTGATGCTGGCCAACGGCGTTCGCACGGTGTACTGTGACGGACTGAAGTACATCCAGAAGAATTTGAAAGAATACGGCGTTTCCGTATTTGTGGGGGTGCCGCTGATCATCGAGCAGATGTATAAGAAGATCATGAAAACGGCGGAAAAAGAAGGACTGGATGGCCGAATTCGCCGGTTCTCCAAGGTGACCCGCTTGCTGAATAAGGCGAAAATTGATATTCGACGCCAGGTGTTTCACGGCGTGCTGGATGCGCTGGGCGGAAAGCTGCGCATGGTGGTTCTGGGTGCATCCGCGGCAGATCCGCAGGTCATTCAGGGCTTTAACGACTTCGGTGTGCTTTGCGTGCAGGGATACGGTTTGACGGAAACCGCACCGGTACTTACCGCAGAACGTCCGGACAAGCGGAAAGCGGGTTCCGTGGGAGTGCCGCTGGATAATGTGGAAATCCGAATCGACAATCCGGATGAAAACGGAATCGGCGAGGTCATTGCCAAGGGCGACAACATCATGCACGGTTACTACGACAACGAGGAAGCCACGGCAGCGGTTCTTCGGGATGGCTGGTTCCATACCGGAGACCTGGGATATATCGATAAATCCGGATATCTCTTCCTGAGCGGAAGAAAGAAGAACGTTATCGTGCTGAAGAACGGTAAGAATGTTTTTCCGGAAGAGCTGGAGACGGAAATCTCCGCACTTCCGTATCAGATGGAAAATATCGTCGTAGGACTTCCGAAGAACGGAGACGATCGGGATCTGGTGGTTGCCCTGAAGATTGTCTACAATCCGGAACAGTTTGCCGGCATGAGCAAAGAGGAAATAGAGAAGCGGATTCACGAGGATGTGGAGAAAATCAACGACCGCATGCCGCTGTACAAGCACATCAAGCGAATCTTTGTAACAGATGAGCCGATGATTAAGACCAGCACCAGCAAGGTTCGCCGATTCCTGGAAATTGAGAAGATGCTGGAAGAGGAGAATAAAGATGGGGGAACACATGGAAAACAGATTTGATCATTATTGGTACACTGATATCCGTGAAATTGTTACACTGAAGGATATGTTGGCCGGAAGTGCGGATAAGTATGCGAAGAACCCGGCTTTTTGGGTAAAAACAAAAAAGGGTCAGCCGTACAGCCCGATTTCCTACCGGCTTCTTCAGCATGACGTAAACGCCATGGGAACCTGCATGACGGAAATGGGATGGCAGGGAAAGAGAATCGCTGTGATGGGGCAGGGCTGCTACGAATGGATTGTCACCTATCTTGCGGTCATGAACGGAATTGGCATCATCGTGCCGATTGATAAAGAGCTTTCCGGACCGGAAATCGAGAATCTGCTGAGAACGGCGGAGTGCGATACGATTTTCTGCACCAAAGCGGAATGCTCCAAGCTGAAAGGACTTTCTTCCATTCGCAATCTGGTGGTAATGGAGTTCTACGGAGATCGGCTGGAGGAAGAAGAGGTGCCGGACGACTCTGCTCTGAATTTGGAGAAGTACGAAGGCTGGTTTGAGCAGGACGAGGAGAAGAAGGTGTATGTGACCTCTTGGAGGGGAATGCTCCGAGACGGCGATCAGCTTCTTAAAAGCGGGAAAGACGAATACCTGAAGGCCGAAGTGGACCCGGATGCCCTGGCGGTAATTCTTTTTACCTCCGGAACCACCGGAAACCCAAAGGGCGTGATGCTGAGCCACCGAAACATTACGGTGAACATCATGGACGTATGCCGAATCGCGCATATTGCCACGACGGACAAGACCCTGTCTATCCTTCCGATTCACCATACGTACGAATGCACGCTGGGCATGCTTCTAGTCCTCTACCGAGGCGCCAGCACCGCATTCTGTGAAGGCATGAAGTACATCACCCAGAACATGAAGGAAGCACAGAACACGGTCATCATCGTGGTTCCGAGAGTGCTGGAAATGATTAACGACCGGATTCAAAAGGGCATCGAGAAGAGCGGCAAGGCGGATACTTTCCAGAATATCATGGGCATGAATAAGAAGCTCCGGAAGATGGGCATCAACCTGAGCCGGACGATTTTCAAGAGCATTCGGAACGAGCTGGGCGGAAAGCTGCGCCTGGTCATCACCGGAGCGGCAGCACTGTCTCCGACTATTTATCGGAATTTTGAAGACCTGGGAATTACGGTTCTGCAGGGATTCGGCATGACGGAGTGCACACCGTTAATCTCCGGAACGCCGATGAGCGCGCCGAAGGAACGGTATCGGAAAGCCGGCTCCGTGGGTGTTCCGGTCAAAACCGGCGAGGTAAAAATCATCGACAAGGATGAGAACGGAATTGGCGAGATCCTGTTCCGCGGACCGAACGTGATGATGGGATACTACAACATGCCGGAAGCCACCGCAGAGGTTCTGGAAGAGGACGGCTGGCTCCACACCGGCGATTTGGGCTTTATGGACAACGAAGGCTGGATCTACCTCACCGGCCGGAAGAAGAACATCATTGTGACCAAAACCGGAGAGAACGTGTACGTGGAGGAGATTGAGGAATACATCAATCAGAGTCCGTACATCGAGGATTCCATGGTATTCCCGTACAACAATAACGGCGAGGAAATCGTCGGCGTTCAGATTCTGCCGAATATGGAATACGTTCGGACCAAGCTGGGTTACGAGCCGGATCGGGAAGAGCTGAAGAATCTGTACAAGAAGGTCGTTCAGGAACTGAATCAGGGGATGGCGGTGTACAAGCGCATTCGTGCGGTATTCGTTCGAAAGGACGATTTCGTTCGCACCACCACAAAAAAAATCAAGCGCCACGAAAACCCGGTTCCGGAAGAATAGAGGGAGCGGGGTATCCCGTTTCCGGACGCGCACCGAAACACAGCAAATACAAAAGGACCTGCCCGCCGGGCAGGTCCCTTTACTTTATGAGATGGATTATCTTAATCTCTGGAAATCAGCAGCTGAGCAATCTGAACTGCGTTGGTTGCGGCACCTTTACGCACCTGGTCTCCGCAGCACCACAGGTTGATGCCGTTCTCGCATACCAGATCCCGACGGATGCGGCCCACGTATACCAGGTCCTGATCGCTGGTTTCAATCGGCATCGGATAGATGTTTTTCTCCGTATCGTCCTCCAGCTTGCAGCCTGCCGCCTCGGAAATGGCCTTCCGAACATCCTCCAGCTCCAGACGGTCCTTCGTGATGACGTTGGCGGAAATGGAGTGGGAGCGCTCTACCGGCACCCGAACGCAGGTGCAGGAAACCTTCAGCTCCGGCAGGTGGAGAATTTTCCGGCCCTCATTCTGAAGCTTCATCTCTTCGGAAGTGTAGCCGTTCTCGCCGAAGCCGCCAATCTGCGGAAGCAGGTTATACGCAATCTGGTACGGGAAGGTGCTGCATTCGATGTCTTTTCCTTCCAGGATATTGCGGCTCTGCTCATACATTTCCTTCGGTCCCTTGATGCCGGCACCGCTTACGGCCTGATAGGTGGAAGCGTAGAGGGCTTCAATCGGGGACAGGCGGTTGATGGCATTGATCGCCACCAGCGTGATGATGGTGGAGCAATTCGGGTTGGCGATGACTCCCTTATGGGTGAACGCATCCTCCGGATTGATTTCCGGCACCACCAGCGGAACCCCCGGATCCATACGGAAGGCGCTGGAATTGTCGATATAAGCCGCGCCGGAGGCCTTGATGGCATCCACAAACTTCTTGGAAATATCATTTTCGGCGGCACCCAGTACGATATCCATTCCCTCAAAAGCAGAATCCTTCGCTTCCTGAATGGTGACGCTGCCGTATTTTTCGGTTTCAACTACCTTTCCGGCACTTCTGCTGCTGGCCAGAAGGCGCAGCTCCTGAATCGGGAAATCCCTTTCCTGCAGAACCTTTAGCATTTCCATACCTACGGCGCCGGTAGCACCCAGAATTGCAACATTGTATTTTTTCATTTGAACCTCTCCTTTATTTCGCAAAGCTTTCGTACAGAACCTGAATGGTCTTCTCAAAATCCTTCGTGAATACGCCTACCATAATGTTAATCTCATCGGAACTCTGCTCGATGGTGCGGATGTTGATCCGGTTTGCACCCAGGGCACCGAAGATTTTTCCGGAAATACCGGTGCGGTACGCCATTTGACGTCCGACAATGGCAATCAAGCTGATATCATCCTGTACGTTGATGTCCGTAATCTGGCAGTTTCGCTTGATATCGGAAATCAAATCGTATTTCACCGGTGCCAGCTTGTCCGTTGGAACCACCAGGGAAAAGCTGTCGATGCCGCTTGGAATCTGTGCAATCGGAATCCGGTACTGTTCCAGAACCTCCAAAACGCGGCGAATGGCACCCACCGCATCGCTCATATTGGCCTTATGCAGGCTGACGATGGAGAAGTCCTTCTTGCCGGTGATTCCGGTGATAAAGCGGGACGTTTCCTCCGCATTATCCGTTTCAAAGGATTCCCGAATGATGGTTCCTTCCGCTTCCGGATCGTTGGTGTTCCGGATGTTTACCGGGATGTCCTTCCGGCGAACCGGCACCACCGTATCCTCATGAAGCACCGCTGCGCCCATGTAGGACAGTTCCCGCAGTTCCGCATAGGTAACTCGGGAAATGGTTTTCGGATTGGAAACAATTCTCGGATCCACCATGAGGATTCCCGTTACGTCCGTCCAGTTCTCATAGATGTCCGCATCCAGAGAGGCGGCGGCAAAAGCGCCGGTGACGTCGGAACCGCCTCGGGAAAAAGTATGAATCTGACCGTTCGGAAGGGAACCGTAGAAGCCGGGAACCACGATTCGGTTATATACATTGTATATTTCCCGGAGCTGCTGCTCGGTTTTTTCGTAATCCACTTTTCCATCGTATCCGAAAGCCACCCAGTCGGCAGAGTCTACGAAATGGTATCCCAAATATTCCGCCATAAGCTTCGCGTTCAGATATTCTCCCCGGGAAACCAAATAGTCCACGGACATGTTTTTCGCCATCTTGCTGCGAATTTCCGCAAGCTCGGAATCCACGTCCAGCGTCAGTCCCAGCTGGTCTCGAATTTCCCGATACCGGGCGGAAATCATCTCGAAGATGGGATCCGGTGACACGTCGTATTTGAGGTGGGCTTTGCAGAGATACAGCAAATCTGTGATTTTATTATCGTCGGAGGTTCTTCTTCCCGGGGCGGAGACCACGACCACCTTGCGGGCGTCGTCGGATTCCACGATGTGTTTCACCTTGGCGAATTGCGCGGAATCGCTGAGGGAGGATCCTCCGAATTTAGCAACTTTCAGCATAATTTACTCCTTATAGCCGGCGACAAAAGCATTTTCGTATTGGGATGCCAGTGCATGGGCATCCGAAACGGTCATCGGCTTCGTTGTGATATAGCGATACGAATTCCGAACCTGTTCCGAAGCAATCCGGTCTTCCGGGAAGGAATCGTCAGCCGCAATTCGGAAATAGTACGGATGATTGGTCTTGGTGTTGTCCACCCGAGTTGGCGCCGAAGCTTCTGAAGCGGACGGGCTGAAGAAAATACCATCTTTAATGTCGATGATATCGTGCACCAGCGAAGTGCCTGTCGGCATCTTTCCCGCCCCCTGACCGTAGAAGCTGAGGGGCCCCACGTTCTTTCCGGTAAGGCTGACCATGTTGTAATTGGTCCCCACGCCGGATTCCAGCGCATTGGAAGTGAGCAGCGTCGGCTCTACGTATGCGCTGACGGTATCGTCCTGATGGGAAGCATTCATCAGAAGGCGGCAGGTGAGGTCGTTTTCGTTAAAGAATGCGATGTCCTCCGCCAGAATATGGTGAATGCCCAGAACCGGTACCGAATCTTCCGGGATGACCGTGCCAAAAGCAAGATTGGCGGAAATCACACATTTCCGCTGGGTATCCCAGCCTTCAATATCTGCGCTCGGATCGCTCTCCGCGTAGCCCAGCTCCTGTGCATCCCGAAGAACCTCTGCAAAATCCGATCCTTTGGTGTGCATAAGATCCAGAATGTAGTTGCAGGTGCCGTTTACAATGCCGTGTACTTCTTCAATGGTGTCGCAGCGTCCCGCTCGCTGCAGATTGTACAGCCACGGAATGCCGCCGCCGGCAGAGGGGGTGAATCGGAATTGAACGCCGTTCTCTTTGGCACAGCGTGCCAGTTCTTCGAAGTGAGCGCTGACCAGCGCCTTGTTGGCGGTCACCACGTGCTTTCCGTGATTCATGGCTCCCAGCACGTATTCCAATGCCGGATGGATGCCGCCGATACATTCTGCCACCAAATCGATATTCGGATCCTTCAGAATATCATTGATATCTTCTGTTTGCAGGTCCGCATATTCCGGCTTCGGCCGGCGAACCAGGATGCGGGTTACTTCCAGGTCGATGGCGGACTGAACCGCTTCGCAGGCACCGCTTCCAACGGTTCCCAAACCTAAAATTGCAATATTCATAAGCATCTCCATTTCGTTTGTTATTCTGAGAAAAAGGTCGTTTTTATGTAAAATGTCATAAAATAAACCAAACATACTTGTTTTCATACCATAAATAATGTATCATAATTGCATAATTATTACAATAAAAAGGATGAGATAATGATAAAATATTTAAGCACAAGAGACAATACGCGTACAATTACATCTTCTCAGGCCATCATCAACGGATTGGCAGAGGATGGAGGACTGTATGTTCCGGAAAATCTGGAAGATTTGAAGCTGGACTATCACGAAGTGATTCGGCAGGATTATCCGGGAATGGCCCGTACGGTTTTCGGAAAATTCTTCTCGGATTTCGACGAGGAAACAATTGAGAAGGTTGTTTCCCGAAGCTATACCGGAAAGTTTTCTACGGAAGAAATTACCCCGCTGGCAAAGGTAGAAGATGCATTTGTACTGGAGTTGTATCACGGCCCGACCTGCGCCTTCAAGGATGTGGCGCTTTCCGCACTTCCGAACCTGATGGTGGAATCCATGAGAATGAACGATTTTCAGGATGAAATTCTGATTCTTACCGCTACCAGCGGAGATACCGGCAGTGCGGCTCTCCACGGATTCTCGGACGTGCCGGGCACAAAGATTATTGTTTTTTACCCGGAAGGCGGCGTGTCGGAAACCCAGCGCCTTCAGATGGTGACGCAGGACGGCAAGAATACCTGTGCCGTGGCGGTTCGCGGGAACTTCGACGATGCCCAGAGTGGAGTGAAAAAGCTATTCCGTGAGATTCCAAAGCCGTGCGACGGAGTGTCCCTGTCCAGCGCCAACTCCATCAATATCGGCCGGCTGGTGCCGCAGGTAGTATACTATTTCTCCGCCTATCGCCAGCTTCTGGACATGGGCGAGATTCAGGACGGAGATAAGGTGAACTTCGTGGTTCCGACCGGAAACTTCGGGGATATTATGGCGGGATATTTTGCCCGGGAGATGGGTCTTCCGGTGGGTCGGCTGGTGTGTGCGTCCAATTGCAACGACGTGCTGCGGGAGTTCCTGGAAACCGGTCACTATAACCGAAAGAGAGACTTCCACAAGACCACATCCCCATCCATGGATATTCTGGTTTCCAGCAACCTGGAGCGTCTGCTCTATTTCGTATGCGGCGTGGAGCGGACGAAGATTTATATGGACCTTCTGGCAAAGCAGGGCGAATACACGATTACGGAAGACGAATTGAAGAAAATCAACGAGGTATTCCGCGGAGTGGCCTGCGATGATGCGCGGGGCGCAAAGGCCATCGGCGATGTGTTCCGGGCGGAGCACTATCTGATGGATACCCATACGGCCATCGCTTGGGCAGCCTATGAGGAATGCCGAGACAATGGTGAGGAATGGACGAAGGATAAGACCGTGGTTCTCTCCACCGCATCTCCGTATAAGTTCACCCGTGCGGTTCTGGCGGCACTGGGTGAAGAAGAATGCCCGACAGATGAAGAGTGCATGCAGAAGCTGAATCAGGTGACACAGGTGGAAGCACCGGTGCCGCTGCAGGGGATTTTTGAGCGGCGGATCTGCCACACCGATGTGATTGATGTACCGGATATGAAGAGCTATGTCGTGAAGCATGCCGAAAAGTAAAAACATCTATGCGATAAAGCTGCGGTTGTATAGAAAAAATTTATAGGAAAACAGGACCGGATTAAACTACCGTTTCGGTCCTGTTTTTATGTTCCTTGAAATCCGCTAAGAAATTGGGTAGAATGGAGTCACTGGAGTTATAGATAGAAAGAATAGGGATGATATGGATTTTAAACAGATTGAAGCTTTTGTAAACGTGGTTCGGTATAAGAGTTTCAGCCGAGCTGCAGATGCTACTTTCTTTACGCAGCCAACAATCAGTACCCACATCAGCATCTTGGAGAAGGAGCTGGGGACGAAACTTCTGGATCGGAAGGGGCGGATTGTGGAAATGACCCCTCAGGGGCGTCAGTTCTACAAATATGCGGTAGAAATGGTGAACACCCGGGCACAGGCGATTGATGCGCTGGACAAGGACAGCGATAAGGTGGAGGGGGTCCTGGAACTTCAGACTTCATCCATTCCGGGAATTACCTTTCTCCCGGAGATGTTGGCGGGATTTCGCAAAGAACATACGAAGACCATGTTCTATGTGGATCAGTCCGACAGTGCGACCGTAGCGGACAACATCTGCGAGCGCCGCGGCGAACTTGGTTTTGTGGGGGAGAAAGGGAACAACCCGAACCTGGAATACAACAAACTGTTCTCCGACCGCTCGGTACTGGTGGTGCCGAACGGCATGTTCACGGATTCAGAGGAAGTGGACATTGAAGAAATCGTGGGGCTGCCGTTTATTTGGAGGGAAAACGGTTCCGCAACGCAGAAGTCCTTTGAGGATGCGGTGATTCGAAAGGGATACGATCGAACCAGCTTTGAAGTGGTGGCCATGTTCAACGATTTGGATGCGATTATTCGTTCCGTGGAGTCGGGGCTGGGAGTGTCCATCCTGTCGGAACAGACCGTAGCAAAACTGAGCTCCCCGGGCATCCGGGCGGTGAATATCAACGGTTTCAATGTGAACCGGGATTTCTACATGATTAACATGAAGAGCGTGGCGCTGTCACCGGTGGCGGAATCCTTTAAACAGTATGTTCTGGAGAGACGACCGGCCGGCAGTCGGAAGAGCAAGAAGAAATAATGTGATTTTTCTCATTAAAATGTTTTCCATATAAAAAAGGTGTGGCGGATGCCGCACCTTTTTTTGTATAAAATCCATTTATTTGTTGAGAATCTCGATGGCGTGGGAGGTGTGCTTCTTGAAACGGCCGATGACGGCGTTCTGGCAGCCTTTTTCCCCCAACTGATACTGCAGCCTTTCCAGCTCGTTCTTCTTGCAGGCGATAAGGAGACCGCCGGAGGTCTGCGGATCGTACAGGCAGTCCAGGCGCTCTTGCGATACCCGAATGGTGTAATCCATCACGTCCTTCTCCAGGTAGGACATGTTGTTGTGGGCGCCTGCCGGGAGGATGCCGTCGGCGGCGAATTCCAGGGCTCTGTCAAAAATAGGCACGCGTTCGGCATAGAGTTCCAGGGTGACGTTTCCGGCTTTGGCCATTTCCGCGGCGTGACCGATCAGACCGAAACCGGTGATGTCGGTGCAGCCGTCTACTTTTACTCCCTGCATACCCTCGTATCCGTACTTGTTCAGCTCCGCCATGGTGCGGTTCATTTCCGCATCCTCTTCCGGCGTGAGCAGGTCCACTTTTGCGGCGGAGGTGAGAATGCCGATGCCGATTTTCTTGGTAATTACCAGATAATCTTCTTCTTCGGCGCTGTTGCTGAGAATGTCGTCCGGATGGGCGAAACCGGTGACGCTGAGGCCGTACTTCGGCTCGTCGTCGTTAATGCTGTGACCGCCCACAATCATGGCGCCGCACTCGTTAACCTTCTCATTTCCTCCGGCGAGGATGGCTTCCACCGCATCTATCGGAAGGCAGTTCGGGAAGGTGAGCAGGTTCATGGCCAGCTTCGGAGTGCCTCCCATGGCGTAGATATCGCTGAGGGAATTTGCCGCTGCAATCTGACCGAACATGTACGGGTCATCTACAATCGGCGGGAAGAAGTCGATGCTGTTGATCAGTGCAACGTCATCGGAAACCCGATAGACGCAGGCGTCGTCGCTGCTGTCGAATCCCACCATTACATTCGGATCCTTGATTTTCGGCAGCTTAGAAAGAATATCGCTTAGGACTCCCGGCCCTACTTTGGCGCCTCACCCGCCGGCGCTGGTCATTTCTGTCAGCCGCACCTTCTGGGGAATTCCCGGAATCGGGCAGGCCATTTTTTCGTTATTACTCATAGACAATTTAACTCCTATAGTTTTTTTCAATAGTTAAAATTACTCGTTGGATTCCTGTGCATACTTGCGGATGGCTTCAATCGCCGTGTCGATTTCCTCTTCCGTGTTGAACGGTCCGATGGAGAATCGAACGGTTCCTTCCGGGAAGGTGCCCAGGGATTTGTGAGCCAGTGGGGCGCAGTGCAGTCCCACTCGGGTCATGATGCCGTATTCCTGCTCCAGCCGGAAGGCAATCATGCCGTTATCGCCATTCAGGAAATCCACGGAAACCACCGCTACTCGGCCTTCTTCCGTCGGCATTCCCGCAATGCGGATTCCCGCCACATCTCGGATTCCATCCAGCATTCTTTTTACAAGCTTCTGCTCGTGCTCATGAACTTCCTGCTGGTGTTCCGCCAGCCAGCCGACAGATGCGTGCAGTCCGAAAATTCCCGGCAGGTTCATGGTTCCGCTTTCGAAACGGTCCGGCAGTTCCTCCGGCATCTCCGCCATATCGGAATGGCTTCCGGTTCCGCCGGAAATAACCGGGATTAAATCGCCGGTAATCTCCGGATTCAGGAGAAGGGCACCGATGCCCTGCGGTCCCAGCATAGACTTGTGGCCCGGCAAGCTGAGGCCGTCGATGTGGCAGGCTTTCATGTCAATCGGCACATTTCCGGCAGTCTGAGCGGCGTCAACGAAGAAGAGAACGTTCTTCTCATGGCAGTGCTGTCCCACTTCTTGAAGCGGCATCAGGGTGCCACTGACGTTGGATGCGTGAACCATCACCACCGCCCGGACGGATTCGTCAATCATGTCCAGCGCTTCTTCCAGCTTCAATTCTCCCCGCTCATTGCACGGCATGTAGCCCACTTCAATCAGACCCTCCTGCTCCAGCTGATATACCGGGCGGTATACGGCGTTGTGTTCCATTCCGGAAATCAGAATCTTGTCGCCTTTCCGGGCAATCCCTTTAATCAGGAAGTTCAGGGAATAGGTGTTGCCCGGCGTGAAAATCGTGTACCGGGAACCGTAACCGTTCATCATTTTGCTGATCATCTCTCGGGTCTCCAACACGACACCGGCCGCGGAGTAGGCCTTGGCATATCCGCCGCGGTTAATGTTGCTGCCCACATTCTTTATATAATCGTATACTGCATCTCCCACAACATCCGGTTTCGGATAGGATGTGGCGCCATTATCCAGATAAATCATAGTGTCCTCCTTTGCATAACATACCAAAATACATACTATATTAATAGGAAATAAAAGTCAAACGAGACACTCCATCAAAGATAGCTTACTCGGAAAAAATTGATAGAACAAATTTGTTTTTTCTATTGCGTTATAGCCCTAACAATGATAAAATCTATAGCTGTGTCATGGGAGTAGATAGGTGCTGGTGTGCCTTACGGTCTTCAAAACCGCTATGTGGCGTTAGGAGCGTCATGGGTGGGTTCGATTCCCACGTACTCCCGCCAATAAAGCCTTGATATTGGTATAATCAGATACGGACTGGGAGAGTTCCCACTCCCCCCGGATTGTTTAGAGCTTGTCAATGAGCTCAAGGATAGCCTCAACGAGCATTTGCAGTGTCACGTTGAGGTTTTTTAATGCTCTGATTAAATCCTTCATGAACTTTTCCTACAGGGTGTGAGTATAATGATAGCGTGGAATATTAGAGAGGGCGCATCCCGGACTTAACATCTGGGAGCGCCTTTTTCAATGGGGAAATTTAGCGTCACCGAAAGGTGGCGCTTTTTCGTACACGAATTTAAGAATGCAGAGGGGAAGACATGGGAAAGTATCACATCACACATGATTATGACAGCGTGCTGCATGAGCTGTTTCACATCGGTGTGAGAGAAGACGACCCACTGAAGACATTCGTTCGAGACCATGACCTGACAGACTTCCGTTGCATTGTTGATGAGTATGGCAGAGACTGGAGCAAGACAAGGACAGAGTAATGGCAGGCAAGAGGAACCGTAACCGCCCCGACCAAAGCGGTGTGCACCGGGGAGCGTTCGAGCGGAATAAAAAGAAAATCTACGCCACGCAAACAGTATGCGGTATCTGCGGAAAGCCGGTGGACTTTAATTTAAAGTACCCCCATCCTTTGAGCCCCTGCATCGATCATATCATCCCCATAGCCAAGGGTGGCCATCCGTCCGACCTGGACAACCTACAGCTGGCACACTGGACATGCAACAGAGCGAAAACAAAGAGAAAGCAAAGCTAAAACAGAGAGTTATGCTTTAAAGAAAAAATAATTTTATACCGGGGGGTGGGCAACCCCGGGGACCCCCGGCCGGAATTTCACGCCGTCATTACGAATATTTCTCGCTGAACCGGATCGGCGCGAGAACAGAATTTTTTTTGGAGGAAAAGAATGAGCGACTACATGGGTATGGAATACCTTCGGAGAAAATTGAATCAGAAAAGGCATCGAGTGAATCTCCGGTACAAATACTATGACATGAAGAACTACACCAGAGACTTCGGCATCAGTACGCCACTGGAGCTGCGGGCATTCAATTCCAGTTTGGGGTGGTGCGCCAAAACGGTGGATTCCCTCGCAGATCGGGTGGTATTCAACGAATTCCGAAACGATATTCTGGCAATGAATGAGATCTACCAGATGAACAACCCGGATATCCTGTTTAGGTCCGCAGAGCTGTCTGCCATGATTGCCGGATGTGCGTTCATCTACATTCAGCCGGCGGAAAAGAAAAATGAAGCGTTGTTGGTGCCGGTAATCTACAGACCGGGAGCCAAAAGACCTTTTGGTCATTCCAGAATCAGCAGAGTAAATACTGGTGGACATAGCGTTGGAAAAATACTAGAATACTATAAAATTGATGTGAACGTAGAAGACGTTGTAGATGCAGCAAGGAAAGGTAAAAGACACGCCGGCACGTACAACGATGCAATAAAAAAGACGGAAGGGCAATTAAAACGATCTATAGAGTCACACAGCGGAGAAGTGTCGGAACATGCAGAAAAAATAAAACATCCGGAATTATATGGCTGAACAAGCCTACATTGAATCTGCTGTGTATGTAGAAAGGTTTAGATGAAATGAATAAAGACATAATGAAAGAAATAATTGAAAACATCAAGGAAAATGCGGATGAGTTGAAGAGTAAAGAAAAATTAAATGAAGTGGAATTTGGAGAATTGCTAGGGTATATGGAAGCGCTAACTATTATGAAAGGTGCATGCGCAGGATACGATATCGAAGAGTTGGGGTTAGGGTTTGATATTGAAAAAGAGTATTTAAAATAAAGGCTCTTCATGAATATTTGGTTATGACGATATTGAACAAGAGGTGAAAAAATGGTTGTTGCGTGGACCACGGAAATGGAAGAACTGTTTTATTTGTTTGATCCATGGATGGAGTGGCGTGTGAAAAATGAAGCTCCGCATGATGTTAAGGAAGCAGAAAGACAATTTATCGAGCTTTATGCGTATGAAAACAGTAAACAAAAGCATTTGAAAAAGTCTGCATGGACAGATGAAATGAAGAGGCTCCATAAGATTACGCATCCATGGGTGGAGTGGAGAATGAAAGAAGAAGCTCCGCAAGAAGCCAGAAACGCAAAAGATAGATTTTATGAATTGTATGCATACGAAGAAAAACGGCAGATGCGTTTAGAAGGATATACTAATTGAGAAATTGAATTACATAATAAAGGGGAATGTTTAAAACTATTGAAAATATTTAGCAGAGTATAAAAAGAGAGCGGTCTACGTCCCTGGGCATATAGCCTTTACTTTCGTTTGGGGAGGACACAGACCACTCTCTTGAATATGTTTTGATAATAACATCAGTACGTGAAAAAGTCAAGAACTTTGAGAAAACATATGATTCATATTATTTTGTAAAGGAAAATCATGGTGACTGTAGTTTAATGGCAGAACACTGGATTGTGGTTCCGGAAGCGTGGGTTCGACTCCAATCAGTCACCCCAAAAGCCGTCTTCGGGCGGTTTTTTTGTAGAAAAAATTTATCAAGGAGAATGTGAAGTTGAGGTGAAGTGTTATGCATTTCCGGTAGTTTTCCCCGGTTCTGCACAACATTTAGGCGGCAAAGGCGGATTCGTTACAACAGTTAGATAGCTTGGAGAACAAACGCTCTTCTTTCATTGGAGTATAGACGAGAATCAAAAGGGAATGCTGTCCAGACTTCCGAAATACGTTAATTCAACGATGTTTCGCACAGTATTTCAGAAAATCCGCTGGTAATTGTTGTGCAAAAAGCTGATTCAGGAGACCTTTTGCATAACCTTTCACACCAACTTCACAATCAGATTCGGTTGGACTCTAATATTCCGGAAAGCGAGGAAAAAAGACGTTGTTTATATTGCTTAAATGTCTTAAGATAAAGAAAATGGCGTGAGGCAAAAGGACGAAACAATGGAAACGATAGATGCCTACAAAGTAGCAAATAGAATTATGAACGATAAAAATATATCCGATGATGAATGGTTACAATTCCAAAAGGAAATACGAGATTTTCTGAAGACAGATCCACCGGAAGATGTACCGGAGTTCTTGAAATAGCATTAAACCGTTCCGGAACAGTTTTCTAATGCGAAATTATTACCTATGAAAGTCGCCCATAGCAGGGCGACTTTTCATATGCGGATTTTCGCCTCGTTTCAGCTGCGCAGGGTAGAGCGGCTGATGCCCCACGCACCATCTGTGGTTTAGAGTTACACTTGCTGGAAGAATTAAATATGCCTAGAATTTTAGAGCGAGTTCACGCTAATTTTGAAATTGAGGCCGATTAGCGTGAACGATTTTCCTGCCACATCAAATTTCGTCAGGGGGGGCCTCGGGAGCAAACCATCTTCTTGATGATAGTTCACGCTTTTTGAAGGGAACTACCAATCCAGCGTGAACGTAAGGTCGTGATCTATTGCTTCAAAATTAGAATTCCGCAAAATCGCTAAAATGAGTTCACGCTTATTTCTGGTTTTCGGTCAACAAGCGTGAATCGTCCTTAAAATTCTAGGCACATGAGACTGCATGCACAAATATCGCACAATATAATTAGAACCTCATCATTTCTACTAGCGTTCCGTCCGCTTTTTCCCATCCCCGCAAGGCGCCGCAGAAAACCCTCGAGGAAATCGCCGGCAGGAGCAATCCCGGCGGGTTCTTCACGGTGGCAATGACCATTCCTTTGTGGTATTATATAGGTTGAAATTGTGTGTAAAAAAACGAGGAGACCTTTATGAAAAAAAATGAAATTCTCAGACGAATTCCGAAGATAGATGAAGTGCTGAAGGCCGGAGGGCTGGAGCTTCTTTTCGCCAGCGCCGGCCGCACCGTCGTTACGGAGGCGGCGCGCAGCGTCATTCAGGATTTGCGAAATGAAATTCTGAAAATGAGCCCGGAGGAACTGGAGGGATTCGATATCCAACGGATGAATATCGAGGGAGTGGCCAACCGGGTAATCGCATATATGGAACAGGAGGACTGCAACAACCTGTATCCGGTGATTAATGCCACCGGAACGATTCTCCACACCAATCTGGGCAGAGCGCCGCTTTGCAAAGAAGCGGTGGAGAACGTGGCGGCGGTATCCAAGGGGTATTCCAATCTGGAATACGACGTGGAAGCCGGCAAACGCGGCTCTCGTCACAACATCGTGTCCAAGCTAATCTGCGAACTCACCGGGGCAGAGGATGCCATGCTGGTGAACAACAACGCCTCCGCCACCATGATTGTTCTGTCGGCAATGGCAGAGGGCAAGGAAGTAATCGTGTCCCGAGGGGAGCTGGTGGAAATCGGCGGCGCCTTCCGGATTCCGGATATCATGGAGCAGAGCGGTGCCACCCTGCGGGATATCGGCACCACCAACAAGACAAAGCCTTCGGATTATGTCAACGCCATCGATTCGGAGAAGACCGGCGCGCTGATGAAGGTTCACACCAGCAACTACCGGATTATGGGCTTTACGGAAGAAGCATCCCTGGAGGATCTGGTGGAAATCGGCAAGGAACACGACCTGCCGGTCATCTTTGATATGGGCAACGGACTGATGGTGGACCTTCAGAAATACGGCCTGGACGAGCCGAACGTTCCCGCATCCCTGAACACCGGCATTGACGTAATGCTGTTCAGCGGCGACAAGCTGCTGGGCGGACCGCAGGGCGGCATCATCGTGGGCAAAAAGAAATATATCGAGAAGATGAAGAAACATCCGCTGGCTCGGGCGCTTCGGGTGGACAAGATGACTTTCGCCGCAATGGAAGAAACCTTGAAGAAATACCGGGATACGGAGAAAGCCATGAGGGATATCCCAATTCTCCACATGATTACGGAACCGGCGGACTCCATGGAGCGAAGAGCGAACAGATTGGCCGAAGCCATTGCGGCAAAGAACAGCCAGGTGCACGCGGAAGTCGTTCCGGTACAGGATCAGATCGGCGGCGGCTCCGCACCGATGGTATACCTGCCGGGATTCGGCGTGGCAATCTCTTCGGACTACATCTCCACACCGAGCATGGAGAAGCAGCTTCGGGAGAACGACCTGCCGATTGTGGCGCGAATTCACGACGACCGGCTGCTCCTCTGCGTCCGCACCATCGGGGAAGAGGAAGTTCAAACCGTTGCAAATGCCTTTGAAGGAATGGAGTAATAGATGAAAAATATAATTATCGGAACCGCCGGCCACGTGGACCACGGAAAAACCCGCCTGATCAAGGCCCTTTCCGGCATCGACACCGACCGGCTGGAAGAAGAGAAGAAGCGGGGCATTACCATCGAACTGGGTTTTGCTCACATTCCCAACGACGCGGGATACAATATCGGCGTCATCGACGTTCCGGGCCACGAGAAATTCATCAAGAACATGCTGGCCGGCATCGGCGGAATCGACTTCGTCCTGTTTGTCGTGGCGGCCGACGAGGGCATCATGCCCCAGACTCGGGAGCATTTTGAGATTCTCCAGGCCCTGGGCATCGACGACGGAATTATCGCCATCACGAAGACCGACATGGTGGACGAGGAATGGCTGGAGCTGGTTCAGGAGGACATCCGGGATTACGTGGCAGGTTCCTTCTTAGAAGGCAAGCCGATGATTCCCGTTTCCGCCAAATCCGGTGCGAATATCGATCTCCTAAAAGAAGAAATCATCCGCAAGTGCGACCGGGAATCCAAACGGATCGAAGCGCCGGAAATGTTTAGACTTCCGGTAGATCGTATTTTTACCAAATCCGGATTCGGCACAGTGGTGACCGGAACGTTGATGGACGGAACCTGCTCTCTGAACGATGAGGTTCTTGTTTTTCCGGAAGAGACGCCGGCCAAGATTCGCGGAATCCAGACTTACGGAAACGACGTGGAGCAGGCGGTGGCCGGACAGCGGACCGCAATTAACATGAGCGGAGTGCGGAAAGAGGATATCCGCCGGGGAGATGTCATCGCGGCGAAGAACGCGGTGTCCGTCACCGGGATGCTGGACGTGAAGCTGAAGATTTTTGACAGCAGCGAGCGCATGGTGCTGAACAACAGCCGAGTGCACCTGTACTGCGGAAGCAAAGAGGTGCTGGCCAAGGTCATTTTGATGGACCGGGATGCGCTGTCTGCCGGGGAAGAAGCATACGTGCAGTTCCACCTGGAGGAACCGATTGCGGTGAGACGGGGAGACCGGTTCATCATCCGGTTCTATTCGCCGATCATCACCATCGGGGGCGGACGGATTCTGGATGCGGTGCCGGAGAAGCATAAGCGAAACCGGGAGAACGTGCTGGAAGGATTCCGGATGCTGGAGAGCGGAAATATTTCGGATATTTTTGTCCTGAAGACCGGCGGGCACAAATTCTACTCCAAAGAATTGCTTTTGCAGGAACTGGGCATGCTTCCGGAAACCGGAAATCGGGAAATAGATCGCTGCATCGAAGAGGGCAAAGTGGTGGAGCTGGAGGACGGAACCATTCTGGCGGCATCCAAATTCCGGATGATGACGGACCTCCTGATTCAGCTGCTTCAGGAATACCACGAGAGCAATCCGCTGGCAGAGGGAATGCCGAAGCAGGAGCTGCAGAGCCGGCTCCGGGATACCTGGCATATTCAGGAAGACAAGATTATTCTCGGCGCGGTGCATCGGCTGATGGATCTTGGAACGCTGATGGACTGCGGGAAAACCGTGTCCATGCAGGGCTTCGAGGCGGTGCTGACACCGGAGCAGGAGAAGCTGAAGGACCGCATCGCCGGAATGTATGCGGATGCGGGAATCGAGATTCCGAAGAACGATGAAATCTACGCACTGGATTCCGACAAGAGAGTCATTAACGCCATCTTCGACCGACTTTATAAAGAAGGCGTTCTGGTGAAGGTGGATCCGTCCTACAATATTTCTCAGGAGGGATGGAATCGCGTGGTGGCTGCCGCTCGTGCGGCGGGAGCCGAAGGCTCCTTCGTTCTGGCGGACTTCCGGGATGCACTGAACACATCTCGGAAATACGCATCGGTATATCTGGCTGCACTGGATCGCGCCGGCATCACTGTATTTGATGGGGAGCGGAGACGTCTCCCGGAAGGAAGATAAGAATGAAGAGAGTTAGAAAAATTACAATCGCCGTGCTGATGGCGTCCATGGTTCTGGCTTTGGGAGCATGCGGAAAATCCAATACCCCGACTGCGGTGGTGGAAAAGCAGATGCAGCAAGTGAAAGAGGAGCAGATGCAGACCGAGCTTTCCTCTCTGGTCAGCGATAAGAATGTGGCGAAGAAATACCGGAAGGAATACAAGGAACTGGTGGAGAAAATCCAGGACTTCGACTACGAGGTGAAGGACGAAAAGGTGGACGGGGATGCCGCAACAGTAAAGGTGCAGATTACCACCTACAATTTCGGAACCGCCTACAAGGAAATGTACCAGCAGGTGGTGAAGGACGCCAATTCCGGCAAACTCACATCGAAGACGGACCTGAACGACTACATTTACAAGATGATGTTTAAAAAGATGAATGCGCTGAAGAAGAAGGATTACAAGAAAACCGTTTCCATCCAGTGCACGAAGAACGAGGATGGGGATTGGGAGACCGACGTGGACACCAATTCCGATCTGAAGGACGCCATGCTGGGGGGAATTATGACCCTGTCCAACCAGAACAGCACATCGTCCAAATAGCGTTTAACGAAGGGAAAAATCATGTTACGAAAACTATGGAATAATCCATATTCGAAAACAACCATATCCGTTATTTTTACCGGAAGCGTTCTGCTGATGGTAAGCCGCATGATTCGGAGCACGAATTTCGTTGCGGTATTTGCCACCATCAACCAGACCCTGTCCCCGGTATACATCGGAATCGTATTGGCCTTTCTGATGTGCCCGATTTACAACAAGCTGGTGCGCCGGTTTTACCACTCTCTGTACAAGGACGGAAAACTGCTGACGGACAGCTTCGGTTCGATGTATTTCAATACAAAAGTACCGACGCGCCACAAAAGAACACCGGCGCAGCGTGCGCTGACGGAGGCCCGGGTACTGGCATCCGTCATCTGCATGGCCATCGTGGCGGGCATTGTGGTATTGATATCCACCTTTATCCTTCCGTCCATTGTGAACAGCATCGTGGACCTGGTGAACACCCTGCCGGAGAAAATGAACAACTTGAACCAGTGGGCCGGAACCAATCTGGCCAAGTATCCGGTTTTGGTGAAGGGTATTGACAATTTCACGAAAGCGGATACCGGGGAAATCATCTCTTGGATTCAGACCCACCTTCTGGAAAACGATTTCAAGGGGGTGGCGGAGACCGTCTCCAACAGCTTGATTGCCATGATTAAGGCATTCATCAACGTGATTGTGGGATTGCTGATTTCGGTATACCTTCTGAACTACAAGGAGAAATTGTTCGCTATCGGCCGTAAAATCTCCACATCCCTGTTCAGCCGGAGCACTTCGAAGAAAGTGTACGAGTTTTTTGAGATTATTAACGAGACGTTTATCGGATACATTGTGGGGAGAATTATCGATGCCTGCATCATCGGATGTCTGACCTATGTGTGCATGCTGCTGTTCGACCTGCCGATGCCGGTGCTGGTCAGCGTAATCGTGGGCGTGACCAACGTGATCCCGTTCTTCGGACCGTTCCTGGGCGCCATTCCGTCGGCAATCCTCATTTTGCTGGACGATCCGATGAAATGCCTGTATTTCGTCATTATGATTCTGATTATTCAGCAGCTGGACGGAAACGTTATCGGGCCGAAGGTGGTGGGTTCCGCCATCGGGCTGAACAGCTTCTGGGTGCTGATTGCGGTGCTGGTGGGCGGCGGCCTCTTCGGATTCTTCGGAATGGCTTTGGGCGTGCCGATTTTTGCGGTGATTTATCGCTACATCAGCATGAATACCAACGACCGGCTTCGCCGGAAGAGTCAGGAAATGGCCACGAGAAAATACGAAGATTACAGCAAATATGATATAGAAAGGGACGAACTGAAAAATCATGAAAAACCTCAGAAATAGTTTAATGGAACTGGGAATTCCGGGAAGCCGGATTCTGGAGAACGAATCCATGGCGAAGCACATTTCCTTTCGCGTGGGCGGTTGTGCGGATTATTATGTGAACTGCACCGACCGGAAAGAGCTGAGCCGCCTGCTCTCGTTTCTTACGGAAGAGGGCGTTCCCCACATGCTGATCGGAAACGGCTCCAACCTGTTGTTCCGCGATTCCGGTTATCGCGGCGTGATTATCCATCTGGAAGGAGAATTTCAGGACTGCGAAGTGCAGGGGGATACGGTGATTGCGGGAAGCGGGAAGCTGCTTTCCTCGGTGAGCTCCCTGGCGGCGAAGAGCGGACTGGCGGGAATGGAATTCGCCAGCGGAATTCCGGGCAGCATCGGCGGCGCCATCTACATGAATGCCGGCGCCTACGGCGGTGAGATGAAGGATATCGTGACCCGGGTGTGGCTCATGTCGCCGGACGGCAAGGAAGAAACGGTTCGCACCGGAGCGGAGATGGAATTCGCCTACCGGAACAGCTGTCTCCAGCGCACCGGTGAGATTGTCACAAAAGTAGAATTGAAACTGCAGCCGGAGGATGCCGAGGCCATTCAGGCACGCATCGCCGAGCTGACGGAAAAGCGGGTGCAGAAGCAGCCGGTGAATTTCCCCAGTGCGGGCAGCACCTTCAAGCGTCCGGCAGAGGGATATGCGGCGGCGCTGATTCAGGAATCCGGATTGAAAGGCGTTTCCGTTGGCGGCGCAGAGGTATCGGAGAAGCATTCCGGTTTCATCATCAACAAGGGCGGCGCCACGGCAACGGATGTGCTGCAGCTGATGGAGCTGGTAGAGAAGAAGGTCTATGAAGACTCCGGAATCCACCTGGAGCCGGAAGTCCGGATCATCGGTGAGGAAAATGAATAGTCGGGAGTTTTCCGAAAGGTACAAGCTGATTGCGGATTATCACACCCACACCCGGTATTCCAAAGGGCTGCTGGTGTACTACCACGGCAAGGGAACCATTAAGGAGAACGTGGCCGCGGCCGCAGCGAAGGGCCTTCGGGAAATCGGCATCACGGATCACGGGCCGGGACATATTTTCTACGGGCTGAACCTGTCCCGTCTCCCGGACATGCGCCGGGATGTGGCGGAAGCGGCGAGAAAATATCCGGAAGTGAAGATCCAATTGGGGGTGGAAGCGAACATCATTCATTCCGGAAACGGTCTGGATGTCGCGCCGGAAGATATTACGAAATTTGATTTTATCAATGCGGGATATCACCACGGCGTGCCCAAAGGGGACATGATTCGGAACCCCATCTGTTCCGCCGGGATTTTTCCGTCGGGAAGCCGGCAGCAGCTGGAGAATCGAAACACGGAAATGGCCCTTCGGGCCATCTACGAGAATCCCATTCGGATTCTGACCCATCCCGGGGACAAGGGACCTTTCGATGTGGGGGAAATTGGAAGAGCCTGTGAAGCGCGGGGCACGTGGCTGGAAATCAACAGCCGCCACTCCCATCTGACGGTGGAGGAGATTCGCCGGACCATGAATTTCGATGTCACCTACGTGGTGAGCAGCGACGCCCACAAACCGTCCCAGGTGGGAGGCGTGGAGGCGGCGCTGGAACGGGCCGAAGAAGCAGGACTGGATTTTGGAAGAATTATAAACATTAAGGAGCGCTAAAATGAAAGTTGTAATCATTTCGGGATTGTCCGGTGCGGGGAAAACCCGTGCAGCAGACTGGTTTGAGGATCAGGGATATTACTGCATCGACAACATGCCGCCGCAGCTGATCCGGAATTTCCTGGAGCTGTCCCTCCAGAGCAGCAATTCCATCGAGAAAGCGGCCTTCGTGGCGGACGTTCGGGGCGGAGAGTTTTTCGATGAACTGGAATCCTGTGTGGATGCCCTCCGCCAGATGGAAGGGGTGGACAGCACCCTGCTATACGTGGAAGCATCGGATAACACCATCGTGAAACGATACAATGAAACCCGGCGGAATCATCCCCTGACCGGCGGCAGAGCGACGGTAAAGGTCATCGAGGACGAGAAGAAGATGCTGCAGCAGGTTCGGGACAAAGCGGACTTTATTATGGACACCACCCACATGAAGGTGTCGGATTTCAACCTGCAGCTTTCCCGGATTATGTTGGGAGAAGAGGGCGGTTCGGTGTTCAACATCAATCTCACGTCCTTCGGCTACAAATACGGAATTCCGAATGAATCGGACATTCAGATCGACATGCGATTCATCCCGAACCCGTATTACGTAAAGAGCCTGCGGAAGCTCACCGGTAACAACAAGAAGGTGTCTTCCTACGTCCTGAAGTTCGACATCACTCAGAAATTCCTGAAGGACTTCGTGGGCCTGGTGGAGGATCTGGTGCCGGGCTATATTAAAGAAGGCAAATATCACCTGAACGTGGCGGTGGGCTGCACCGGCGGTCATCATCGCTCCGTGGCGGTGGCCAACGAACTGGGCCGAATCTTTAAAGAGAAGGGATTTCGGACGACGGTGACCCATCGCGATCTTGATTTTATTGCAAAAGGAGATAAGAAATAAATGTCATTTTCTGCAGATGTGAAGGCGGAGCTGGCCCGAATTAAAGTGGAAAAAAAATGCGACATGCTGGCGGAGATTTCCGGCTTTTTCCGGGTATCGGGAAGCCTGCGTCTGGCGGGGGGCGGCCGCTTCATCATCGTGGCCTCCACGGAAAACCCGGCCATTGCGCGGCACTACAAAACCCTGATCAAGGAGTATTTCGGCAGCAACGCCCGGCTGGAGATGGAAGAATCCCAGATGCCGGGGCGCAACGGATATCGGTATTCCCTCACCATCAGTCCGGACGAGAAGAGCTCCCAGATTCTGAGGGAAACGGGCATGATGCTGATTCGAGAGGGAAACGACTATCTCAGCGACGGAATCTACCAGCCGATCGTCAGCAAGAAATGCTGCAAGAAAGCCTACCTGCGGGGGCTGTTCCTGGGATGCGGAACCATTTCCAATCCCAACCGGAGCTATCACCTGGAATTCGTGCTCACCAGCGAGCAGGTGGCGAACGACCTGAAGAAACTCATCGGTTCCTTTGTGGACCTTTCCGCCCATGTGACCCGCCGGAAGGAGGACTACATCGTCTACATCAAGAAGGCGGATTATATCAGCGACATTCTGGGCATCATCGGCGCCAGCCAGGCACTTCTGGATTTCGAGGGAATCAAGGTGAACCGAAGCACAAGGGGTGAAGCTCAGCGGATTTCCAACTGCGACAACGCCAACGTGGACCGAAGCCTGAGCGCCTCGGAGGAACAGATTCGGAACATTCAGCGCATCGAAGAACTGGTGGGACTGGACTCCCTGTCCCCGGGACTGCGGGACGTGGCGAGAATCCGCCTGGAACGTCCGGATGCCAACCTGGGGGAAATCGGGGAAATGCTTTCACCGCCGGTGAAAAAACCGGCAGTCAGCAAGCGGTTCGCCAAAATCAAAGCGTTGGCGGATTCGCTGGAACAGAAGAACGAATAACGAGATTAATATATAGTGGAGAGAAACAATGGATAAGGGTACAGTGGTGGAACTCACCATTACGGATATGACGGATGACGGAAAAGGCATCGGCCATATCGACGGATTGACGGTGTTCGTGGACGGAAGTATTCCGGGAGACACCGTTCGGGGCAAAATCGTACAGGACAAGAAGCGGTATGCGGTAGCGGAATTGGAGGAAATCCTCACCCCATCGCCGAACCGGGAAGAAGCGGTATGTCCGTACTTCGGCCGCTGCGGCGGCTGCTCCCTCCAGAGCATGAAGTACGAAGCGCAGCTCGCCATGAAAAAAGAACACGTGGAAAACAAACTCACCCGAATCGGCGGACTGGAACATCCGTTGGTTCGGGATGTTGTGGTTGCCGGAGAAGAACCGGACCTGCACTACCGGAACAAAGCGACTTTTGCCGTGTACGACGGCCCGACCGGTCCGGCGGTGGGCTTCCGGGAAAGAGGCAGCAGCCGGGTAGTGGACATCGACGACTGCATGCTTCAGAAAGAACCGGTGATGGCGGTGGCCGATGCCATCCGCAAGCTCATCGAACAGCACAAAATCACCGTGTACAAGGAGCCGAAGCGCTACGGTCGGGGCCGGAATCAGAAGCCTCCGAAGCAGAGCAACATCGCCAAACTCCGAGAAGTTACGGTGAAAGCTTGCGAGGGCACCGGCGAAATCATGGTGGTCCTCACCGTCACCGGAAAGCAGCTTCCCAACGCTGAGGACATCGTCTACGCCATGGACGACGCCATCGACGAAGTGTCGGAAGAGTACGCACTGGAAAGCGTGATTTTGGAAGTGAAAAAAGGCGACATCCACGACTTCGCCAAGGATTACATCCCTCTTGCGGGTAAAAGAACCATTAACGACCGCATCCAAGTGGCCGGACGGAATCTGGAGTTCGAGATCTCCGGTTCCGCGTTCTACCAGGTGAACACCAATCAGATGACCCGCCTCTACGAAAAAGCGCGGGAATACGCCGGCCTCTCCGGTGAAGAAGTGGTCTTCGACCTGTACTGCGGCATCGGCACCATCGGCCTGTCCATGGCAGACCAAGCGGCCATGATTGTGGGCATCGAAGAAGTGCCTGGCGCCGTTCTGGACGCCAACCGGAACGCCGTCATCAACGGAATCGTGAACGCCCGCTACTATACCGGCCGGGCCGAAGAGATTCTCCCAAAACTCCTGGACTCCGAGGACAAGCTCTACGCGGATTACCTCTACAAAGACGACCTTCGGGAACGCAGTAAAGTCGTCATTCTGGATCCCCCTCGCGGCGGCTGCGCCCCGAGCCTTCTGGAAACCGTCTCCGCCATTCAGCCCGACCGCATCGTGTACATCTCCTGCGACGCCGGCACCCTGGCCCGAGACATCAAAATCCTGCAGCAAAACGGCTACACCTTCGACGAAGCCACCCCGGTCGAAATGTTCGCCTGGACGATGCATGTGGAGACATGCTGTCTCCTACGAAAGCGAGACGCAGTCGAAGTTTGAGTAGATGAGACGCAGTCCGCAAGGGACGCCCAAGAACCCGAGCCGGAGGCGAAGGGTGATTGGTCGCGGCCTACTGCGACATGCTGCTCTCCAATGAAGACGAGCGTAAGCGAAGTCTGAGCAGCTGAGGCGCAGTCCGCCAGAGAAACCCCGCGACTGCCGAGCGGCAGCGAAGGCAGAGCGGTCGGTTTCGGGACGGCGACATGTTGCCTAAAGTACAGAATTAAATCGGAATTTGGAGGTTATTATGGCTTTTGATTTTAAGAAAGAATTTAAAGAATTTTATATGCCTAAGAATAAACCAGAGATTGTAAATGTACCTAAGGCAAATTATATTGCAGTTAGAGGAAAAGGCAATCCAAATGAAGAAGGCGGAGCATATCAACAAGCAATCAGTGTTCTATATGCTGTTGCATACACATTAAAAATGAGTTACAAGACTGATTATAAAATTGAAGGATTTTTTGAATATGTTGTTCCGCCATTGGAAGGTTTTTGGTGGCAGGATGATGTCGTGGGTGTAGATTATACAAATAAATCTGCTTTTAACTGGATTTCTGTTATTCGTTTGCCTGATTTCATTTCTAAAGCTGATTTTGACTGGGCGATAGAAACAGCAACGAAAAAGAAGAAAATTGATTGTTCGTCAGCAGAGTATCTTACGATTGATGAAGGATTATGCGTTCAAATTATGCACATAGGTTCTTTTGATAATGAGCCAGCAACCGTTGCTCTTATGGATACTTATATAGAACAAAATGGGTATGTCAATGATATTAACAAAGATAGATTGCACCACGAGATTTATATGTCTGATGCAAGAAAGGTTGCTCCAGAGAAATGGAAAACTGTAATTAGACATCCGATTAAGAAAGCGTAAAATCGGAATATGCAAGACGGAGAAACTTATGGAAGAATTGATACAAAGATGTTCATGGGCAACTACCGAC
>JAERMT010000027.1_pt1 | contig 98305 bp, 106 predicted proteins | sample 9267081 | NCBI WGS metagenome assembly JAERMT01 (sample SAMN17071939, study PRJNA684904) | human gut metagenome | isolation source: diarrhea sample from child under the age of five | host: Homo sapiens | place: South Africa: Mafikeng, Mafikeng Provincial Hospital | collected 2019-09
CAAATATCAATTTCTCGCTCGCCGAACGCCGAACCGCCGTGCCGGCGCACACTTCACTGCAGTCTTAGTCTTCGCCCAGCATCGCGGTCAGTTCGTCCATCGCCGTGGCAATCTCCATCTCGATTTCCCGCAAGTTGGTGAGAATCTCCTGCGTCGATGGATATTCCACCGGAACGTATTCCACTTCCTTGTATTTGTTGATGGAAAGGTCGTAGTCGTTCTCCACAATATCCTCTTTCGGCACCATGAAGCTCTGCTCCGTCCGCTTCCGCTCCATCTCCGCATCCAAGTGATGGAACCGCCGGACGATATCCGGAATATCGTTCTCCTCAATCGGACTCCGCTTGTCATCCAGACTGAGGCCATCGTTCTGCATATCGTAGAACCACACATGATCCGTTCCGCCGGCTTCGGTTTTGGTAAAAATAAGAATCGCCGTAGATACGCCCGCGTACGGTTTGAATACACCGGAAGGCATGGAGATTACGGCTTCCAGTCGGTTGTTCTCCACAATTTCTTTTCGGATGGACTTATGGGCCTTCGAAGAACCGAACAGCACCCCGTCCGGAACGATGCAGGCACAGCGACCGCCGATTTTCAGCATGCGAAGGAACAGGGTCACGAACAGAAGCTCCGTCTTCCTGGTCTTGCAGATTTTCAGCAGATCCGGCGAGACGATATCGTAATCCAAGCTTCCTTTGAACGGCGGATTCGCCAGGACCAAGGAATATTTGTTTTTATCCTCATTCTGATCCGACAGACTGTCCTTATACTCGATGCATGGGTTGTCAATTCCGTGAGCCATCATGTTCATGGCCCCGATACGGAGCATGGTTCGGTCCATGTCGTAGCCGTGGAACATGTGATTCAAATAGTGTTCTTTGTTCCCCTTGTCGAAAAGGACTTCCCGCTTCCGTTCCTCATCTTCCATCAAGTATTCGCTGGCTGCAATGAGGAATCCCGAAGTTCCGCAGGCCGGGTCGCAGATGATTTCATCCGGCTTCGGCTGCATCAAATTCACCATCATTTTGATGATATGGCGAGGCGTACGGAACTGGCCGTTTCTTCCGGCCGTATTTAGTTTGGACAGAAGGTACTCGTACACGTCCCCTCGAACATCTTCTTTATCCAACTTTGTTTCCTTCATCATCCGGAACAGATCGCTGAGCTTCTCCACGACTTTAGAGAGCAGAAGCGGCGTCGGAATCATAAAAATCGCATCGCTCATGTACTTCGAATACGCGCTTTCTCGGTCGCTGTGGAGATTGATGATGAACGGGAATACCTCATTTTTCACCACGTCGAACATCTTCTCCGCCGGGAAATCCTGAAATACGGACCACTTCAGCTGCTTTCCGTCTACCGTTCGGCCCTCCACTTCCACTTCATCCTTGAAGATACTTTCGTGGGAAATTCCCAGCATCATGGCTTCCATGCTGCCCTTATTATCCGCCTCATCCAGATCGTGGATGAACATCAGATAGGTAATCTGTTCAATCACCGTCAGCGGGTTCACGATTCCCCCCGCCGCAAAATCATCCCACAGGCTGTCAATCCGATTCTTCAGTTCTCCGGTTATCATTTCTTCCTCCATTATCCTCTCAGCGCTTCATCCAGTTCGTCCACATTTGCCACGAATTCAAACAGTTCCATCTCCTCTTCCGGCAGGAATTCCTTCTCCACCATTTGGTGGAAGGTGCCGCGAAGGGGCTCGTAGTATCCGTTGATGTTGTACAAGAATGCCCGTTTCTCCGTCCGACCCAGCCTCTTGAGGGTCAGCACTTCCGTGATTTCCTCCAGAGTTCCGATGCCTCCCGGCATGGCAATAAAAGCATCTCCCAATTCAATCATCCGACTCTTCCGGGTGGACATGGAGTGCACCACTTCCAAGGTGTGAAGCCCCTCGTGCCCCTGCTCACAGTGCAGCAGGAAATCCGGAATGATACCGATGACCTTTCCGCCGTTCTCCAGCACGGTATCTGCAATGATTCCCATCAGGCCGATATTGCCGCCGCCGTACACCAGCGTGTGCCCGTTCCCGGCAATCCAGAGCCCCAGTGCCTCGGCCGCTTTCTTGTAATCCGGATCCGATCCCATGCTGGATCCGCAGTACACCGTTATATTCATCTATTTCTCCCTCTTCTTTCCGCTTGTATAAATTCCCTACCATTATACCAATCCGACGCCGAAATTCAAATGCCCCGCGGAGGTCTTTGTACTATTTTGAATAAAACCCTTAACTTTTTTGGGGTACGTGCTATAATAAAAATAGTTCGGTAAGAGTTCTCTACCGACAGTTTTTATATTATTTTTGTGAAATCCAAAAATCGGATTGACAGCAAAGAGGTGAATAAAATGAAAAAAGAAGTTCTAGAGCTTCGGGAAAAGATGAAAGCCAATGGTGTGGATGTTTATTACGTACCATCCGGCGACTATCACAGTTCCGAGTATGTAAACGATTTCTTTAAAGCTCGTGAATTCATGAGCGGACTGACCGGCGAATCCGGTGAGCTCATCGTCAACGACGAAGGCGCTTACCTTTGGACCGACGGCAGATATTTCCTTCAGGCAGAGCGCCAGCTGGCCGGCAGCGAAATCGAGCTGATGAGAATGGCAGAGCCGGGCGTTCCGACTGTTGAAGAATTCCTGATTGACCTGGCAAAGAAAAAGGGCGGCTATACGCTGGGATTTGACGGCAAGGTTGTTCCGGGATATTACGGTGAAGAGCTTCAGTCGAAGCTGGGTGAACTGGGTGTGACCATTAAATGGGACAAAGACCTGGTCGGTGAAGTATGGACTTCCCGTCCGCAGATTCAGCCATCGGAAATCTACGAACTGCCGCTGACCACCACCGGTAAGACCGCAACCGAGAAGATTGCAGATGTTCGGAAAGCAATGGCCGAAAAGAATGCCGACTACCTACTGGTTACCGATTTGATGGAAAACGCATGGCTCTTGAACATGAGAGGAAGCGACATCGATTACACACCGGTATTCTTCTCCTTCATCCTGCTTTCCCAGGATTCCGTAAATCTGTACGTAATGGATGGTGCGGTAAAGGATTCCCTGCCGGAAGACCTGTCCTTCGTTACCGTGAAAGGATACGATGAAATCGAACAGGACGTGGCCGCTCTGGATGCATCCAAGACATTGTGGCTGGATTCCGGTTCCGCCAACTATGCTCTGTGCCTGAGAATTCCGGAAGGCATGAAGACGGTGGATGAAGCTACTCCAATCGCTATGATGAAGGCCGTTAAGAATGAGACCGAAATCAAGAGCTCCATCAATGCGCACAAGAAGGATGCGGTTGCGATGGTGAAATTCATCAAGTGGATTAAGGATGTCGCTGCAAAGACCCCGCACCAGACCGAGCTCAGTGCGGCAGAACAGCTGCGGAAGTTCCGTGCCGAAGAAGATGGATTCTTCGATCTGTCCTTTGAGACCATCGCCGGATACGGACCAAACGGTTCTGTCATCCACTACGCACCGACACCGGAAACCGATGCCGAAATCCTGCCGGAAGGCTTCCTGCTCCTGGACTCCGGCGGTCATTACACAGACGGTACCACGGATATCACCCGTACCATCGCCGTTGGTCCGCTGACTCAGGAAATGATTGATGATTACACCTACGTTCTTAAAGCACACCTGGCAATGCACAATGCCGTGCTGACTCCGGGAATGAACGGAATCGACCTGGATGCCATCACCCGTGCACCGATGAGAGCCGTTGGTCTGGACTTTAAACACGGACTGTCTCACGGTGTGGGTCACCTGCTCAGCGTTCACGAAGGTCCGAATATTCTTCGCCGTGTACCGACTCCGATCACCATCTGCCCGGGCATGATTATGTCCAACGAGCCGGGTGTATACATCGATAATCAGTTCGGCGTTCGTATCGAGAACGAAGTTCTGATGAAGGACGACGGAAACGGAAACACCATCAACGAGCCGATCACCTTCGTACCGTACGAGAGAGAAGCCATTAACCCGGCACTGCTCACCGATGAAGAACTGGCATGGATCAACAACTACCACAAGATGGTTCGTGAAACCCTGCTTCCGCGTGTAGACGGAGACCTGGCAGAGTTCGTCAAGGCACAGACCGAAGAGATTACCAAATAACCAATTATAAGGAGACATAGAGATGAAATATACAAACACAGACAAAGCACCTGCTGCAATCGGCCCGTACTCTCAGGCAGTCACAGCCGGCGGATTCCTGTTCATTTCCGGACAGACTCCGTTCAGCCCGGAAACCGGTGAAACCATCGGTACCGATGTTGCGGGACAGGCGGAGCAGGCATGCAAGAACATCGGAGAAATTCTGAAGGCCAACGACCTGACCTTCGAAGACGTGGTAAAAACCACCTGCTTTATCACCGATATGGCAGACTTCGGTGCATTCAATGAAGTCTATGCGAAGTATTTCGTATCCAAGCCGGCTAGATCCTGCGTTGCGGTAAAAGAACTTCCGAAGAGCATCCTTTGCGAAATCGAAGTAATCGCCGCTGCGAAGTAGGTACGTGAAGTCATTTGATAAACGGGAGCGAACCAAAATTTATGGTTCGCTCCCGCTTTGTTTTTGGTTCTTCACTTTTTATGATTTTTAATTCCGAAATTCTATAACTATAGTTTTTTTATCGCATGTTTTAGTCCTTTTTGTTCCAACGATATTGAATTCCTGTTATTTTTTGCTAGGATGAAGCCATGAAATTTCAGAAAAAACAACGAGCGCTCATATCTCTTCACAATATGATTTCACAGACTTCCCATAAGGATTGACAGGAATTATATTTAAAACTACAATAGGAGTAAGAAAATGACTAACCACAAAAACCGACCGCATCCAAAATGAGGTCGTTAAATCTCGAAATAATGTAGGATGGGAGAGGGTTTATATGTTATTGGAAGAAAAATACAAAGCCTACTTCGAAGAAGGTCAATTAGATAAGGTTCTTGAGTTGTTCGAAGCCGGACACCTTTCTTTGGAAGTTGCACTCCATGAAACCGGCACCACTTCAGAAGAAGAATTGCAACAACTAATTCAAGAGCGAAAAATGTCGGAAAAATAATAGAATAAGCCAAAGACGCATTGGTTGCATTCAATTTGAGTGCTTGGATTTTGAATCCAAGCACATTCTTTTTTCTTAGGCGCTCTAAAGCTGCTACACGTACCGCAGAATCTCCACCCAGATTCGCCCTTTCTTGGACTCCCCGCCAATCTCTTGCAGCACCGCTTTTCCTTTTCCCCGAAGCACGATTACCGCCCCCTCGTCAATCCGCTGGTCGATCTTCGTGCACTCCATATGGTCCACCGACACGATTCCGCTTCGAATCCCCTTCACCGCATCGGACCGGGAAACCTTGAACGCCGTGGACACCACGTTATCCAGCCGCAGGCTGGGGAGCGTATCCCGGATGACCTGCACCCGCCGCTCCGGAACCGCCAGCTCCCCGATGGGTCTCACTTCCGTCCGGGCATCGGTTCTTCCCACAGAGCGATATTCCTGCTCCAGGAACGTGCTGATCTCCGGACGGACAATCAGGTCCGCCCCCTTCTCGCCCACCAGGATGTCGCCAATCATTCGCCGCTCAATGCCAAGGCCAAGCACGGAGCCCAGGTAATCCCGATGGCTCAGCTTTCGGTCGCTGCCGCCGGTCTCCACGTGAATCACTTGCAGGACTTCCTCCATGCCCAGCACATCCTCCAGCGTCTCCCCATAGTCCTTCGGGGCGATGATCAGAATGCGCCGTTCCGCGTCTTCATATCCCCCATAAAACCAGAATCGAAGATCCGAGTGTCCCCGGCACTCCTCTCGAGCCAGGGCCTGCTGGTGCAGATCCAAGAAATCCGTATTCGTTATATAAAAGCCTTCCTCTGCCTGGCGGATTCGGTCCGCAATCCGAGACTTCAGCAATTTACTATCATCCATTTCATCGGTCACCTTTCGCACGCTACAGTTGTTTTTTTATGGGTCTCCACTTTTTGTAATCGCTTCATTTGCAAGAAGTCGGTTTCGAAACTTGAAAAAGCGAAGACCCATATGTTAAGTTCCCCTCACGCCATAAAACTACATGTTCTCTATTGCATCATTCATCCGATCAAGCAAATATTCATCAAATGAATCATATTCTTCCTTGATGAAGCCTCCCATATCCCATGAAATCACTTTGCCAGTATTAGCATCGATGCAATACAACCATTCATCTGCATTTTCAATTACTATGTAATTATCAGGAAGGTCTTCCGATCTGTACTCAAGAGTATTCTCAACAAAGATGTAACTACCATCTAGTCCAATTCCATCTGTACAGCAACCACAGATACCACCATGTCCATATGTCTTAAGAAATTCAACATATTCAGCAGGTAATGAAAGGTTCAATTCCTTTTCTGCCAGTTCCAGTTCAATATCTGTAACTTTTGCATATGTGAAGTCTCCGGGTTCTTCGTATTGTGCGATTAGATTTCTAATTGTATCATTCATTTCTTTCTACCTCCTGTGTACTGGGCAGCGCGCCACTTCCAATAGGCGCTTCTAAAATTATTGTATTGCTTACTTAACGTTCTGTCATTTCTAAAACTTTCCCCTTTACCTCGCAGTCCATGCAACTGATAATGGTATTCTTTATGCGTAGTTTCACGAATCTCAACCATAGGTCCACTTTCTTTTTGAATGACATGATGCAACTCAATTGGCTTCCCGTCATTTCCGATAGGTGGCCTCCCTGATTGCATCAACTGCAGATTCGTTTTTCCGGTTTTAGGGTCAACATATTCAAAGTCTATGTCATTTCTCTGATATACTCTTCGGCTGACATCTCGGGTTTCACCATCTACTTTGACAGACCCGACAAAATTCACTCGAATAAATCTTGGATTACTGTTACTTCCGTTAGTATTGCCAAATTCAGTACTATATCCAGCTCCCATTATACCACCTCCTTGTGAGTGGTGGCATATTCGCTTTCAAATACAATAATTCGGACTCCACGACCGTTATACTTCTCTAATAATTCAGTTGGAAATGTTCCATACAGAATGACGACAGTTGGCTGCAAACGTGTTATTACATACTCAAACCCATTGATAAAAATTTCCCTATCGCGTTTACGTTTCATCGTCCCATGAGATCCGACTGCGATTACACACTGACTCGATACTCCATCACAGCTATATCTGTATGTTCTATAGTCACCAAATCGTATGTTGGGGATTACTTTGACACCATTCTTTTGTAACCAGTTTCCAATTGCTCTACTATTGAGAATGTTGTCGAGTTGTTTTGCATATGGCATATTCCTATACAAACTGAAATCAGGGAGAATAACACCATTAAACCTTTTGAGCCTTTTGAGGTATCTCTTCGGATTTCTCCACAACCTGAAGAATTCGTAATCTTCTTCGTAAAAATGAACCCATTGATTATAATCCTTGCATTTACTTGATACCGCCTTTGAAAACTTAATCAACTTGTTTGGCGTATCATATGTTGGTAATATTTGAGGAAATTCATATAGCCCCTTATATGTTGCTCCTTCAAGCAAGAAGGCATTGTATACATCTTTTTTACTTTTTGACATTTTTTATGTCCTCCTAAATTTAAAGATTTCAACAACTTATAAACTTAGGCAATAAAAAAGCACCAGAAAAAAGAGTCATACTAATGACAAGCGCGACATGTCTTGTCCCGTTTACAAATGTATGCAAGAAGGCTCGGTCAAGTGTAACCGTAGGTCCTTGTTCAGTGCTCTGCACCCCAGTCAAGTGTAACTGTATGCGCCCTTATTCAGCAACTCCTTACAACACATCTGCCCGGATGGTATCCGTAGAACATGTCAAACCCTTTTTTCTGATGAGATACTCAACACTTCCGGTCAAGTGTAACCGTTGCGCACCCTGATTACTGTTTCCAGTTGTCCGGTCAGGTCCCGTAATTCCTTGTTCCAGTGTATTATCGTATTTTCATCAACCCGGAAGGTATCCGTAAAATACACTATTCAATTTTCTTGGCAATCCTCTATTGCCAAATACGTTATATCATATGTTTTATATAAAAACAAGCGTTTATATTTCGCATATGCAAGAACTCGGTTTCGAAACTTGAAAAATTTTCATTTTTCGAAACCGGCTTACCGACAGTATGAAAGCATCCAAAAAACGCCTGTCACTGCTTTGTTTTCTATTGTCAAACGCCGCCCCCGGTGAGATAATAAACATATACACTTTATAATATTTATGCAGTCGCTGCAGAAAGGGGCCCGATATGAACGAACACCCGGTGAACGAACCGTACAAACCCAACGCAAGGGAAACAAGGATTCAGATTGTTAAGTTCGCCCTGTTCTCCGCATCGGCGGGAATTGTTGAAACCGCCGCTTTTACGGTGCTGGACATGGTGACCCCTTGGAAATACTGGCCCTGCTACCTGATTGCTCTGGTGCTCTCGGTGCTGTGGAACTTCACGCTGAACCGGGAGTTCACCTTTAAATCCGCAAATAATGTGTCCAAAGCCATGATGCAGATTTTTCTGTTCTACTGCGTCTTCACGCCCCTCTCCACCTGGTGGGGCAATGCGCTGACGGAAAAAGCCGGCTGGAACAGCTACGCCGTTCTTTTTCTCACCATGGCTGCGAACCTTATTTCTGAATACATTTACGATCGATTTGTGGTATACCGGAACAGCATGAATACGAACCGGCGAGCACAGAGAGAAGAGGAAAGGAGCAAATAACATGAACAATTGCGGAATCAGCCGATGGGACTCCCCGGATAAAATCAATGCCGCATTGAAGGCGTTGACCGAAGAGTCGATCTGGGAGGTAGATGACGACTATTACGAAAATACCATTCTCAAATATTACGATGAGAAGTGCACCAATTCCAAAGCCATCTACGAAGAAGCGAAGGAATACATTCCGGGCGGCGTGCAGCACAATCTGGCCTTCAACAAACCGTTCCCGGTAGCCTTCCGAAAAGCCGAAGGAGCCTACCTCTACGATGAGGACGGCAATAAGTACCTGGACTTCCTTCAGGCCGGCGGTCCAACCATTCTGGGCAGCAACTACCCGGCCATTCGGAATGCGGTCATCGAACTGCTCAACGAATGCGGCCCGGTCACCGGACTCCTGCACAAATCCGAACTTCTTTTGGCCAAAGAAATTCACAAGCACATGCCGGGGGTGGAGATGTTCCGGATGCTGGGCAGCGGCACGGAATCCGTCATGGCCTCCCTGCGAATCGCACGCATTGCCACCGGAAACAAGCGCATCATCAAGGAAGGCGGCGATTACCACGGCTGGAGCGATCAGATGGTCTACGGCACAAAGATTCCGGGTTCCCGCGGACTGCTGGAATCCCACGGAATTCCGAGACGCCTCTATTCCCTCACCGACGAGGTTCGTCCCAATGACCTGAACATGCTGGAGAGCATGCTGAAGCTGAACAAGTTCCGCGGCGGTACCGCAGCGGTCATCATCGAGCCATGCGGTCCGGAAAGCGGCACCCGTCCGGTTTCTAAGGAGTACAACAAAGGCGTTCGCTACCTTTGCGATAAGTACGGCGCCCTGCTGATTTTCGACGAAGTGGTCACCGGCTTCCGCACATCCATCGGCGGCGCCCAGGGCTATTTCGACGTCACACCGGACCTGACCATCTTCGGCAAAATCGTTGCCGGCGGTTATCCGGGAGCCGGCGGCGTCGGCGGCAAAAAAGAATACGCCGGGCTGATGGCGGCCGGCGTTGCCAGCGGAAAGCATCGGGCATACGTGGGCGGAACCCTGGCGGCTGCGCCGATTTCCGCACTGGCCGGCTACACCTGCATCAAGGAAATTGAACGCAACAACGCTTGCGAGATTGCCGGAAAAGCGGGAGATAAGCTGACCGACGGAATCAACTCCCTGATTCAGCAGTATCGCCTTCCATTCGTGGCATACAACCAGGGCAGTATCTGTCACCTGGAGTGCACCGGCGCCATGAGCTTCGACTTCTCCTCCTTCAGCATCCTAAAATCCGCCGTCGGACTTCTGCGGAACAAGGAAATGATGTACGAACGGAAGGATTCCATGGAGCGGATGGGCGCTGCCTATATGGCCAACGGCCTGGTGACTTTAGCCGGAAGCCGGCTCTACACCTCCATGGCAACCACCGACGAAGTCATCGACGATGCACTGAACCGCTTTGAAGAGGTATTTAAGCACGTGGTTCCTACGGACAAGGGATTGCTGTAAGAAAGAAGAAACGCTATGAAAGAATATATTCTCGCCCACGATATCGGCACCAGTTCCGATAAAGCAGTACTGGTGGATTTTTCCGGCAAGATTATCGCCGCCGCCACCGCTCCCTACCCCACTTTCTATCCGGAGCCGGCATGGGTGGAGCAGAATCCGGAGGATTATTGGAAAGCGGTATGCAGAACCGGCCGGGAGGTTGTAGCAAAAGCAGGCATCCAAAAAAGCCAAATTAAAGGCATCGTGTTCTCTACCCAGGCACAGGGAGTCATTCCCGTGTCCGAGGACGGCACCGTTCTCTATCCCAACATCACCTGGGTGGACGGACGGGCGCAGAAGCAGGCGGAGCATATCATGAACCGCGTGGGCGGCAAGAAGCTGTTCACCCTCTTCGCCGGCACCCCGATCATGGGAAAGGACTGCATCGCCAAAATCACCTGGCTCAAGGAAGAACGGCCGGAAATCTACGCCAAAACCCACCTGATTTTGGACGTAAACGGCTACCTTAAATACAAATGCACCGGCCGCATGGTCACGGAACTGTCCGGGGCCTCCTCCTACGGACTGGATCTGAAGAAAAAGGATTGGATGTCCGTCTTCCCTCTGGTGGGTATCGATATGAACCGGCTGCCGCCGCTGGTGGCCAGCACGGACATCGTGGGTGGCATCACTCGGGAAGCCGCTGCGGAAACGGGACTCATGGAAGGAACGCCGGTGTTCGGCGGATGCGACGACGTCCAGGCGGCGACGGTGGGATCCGGCATGTGCGATGACGGAGACATCCACATCTATCTGGGCACCTCTGCCTGGGTGGCAGCCTGCAGCCGGACGGCGGACAAATTCAAGCACGGTGCTGCCGCCATCCAGAGTGCCGACAAGGAGATGAACCTGATCGCGGGGATCACGGAATCTGCCGGCGCCAACATCGAGTGGCTGAAGAATCAGTTCTTCCGAAAGGAAATGGAAGAACTGGGAGACGGAATCTACGACTACATGGATTCCGTGGTGGCCAACATCCCGCCGGGCAGCGACCACCTGATCTGCACCCCGTGGATGCTGGGAGAACGGTGTCCCGTCTCCTCCACCACCACCCGGGCCACCCTGTTCAACATGACCATGATTCACACCCGGGAGCACATCATGCGGGCCATGTACGAAGGCATCGGTTACAACCTGCGGTGGATTCTGGAGAATTACCGGCAGGATTACGGTTTCCGGTGCGACAATTTCCGCATCATCGGCGGCGGTTCCCTGGATAAGGGCTGGATGCAGATTATCGCAGATATTACGGGAAAACATTTTGCGGTGGTAAAGGATCCACGCAATGCGGGTGCCGTGGGTGCTGCCATGATTCCGCTAATCGGTCTGGGCGTCATTCCGTCCTTTGCGGCGGCGAAGGAATTCGTGCCCGTCGAACGGGAATACCATCCGAACCCGAAGAATGCCGCCATCTACAACAAGCTGTTCCAAGACTACAAGAACGTCTATCATTCGCTGGAAAAAGCCTACCGGCAGGCGAACTCCGCCCGCTTCGAAGGTGCGGATCAGGACTAACGGAAAGGAGCACGAACAGAGCTTATGACACTCCATGCAGTGAAACAGAATATAATTGAATACGGAAAAAAATTTGCGGACATCGGTTTCTCTCTGGGGGATTCCCCTCGGATTCTGGTGCAGCAGAACCACCGGGTCTTCGGGACAGAACCGTGTGCGGATTTTGCCGACCTTCAGGAAAAAGAAATTCGCGACATCACCGGCACTTCCGATCCGGCCAAGGGTGCGCTGATTGCCTCCCCTTACGAAGCCATGGTAGTGGCAAAAACAGAATATACCGCCATGTGCATTCAAGATGGACTGAGTATCCCGGCCGTGCTGGATGATATGGCCATGATTATCGGAAACCGAGTTTCCATCGTTTCGGAGGATCGGCTCAGCCTGGCCAAAACCCTGAGAAAATCCCCGGCCGTCCTCACCACGGAAGGCAATCTGATGGTCTGCGGGCGAAACCTGTACGAGGTGTTCACCGGACTCCTGATTCTGGAGAAGAACGCCGGCATCTTTGTGGATGCGGATTTCCTCGGCGGCGCCCATCCGGTGTGCCCGCTGATGGGTAAACTGGAACACAAAATCTATCTGAAGAAATATTCTCGGAAAGAGATGGAACGGCAGAACCGACTGGAACAGCAGGCTCCTGCGGAAATACCGGAAGAGATTTTGCAGGACGCGGCATCGGATTACGCAGGGATGGATTTGCCGGAAAAGGACTGGTCTCCGGAAGAGCAAAAGTGCCGGGAACAGGTGGTGGAATACGGTATCCGATTGCTGGATTCCGGACTGGTCCAGGGCACCTGGGGAAATCTCTCCCTGCGGCTGGATGATGAATGGATGTTGTGCACCCCATCCGGAATGGACTACCGAGGACTGACTCCGGATGACATCGTAAAGGTGAACCTGGAAACCCTGGCCTATGAAGGGGCGCTCAAGCCTACTTCGGAAAAAGATTTCCACGCCGGAATCTACCGGAATCGGCCGGACGTGAATGCCGTCATCCACACCCATGCGCGGTACGCCTGCGTCTATGCCGCCTGCGGACTTTCTTTTACCACCAGCAGCGGTGATGCCATCGAGTGCGCAGCCTACGGACCTTCCGGCACCGGTCTGCTTTCCCGAAATGTGCAGAATGCAATTGGGGAAAACCGCGGCTGCCTGATGAAGAACCACGGCATGGTGGCGGTGGGTTCGGATCTGGAAGACGCCTTCCACACGGCCATGAGCATCGAGAATGCCGCCAAAGCCCGCATTGAACAATTCTGGGAAGAATAACAGGTTTTTTGTCAAATGGTGTTGGTGAAGAAAAAAAGGAACTTCTACCGAGCAGTGATTAAACTGCTCGGTATTCTTTTCTATTCGTTTGGACTGATGAAAAAGTGAAGAACCAGAAAATTGACGAGAAAAGCAAACTATTCCGGCCGCCAACGTCAATCCGTCACATGGAAACAGGAGCGATTAGAGTTCTCGGCGGATTTTTTCGGATAGAATTGACGATAATGCTATGAAAACAGAGGCTTTATCGTCAAATTCTTCGTAAGCCGCATGGGCTTCCACTGTAAAATTGAGCGGATAATTCGAGGTAATTCGAGTCATTGACGATGAAACTGAAAATACAGTCCTTCTTTCGTCAACTTTTCAAAAAAAGTATTACTTTATTAGAATTCAGTGCAAGTCAAGTTGTTAGAATTTGTGTCATCCCTACCGTAAAGATTTGTTTCTTCGTCACCTGTTTCTTCGTCATGCCACACCAACACCAAAAAGTATAGAACCGAATAACAAAAACCTGCACCGATCAGCAACAGCTTGCTACCGGTGCAGGTTTTTGGATTTTCACTTTTTATATACGGTTGGATCACCCACATCGTAATCTTTATATTCATCCGGCAAAACTTGCTCAACAATCAAGTTTTTATCCTTGATGTAACAATTTAGAGTTAATGTATTGCCTTCCTCATCAAACGGAATCTGCACGGTATATGAATCATTGGACTTCTTATACGTTCCATCTGCAGTTACTAATGCACTGTTAATTGTTACAACACCCTTCTGTTTAAACTCAATGTTCTGGTTCTTTAATTGTTCTGCAACGTCTTTGTCAAACGAATCGTCAAAAGAGTGTATCTCATTATCTACCAGAGTTCCATATGCTTGCCATTTACCTTCAATACCCGTTGAATCACCGGACTTCGTACATGATGAAAACAGAATTATTATCATCATTGAAAAAATAATTGAAATTGGTTTTTTCACAACTACTCTCCTAATATTTCACTATGCTGATATGTCAATTCATCCCCTCGTCCATTTCCGTCGATTCGGCACAGCTTTGGATTCGGTGATTTTCATAGCCACCTGTTTCGTATTTCCGCTAGAGATGCCGGCCCCCGTGTTGGGATGCTTTACCGAATAGATCTGATCGAAGGAGAACAGGCTGATTAGCATGATGGCCACCAGCAGAAGAGCCTTTCGGTTCACTCTCTTCAGAAGGTTGTCCAGCAGCGGCGCAATCAAATAGACGATGGCCAATCCCCCCAGGCCGAATACCAGCAGACCTTCCGCGCAGATTCTTCCGTCTATATTCATGAAATATCCGCTGTAGTCCCACCATTTCTGTCCGTACTGCGTCTCCAGGAACCAGGCCGTGCCGTATTCCACGATGCCGCAAACCGCCACCGTCAGTGTGAACTGCAGCACCGGCTTCTCCCGAAAGCGCTTCAGCAGAATCAGCACCAGAAGGCTTCCCACGCCGTAGATTGGAAGCCACGGTCCGTGCAGCACGCCTCGGTTGACGAAGACCCCGTCTTCCACCAGATGGAGGCTCACTTCCCAGCACCAGCCCACAAAGGACATCGTGAAAAAGATTATAATCAAGCTCAGCAGGGAATAGCTCCGGGTCGGCAACATGGTGAACCGAGGCGTAAATTGGAAATTGCCGAAAAACGGCCCCAATCGTCCGGGATACACCACCCCATCCAGAATCGCCTGTCCGTATCCCAGCTGATATTGCATCGCCTTGTTCCGTTCGTATTCTTCCAGCTTTCGAGACGGAAGGAGCTCGATGCCGAACCATTTCGCGAAGAATCCGCTCACCCCCGCAGGCTCCGGAACGGCGTTTTTCTCATTTTCCTCAATCCGGCTCACCAGATACGGATACTTCTCTCGCAGTATATCCTTCGGAGCCGGACAGTACAGGTATTCATCCATCAGGTTTTCGGTACCGGCAATCCCGGATGCCTTGGAAACCTCTCGAATTTTTGCGTAATACTCTCCGTAGAACGCCGCTTTATACGGGTTGGAAAAGAAGATGCCGGACAATCCGATGGTGAAAATGTCCAGGACGTCCCAGCCCAGGAAGCTCATGTCCGCCTTGAACAGTTCCCACTTATGTCCCTGCATCATTTTTCGAGAGAGGGTAATCACCTCATTGGCCTTCATGGTGGGATTTTCCGCCAGAATATACGGCACCAACGCATAGGAATACCGCTTAATCACCCCGCCGATGACGGTCAACGTCCACAGAAAACGGTACAACGACTGCACGAACATAGTCCAGGCAATCTTCGGCCAGGAACGGGTCTCCAGCGGATAGAACAAACGCTGAATCGTGACCTTCTCGTACACCCGGCCTTCCAGCACCATACGCCGCATCACCACGCGATAGGTTTCCTTGATAAACAGCCAGATGAATAGGTACACTGCCACGCTCCCCAGAATCATCAGTGAAATGGAAACGGTTCGGGAGCCGGAAAGGCTGAGCAACGCCTCTGCCATGGCGAATCGAAAACCGCCGGCGGAATAGGAATTGGCGATGCCGGAAAAAACACCGTTGGATCGGCCCAGGTACCGGCTGTGATCGTTCTTTATCAGTTCTTCTTTCTGCTCTCGAATTTCCTTCCGAACCTGATTTCCCTCTCCGTTGGCAATTCGGTCCACCGTTTCTTTGAAATCCGAATTCACCACAATCGTTTCGTACAGCTGCCCGATGGAAGTGTATTCAATATTGTCCATATGGTAGCGAATGGTGGACATACCGTATTCCACCCCGCAAAAGCTAGCGAAAAGACAGATGACCAGCACCATAAGATAGTGCTTCTTCAGATTTTCCTTCGCCCGTCGTTTTAATTCCTTACGCATAGAACTCCCTATAAGTTATCAACCTGCAAAACGTACATTCAGCACCATCACTTCGCTGTTGCTCAGAAGCCGAAGCGGCGGTCCGTAGACTCCCACGCCGGAGGTCACCGCCCCGGTTGCCGGTCCCAGCTTCTCCACGCCCCAGTAATTCTCCCATACGAAAGATCGCATGATGGTCAGCGGGAAGAACTGTCCCGCATGGGTATGTCCCGCCATCAAAAGGTCTGCACCCGCTTCCTTGTAGTCTTCCAGGTGCTCCGGCTCGTGATTCAGCACCAGCACGGGCTTGCTTTTGTCTGCCGTCTTCATCAATTTCCGAAGGGTTTCCCGGCAGTTGTCCCGGTATCCCGTCTTCTCGCCGTCCAGCCGGCCCACCAATTCGATCTTTCCGTCCACCGAAATCACCTGATCTTGAAGCATGGTAATTCCCGCCTTCTCCATCAGTTGGTCGATGCGCGGGTCCCTCGTTGGATTGCGGTCGGTTTTGGTGGTAAAACCGCCCACCAGCTTCTCCGACACATCGTGATTTCCATACACGCCGTAGGTCCCGTAGCGGCTGTGAATTCCCTTCAGAACCTTCGCCACCTCCTCCGGCTTGTGAATGGCTTCATATTCGTTATCGTAAATATCCCCGGCCACCAACACCAGGTCCGGGTTCTGCGCGTTGATTTTTTTTACCATCCGCTTCATGTCCCGAACGCCGATGGAATACCCCAGGTGCCAGTCCGACACCAGCACGATTTTCATCTCCTTCATGCCTTCCACCGACTTATGGATGGTCACGTTTTGCGTGTTCACCGTCACGTGTCTGGCGTGAACGCCGCCATAGAATGTCAATCCCGCAGCCAACAGAAAAATGATTCCGAAGGTTGCCGTGTGCCACGTAAAAGCAGGTTTCTTCCACACCCGTTTCCGAAGAATCAGCGCGATGTCCAACAGGGCGAAGAAGAACACCAAGTAAATCCAGAAGCCCAGACAATAATTGGAGAATTCAATTACATGGCGCCGAAATCCGCCGGCCGGCAGAAAACGCCCCACCAAAATCGTCAGGCAGCACAGCCCCACTAGCGTACACATCCCCACCAAGTATCGCCGCTTCTTTCCGGTGATGAACTCCAGCCCTTTGTGAAAATGCACCATCGTATATATCAGCAGTATGATGTATACCGCCAGCATGAACCATTTGAACATAAATCTCTGTCTTTTCCCTTCTTCATTTACTGTATTCTACTTAATATGCTGCTCTTCCGAACAGACCACATCCACCACCTGCAGCACGTCCCCTCGGACCTGAAACCGCACGTCGTAGGAAGCGAATTTCATTCCGTACACGTACCCCGGTTTCTTCTCGTACGCCGCCCGAGGATCCTGCTCCAGCACTCCAATCAGCGGCTGCCGCTTCTCTTCACGCACCTTCCGAAGAAGCTCCTCCGGAAATACCACTTCCAGGAATTTCATCTCCGGCCGAGCGAACCCGGACCTCGCCTCCGGATGCGCATCGGAGTACGCCGCATACGGCTTGATATCGTAGATGGGCGTGCCGTCCAGCAGATCTGCTCCGCCTACAATCAGCAGCGGATTCTCCGGGTTTTCCGTGTCCACCCGAAAGAGTTTTACCGCGGACATGCCAAGACCGTTGGGCCGGAAGGGAGAACGGGTGGCGAACACACCTTTCTTCTCCTTTCCGCCCAGCCGTGGCGGCCGCACCAGCTTCGACCATTTCGGTTCCGGTCCTCCTTCTCGGGAATAATCCCAGTTCTCCGAAAACCCGAAAATCAGCCAAAGGTATTCAAAATCTTCCATTCCCCGAACCACGTCCGGCGACCGAAACGCCGGCTCGAACTCCACGATGCCCGTCAAGCCCGGCACCAATCCCGGCTGCCGGGGAATTCCGAATTTCTCTTTGAAATCCGTATGAATATACGCCACCGGCTGAATGGAAAGCCGGTCTCTCTCGTTACCGGAACAGCACATGGAGCACCTTCTCGTACATCTTCTTGTACGGCTGATACCGCATCGGCAGATCCGGCCGTGTCTTCTTATCCACAATTCCCTTGTAATGGGAGAAGGTATCGAATCCCCACTTGCCGTGGTAATTTCCGATTCCGCTGTCGCCCACACCGCCGAAACCCAGCTTGTTGGATGCGATGTGAATGATGGTATCGTTCACACAGCCGCCTCCGAACCGGCACCGGGACAGGAAGTACTCCGCCACTTTCTTTTTGCCGGTAAAAACATACAGCGCCAGGGGATGAGGCAGCCGATTCAGCGTCTGCACCGCCTCCTCCGTGCTGCGGTAGGTGAGAATCGGAAGAATCGGTCCGAAAATCTCTTCCCCCATCACCGGATCGGCCCATTCCACCGAATCCAGAATAGTCGGTTCAATCTGCAAGGTCTCCGGATCGGAACCGCCGCCCAGGATTACTTTCTCCGGATCAATCAGCCCGTTCAGGCGCCGGAAGTGCTTCTCATTGATAATCTTTCCGTAGTCCGGATTCAGCAGTGCATTCGGCGAATACTGCCGGATGGTCTCCGCCTTCAGCGCCTCCGCCAGTTCCTCTCGAACGTCCTCGTGGCAATAGATGTAATCCGGTGCGATGCAGGTCTGACCGCAATTCAGGAATTTCCCGAATACGATTCGGCGCGCCGCCAGCTTAATGTTGGCCGTCTTGTCCACGATGCATGGGCTCTTCCCGCCCAGCTCCAGGGCAAATGGGGTCAGGTGCTCTGCCGACTTCTGCATCACCAGCTGTCCCACGCTCTTGCTCCCGGTAAAGAAGATAAAATCAAATTTTTCATCCAGAAGGTACTGATTCTCCTTCCGTCCGCCGGTCACCACCGCCACGTACTCTTCCGGAAAGCATACTTTTATGATCTTCTGAATCACGGATCCGGTCTCCGGGGAGTAAGCGCTCGGCTTCACCATCGCCGTATTGCCCGCCGCAATCGCATCGATCAGCGGTTCCATGGTAAGGAGGAACGGATAGTTCCACGGGCTCATAATCAGCACCGTTCCCAGTGGAGACGGCTTCACAAAGCTTCGGGAACGGAACTGCGCCAGCGGCGTCCGCACGGTCTTCTCCTTGGCAAAGTGCCGCACATTCCGAATCATGTAGGAAATCTCGTCGTACACCATGCCGATTTCGCACATAAAGCTCTCGTAGGAACCCTTTCCCAAGTCTGCCTTTAACGCCCGGCAGATGGCATCCTCGTACCGACGAATCCCGGCCCGAAGAGTTTTCAGCGCGGAAATTCGATGCCACACATCCAGCGTGGTGCCGGTAAGAAAATATTGATTCTGCAGATCTCGAATTCGAATTATTTCTGAACGATCCATAACTTCCCTCTTTCTCTGCATCTCGGAACGATTTTCTCTTCCGGTTGCAAAATGCCTACCAAAGTGGTATCTTATAAAAATAATATATAAATCATTGTACCATGAATCTGTGATATAATGAACGAAAAGTAACAAACGGAGGAATTCAATGTCTGAAAAAGTTCTCGTGGCCATGAGCGGCGGTGTGGACAGCAGCGTTGCGGCGTACCTGATTCGGGAAGCCGGATACGAAGCCACCGGCGTCACCATGCGCCTTTATGATAATGAAACCATCGGTATCAGCAGTGCCAAGACCTGCTGCAGCCTGGACAGCATTAACGATGCGGTCAGCGTAGCCAATCGGCTGGGCATCTATTTTCTGGTGTACGATTTCCGAAAGGAATTCAAGAAGGAAGTCATCCAACGCTTTATCGACTCCTACGAACAGGGGATTACCCCGAATCCGTGCGTGGAATGCAACCGCTATCTCAAATTCGACCACCTGTACACCGCCGGAAAAGAAATCGACCAGGACTACATCGCCACCGGTCACTATGCCATCATCGAACAGGACCGAGGAACCGGGCGATATCTCCTGAAGAAATCCGCCGACCTGAGCAAGGATCAGAGCTATGTGCTCTACTCCCTGACCCAGAATCAGCTCTCCCGCACCCTGTTTCCGCTGGGAGGCCTCCACAAGACGGAGACCCGCCGAATTGCCGAAGAGCAGGGCTTCATCAACGCCGAAAAACGGGACAGCCAGGATATCTGCTTTATCCCGGATGGGGATTACGCCGGCTTCATTGAGAAGTACACCGGCCGAACCTACCCTTCCGGCTATTTCACCGACCGGGAAGGAAATATTCTGGGAGAGCACCGGGGCATCATCCACTACACCATCGGACAGCGAAAGGGCCTCGGCCTCGCTCTGAAGAAACCGATGTACGTGCAGGAGCTGGACATGGAGCGCAACCGGGTCATTCTGGGGGACAATGCGGATCTCTTTACCCGAGAATTCGACGCCAAGGACTTCAACTGGATTGCCACGGACACCCCGGCCTCCGACATTCGGGCCAAAGCTCGGATTCGCTACAAGCACAAAGAGGCGGATGCCACCATCGTCCCGACGGGACCGGATACCGTCCATGTGATTTTCGACGAACCCCAGCGGGCCATCACCCGGGGCCAGTCGGTCGTTCTCTACGACGGCGATTACGTCATCGGCGGCGGAACCATCTGCTAGAACCGATTCTATTTTTACCAAAAGCCAAAAACAGGAGCGGCTTTGCCGGAATCTTCCGGAAGTCACTCCTGTTTTTTTGATTATCCCTTTAACACTTTCTGTGCCATTTCCATGTATTCGTCTCGGACGACGGTCGGCGAAATAATCCGGATTTTTCCGGCGAAACGGAAAATCCAGGAAAAGAAGTTCGGACTGACGGACACCTCCATCGTGGCGAGGAAGTGTTTTTCATCCGTTACCCGCGTGTGCACGTCCTCTCCGAAATGGTCGATGACGTACTTCATCACCTCGTTCTCGCATTCCAGGGTCACAATCTGAAGCTCTCCCCGGTACATCTCGAACACCTTCTGACAGTAGTCCTCCGGATCCCAGCCCATCGGCTTCTTGGCCGCCGGCAGGTCCGCAATCTCCACGTTGGTCATCCGATCCACTCGGAAAGAGGAAATGTTCAAGTGCTTGTCCGACCAGCCGATCACGTAATAGAAATCATCGTTCCAAAAGAGGGTGTACGGACTCAGGCGATAGAGTTCCCCATTACCCCGGAGCACTTTCTCCTTCTCCGCGTTGTACTCGAAGTAGTTGAAACGAATCATCTTCTCCTGACTGATGGCATCGTTAATCCGCTCGATGATGTAGTAAATGCTCTCATTCATGGCCTTTACGCGGCTTCCGAAGATGAGATGCCGCTGCAGCTCGTTTCGCTGATTCTCGCTCAGGAAGCGGTTCAGCTTCTCAATAAGCTGCTGACTTTTCTTCGGTGTTATAAACCGGGAAGAGGATACCGCATCCACCAGAAGCTTCAGCTCCGGAAGCTCGAACTCCCGAGAACCCCAGAAGTAGCGATTCGGCTTGCTCTTGATTTCCACGATATCGTAGACGGAATCCTCCCCGGTCAGGAATTCCATATCCGTCTTCAAGGTCTTCCGATTGGTTCCAACCCCCTGCTCCTCCAGATAATCCAGCAGATCATAGGTGGATGCGGGATGCTGCTCATCCGTATTCAGATATAGGTACCGCAGCAGAACGATAATTCGTTTCCGCGTGCTGCAATTCGTTAAGTCACCCATCGGCCACACCTCCCGATTCATTAAAGGGTATTAATCCGATCCAGTCTGGCAACAATCTGGCGGACATTGTCCGGAGAGGTTGCCAGGTTAATACGGATAAAGTTTTCGTACTTGTTCCGGCCGAACCACTCTCCGAAATCCACTGCCAGGTTGCAGAGATCCCGAATCGTACGTTCCGTATCCCGGTCCGACAGATAGGCACTTAAGTCCACCCATGCCAGGTAGGTTCCCTCCAACGGGGATACCACCGCTTCCGGAAGCTTCTGTTTCAACCCTTTCACCAGAATCTGATAGTTTCCGTAAATCAGCTGAATTGCCTGCTCCAGCCACTCTTTTCCGCCACGGAATGCCGCCTCGTAGGCCACGTATCCGAAGCTGCTTCCGCTCTGCGTCTTGATTTTCCGTGTCATGGCGTCGTACTTTGCCCGAAGGGCATCGTTTGGAATAATCGCCATGGCGTTCTGACAGCTGGCCAGGTTAAACGTCTTGGATGCAGAGGTCAGCGTAATCAGAATGCTGTCGTAATCCCCCGTGGCGGCAGCGGTGACCTGCCGCTGTCCCGGCATAATCAAATCGTGATGAATCTCATCCGCAATGACGTAAACCCCGTTCCGTCGGCACACATCCAACAAATTCCGAAGCTCCTCCTCGCGCCATACCCGGCCCACCGGATTATGTGGTGAACAGAGGATGAACAGCTTCACTTCCTTTTTCTGCACCGTTGCCTCGAAGCTCTCCAGGTCCATAGTGTAGTATCCGTTTTCGTCTTTCACCAGCGGAACATCCACCAGCGTACGGGACGTATCCCGAATGGCATTGGCAAAAGGATAGTACACCGGTGACATCAGTGCGACGCTGTCTTCAATCTCCGTCAGCATCTGAATGATCCAGTAGATGGCCGGAACCACGCCCGGGGAATACCGAATCCACAACGGATTGATTTCATATCCATGCCGTTCTTTCATCCATTGGATAAAAGAATCGGTGAAGGATTTCGGGATTGAATAGTACCCGTACACGTTATAGTTCACGTACTCCGTCAATGCCTCCCGGACGCATTCCGGCGCTTCGATATCCATATCCGCCACCCATGCCGGGAGCAGATCCGTACGGCCGAACTTTTCCTCCAAATCGTCCCATTTTACGCTGTTTGTATTTCGTCTGTCCTTATATTTCAAAAGACTGTATCTTTCCATTCTCTCCTCCTGATTACTTTACCTTAAGGCGTTCGATCGGTTCCAATTCTTCATCATTACGAAGATCCCGCAGGTAATTGTATAATGTTGCCTGAGACACGGAAATCACCTTACATACATAAGGAATCGCATCCTTCACGTCAAACACACCCTGAATTCTCAGCCGGCGAATCAGTTCCATCTTTCCTTCTTTCGTGGTCAATTCCACCGGATTCATGGCCTCTGCCGAACGACGGATGACATCCTGCGTCATCTTCTGGATGTAATCTTCTTCTCCCAGCATGCTCTCCTGTTCACCCTCATGCAGATTCACGCGAACCATATTTCCCAGATATTGAAGAATTCCATCGATGGTGGAGGTATCCTGATTCACGCAAAGCATCGCTGCCACATCTCCGTTTTCATCTCGGAACAGCATATGCGAAGCTCTCAGTTTCTTTCCTTTTCCCGTATGGCTTTCATATCCGATCAGATGATCGTCTTCATCGGACAGTTTCTCGATGGATTGGCCCACCTCTTCATCCAGATGGCATCCTGCCTTTCGGCCGGTCACATACCCATTTGCAACATAACTGAGCTTCATTTCTTGCAAATCATGAACCGCAACCTCAGTATCGCTTCCCATTATCTTGGAAAGACCTTTTGCGATATTGGACAGCATATTAATTCGTTCTTCCTGTGTCATATCATTTACCTTTCCTCTTCACTAGTCGTTGCAATCTGTAAATAAATTATAACACATAAACAAAAACTTTGTTCGAATTATTAACGAACTTTTCATCACATAATCTTTATCTCCGCAAGAAAAAATGACGTCCCTTCCGGAACGCCATCCCTATTCACAATAATTCTTCTAGTCCTCGTCTCGAGTGACTTCCACATCGTCCACATCCACGGCATTCGTCTCGTAGACCTGCTCCATCCGATTCGGATCGTCCGTCCCTTCCGAATAATCCACATCATCCTCCGGGTAACTTCTGTTTCCGGAATTGCCATACGCGCTGTTTCCTCTATACTCCGACTCGTATTCATCTCCGTGATTCCGCTTGTAAATGTATTTCTGCACCGCAGAAATCAGTGCGACGATGCCCACCACAATCCAAAATGCCGGTGTGAACAGAAGCCGCAGAAAAGCGCCCATCGTAAAGAGGACCAGCAGCAACACAATGAAACAGCCAAAATTATTATTTCTGTAATACATAGTACTCCTTTACCGGATGCACCTGCTGTTATTTCTTCCGGCACTGACCGAACAGCAGCGGCATCATCTTCTTGCTGTATTCTCCCAGAGAATATTCTCCGTTATTCATACACCAATCGGTTACCAGCGCACGCTCACAGATTCCGTACAGCTTCACCATTTCCGTAACGGTCAGGTCGTCCCGCAGTTCCCCGTTCTTCTGGCCTTCATCGATAATGCGATTCAAAATTGAAAAGTAGAATCGATTCTTGTCCAACAGATTGGAGGCGTCCTCCTTCGTCAGCTGAGCCGCATACTGATTCGCAATCAGTCTGTAGTCGAAGTTCTCTCCGATATAGGTATGAATTCTATAATTTAAGTACATCAATTTCTCAAAGGAATCCAAATCCGCCGGCATCTGTTCTTCCACATTTCTGTACTCTTCATCAAATATAACAGATAACGTGTTCAGTAATGTGTCTTTACTGCGAAAATAATAATAAAAAGTCCCCTTAGATATTCCGGCACTCATGATGATATCGTTCAGCGTTGTTTTTTCAAATCCCTTCTGCGAAAACAAGCTCCATGATTTGCGGATGATTCGTTCTTTGATGTTCTCTTCTTTTTCCATTTCTTTCTCCATAATCTCGGCAGCGCACCCTTTCGCGCGGCTATTATTGACTGCGTTCTATAACATAGTCCAATCGTTTTTATTATAACAGAATTCTCAGTATTTTCAATACCAAAAGGGCCGCCGCATTCCTACAGCAGCCCTTTCGAAAAAGAGTAAATGTCGTATGTCCGACAGCTAGATTACCGCTGCCATAATTGCTTTAATGGTGTGCATGCGATTTTCCGCTTCCTGGAAAACGATGGACTGCGGACCTTCAAAGACTTCCTCGGTCACTTCCAGCGAATCGATTCCGTATTTTTCGCAGACTTCTTTTCCCACCTGCGTGTCGGTGTTGTGGTATGCCGGAAGGCAGTGCATGAAGACACAATCCGGTCCCGCCGCATCCATCAATTCCTGAGTCACACGATACGGATACAGATCCTTGAAACGATAGTTCCACTTTTCTTCCGGTTCTCCCATGGATACCCATACGTCGGTGTAGATGACATCCGCATCCTTTACCGCATCCATCGGATCCGCATTCATCTCGATGATTGCCCCGGTTTCCTTGGCGATTTCCCGGCACCGATCGATCAGCGGCTGCGGCGGATAGTATTCATCCGGCGCACACGCCACGAAATGAAGTCCCATCTTCGCGCATCCGATTATCAGCGAGTCTCCCATGTTATAGCCGGCATCGCCCATGTACACCAGCTTGATGCCCTTCAGCTTACCGAAATGCTCTTCGATGGTGAGAAAATCCGCCAGAATCTGAGTCGGGTGATATTCGTTGGTCAGGCCGTTAATCACCGGAACCTTGGAATACTTCGCCAGGGTTTCCACGCGGCTCTGCTCGAATCCGCGGTACTCAATGGCGTCAAACATTCCCGCCAGAACCCGAGCGGTGTCTGCCAAAGTTTCCTTTACGCCGATCTGGGACCCGCTGGCCAGATACGTGCTTCCCATTCCGAGATCGCTGGCCGCCACCTCAAAGGAACAACGGGTACGGGTACTGCTCTTCTCGAAAATCAGCGCAATATTTTTTCCCTCATGTGTCTTATGGAGTTCTCCGGACTTCTTTTTCGCTTTCAATTCCGCAGAGAAATCCAGCAGATACTGAATCTCCTCCGGCGTAAAATCCAGCAGTGTCAGGAAATCCCTTCCTTTCAGATTAATACTCATTCCCATTCTCCCTTTTCTTTCTCTAGCATATTTCGAACTGCTTGAATCTGCGCTTCCACAGACTCCACGGAAGTCCCACCTTCCGAATTTCTTCTTTTTACGCAGTTGATTAAATCGATGGCATCGTACAGATCCTGCTCAAACATATCCGAGTACTTCCGGTACTCTTCCAACGGAAGGTTCTCCAGCACCATTCCGCTCTTCACGCAATCCGAAACGATGGTTCCGGTGATCTTGTACGCCTCGCGGAACGGCATGCCCTTCTTGGTAAGGTAATCCGCCAGATCCGTCGCGTTAATGAATCCCTTCTGTGCCGCATGCATCATATTCTCTTCGTTGGCCTTCATTTCCCGAATCATCGGGGCGAATACCTGAAGGCATATTTTTGCCGTATCGATGGCATCGAACACCGGCTCCTTATCCTCCTGCATATCCTTATTGTATGCCAGCGGAATGCCCTTCAGCACGGTGAGCAGTGACATCAAATCGCCATACACTCTCCCCGTCTTTCCCCGGGCCAGCTCCGCCATATCCGGATTCTTTTTCTGCGGCATGATGGAGGAACCGGTGGTAAAGCTGTCGCTCAGCTCTACGAATTTGAACTCCCAGCTGGACCAGAGAACCACTTCCTCGGCCAGGCGAGAGAAATGCATCATCAGGATGGATAGCGCACTGAGCAGTTCCACGCTGTAATCCCGATCGGAAACCCCATCCAGGCTGTTCAGACAGATGGAATCGAATCCAAGTCCTTTTGCTTCCATCCGGCGATCCGTCGGATAGGTTGTGCCTGCAAGGGCACAGCATCCGATTGGAGATACGTTGGTCCGCTTGTACACATCCTTCAGGCGGTCCAAATCCCGCAGGTACATCATGGCATACGCCATCAGATGATGTCCGAAGGTAATCGGCTGAGCCCGCTGCAGGTGGGTGTACCCCGGCATTACGGTCTTCTTGTATTCCTCTGCCTTGTCGGTCAGCGCTTCCACCATTTCCAGCACCAGCTGCTGCAGCTCTTCAATCTCTTCCTTTACGTACATCCGAAGGTCCAGAGCCACCTGATCGTTTCGGCTCCGTGCGGTGTGGAGCATCTTTCCCTCTGCGCCGATGCGTTCGGTCAATGCCCCTTCCACGAACATGTGCACGTCCTCGGCGGTCAGATCCACTTCCAGCTTTCCGCTCTCCAAATCCTCCAGGATTCCTTCCAGACCTTCAATAATGTGATCCTTGGCCGCAGCCGGAATGATGCCCTTTGCCGCCAACATCTCTGCATGCATTATCGATCCGGTGATGTCCTGTCTGTACAGTCTCTGATCGAAAGGAATCGACGCATTGAATTTATCGGCAATTTTGTTCAACTCTCCGGCGGTACGGCCGGCCCACATTTTCTTCATATTATATATCTCCTAAAATCTATTACTTATTGTTCTTCTGATCCACCATTGCCTGCACGGTAATTGGCAGTCCGAACAGATTGATGAATCCTTTTGCATCGGTCTGATCGTAATCCGATTCACCGAATGTTGCGATTTCCTCCGAGTAGAGGGAATAATCACTCCAGAGTCCGGCCTTGATGATGTTGCCCTTGTACAGCTTCATGCGAACCTTACCGGTTACATTCTCCTGTGTCTTGTCCACAAAAGCAGACAGCGCCTCTCTCAGCGGTGTGTACCACTGACCGTTGTATACCACTTCCGCAAAGGTAATCGCCAGCTTCTGCTTCTCGTGCAGAGTCATCTTGTCCAGCGTAGCGGATTCCAGATATTCATGCGCCTTGTACAGGATGGTGCCTCCCGGTGTCTCATAGACGCCGCGGCACTTCATGCCCACCAGACGGTTTTCGATGATATCCAGCAGACCGATACCATTCTTTCCGCCCAGTTCGTTCAGGGCTAAAATAATTTCCTTCGCGGTCATCTTCTCACCGTTCAATGCCACCGGTGTTCCATGCTCAAAATCCAGTTCGATATAGGTTGGTTCGTCCGGTGCGTCGATTGGGGATACGCCCATTTCCAGGAATCCCTTCTCTTCGTATTTCGGCTCGTTCTCCACCTCTTCCAGATCCAGACCCTCATGGCTCAGATGCCACAGGTTCTTATCCTTGGAGTAGTTGGTTTCACGGTTAATCTTCAGCGGAACGTTATGTGCTTCCGCATAATCGATTTCCTCTTCACGGGACTTGATATCCCACTCACGCCACGGAGCGATAATCGGCATCTCCGGCGCGAAGTGCTTGATGGTCAGCTCGAAACGAACCTGATCGTTTCCCTTTCCGGTGCATCCGTGACAGATGGCATCGGCGTTTTCCTTCTTCGCTACCTCTACCAGTCCCTTCGCAATGCACGGTCTTGCGGTACTGGTTCCCAGCAGGTATTCTTCGTAAATTGCACCGGCCTTCATGGTCGGGATGATGAAATCATCCACATATTCATCCGTCAGATCCAGAACGTACAGCTTGGATGCGCCGGTCTTAATGGCCTTCTCTTCCAGCCCCTCCAGCTCATCGTCCTGTCCTACGTTGCCGGATACGGCAATGACTTCGCAGTTGTTGTAGTTTTCCTTCAGCCACGGAATGATGATGGACGTATCCAGACCTCCGGAATATGCAAGTACTACTTTTTTAATCTCTTCCTTTTTCATGACAAATACTCCTTTTCTTTTTCGTTGATGTATTTTATTATACATAATTATTCATACTTGTCAATAAACATTCATAAAAATATGGGTTGTATCAAAGTTTATACACAAATTATGCAAACGAGGAAATATTTCGCCGGAATTTGTAACGGAAGAATCACAAAAAAACAACAGAAAGGCGAGTCTTGCGACTCGCCTTTCTGTTGTTTAGAGGTAATCGGATTCGTCCGGAGACTGCATCTCCATTCTTTCTCCGCCTTTCCCTATTTAAAATCGTAACCGGCCTGGAAAGCCTTCTTGTTCAGTTCAACGAACTTCGGCTTCACATTCTTCTCAATGTGTTTCATCCAGTCTACATCGTCCAGTGTACCGATGGCCTTAACCAGCGCACCCAGCAGAACGACGTTCATTGCCTTCGGGTTGCCCAGCTCAGCAGCCATATCTCCGGCCTTCAGGGATACAACCTTAACCTTTGCTGCCAGGTCATCGATAATTCCTTCCGGATACTCTGCCTGACCCTGGTTAACCGGTGCCGGGTTAATTACGAAATCGTTTACTACGATGGATCCGCCCTTCTTCAGGTATGGCAGCCATCTCAGTGCTTCCATGGTTTCAAACGCAACGATAACGTCTGCAGAACCCATTCCAACGATTGGAGAAAGGACCTTTTCTCCATAACGTACCTGAGTACTTACGCTTCCGCCACGCTGAGACATTCCGTGAATCTCACTCATCTTAACGTCATAACCAGCTTCCATAAGGCCGCTCGTGAGGATCTTGCTGGCGAGGATGGTTCCCTGTCCGCCGACACCTACGAGGAGTATATTCTTTACTTCGCTCATTATCTTGTCACCTCCGAAATTGCATTGAATGGGCATACCTGCTTGCAGATTGTGCAACCGTTGCAGCTGGTCTTGTCGATTTCTACCTTATCCTTGGTAGACATCAGAGCCGGGCATCCGGTCTTTACGCACATCTTGCAGTTCTTGCACTTATCCTGATCGATTTCACACTGATGTTTGTTCATGGTTGGGAATTCATCCAGATCCTGCTGGCTGAACTTCTTCAGAACGCACGGCCATCTTGTGATGATTACGCTTGGTTCGTCGGTAGCGATGCAAGCATCCAATGCCTTGTCAACCTCTTCCAGAATGTTCGGGTTAACGATGTGGATGTTCTCTTCCTTCATGCCGATTGCCTTCAGCAGAGCCGGAATATCTACTTCCGGTGCTTCTTTGCCCATCAGAGTGTATCCGGAACCCGGGTTCTGCTGATGTCCGGTCATACCGGTGATTCTGTTGTCCAGAATTACGCTGATGCTGTGACCCTGGTTGTAGATGGAATCCATGATGCTGGTGATACCACTGTGGAAGAATGTGGAGTCGCCCAGTACACCAACTGCCTTTGTCTCTGCACCAACCATCTTATATGCCTGGGATGCACCGTGAGCCATGGACAGGCTGGCACCCATGCAGATTGCGGTATCCAGTGCGTTCAGAGGAGCGTTGGCACCCAGTGTGTAGCATCCGATATCTCCGTTGATCATGAGGTTCTTCTTCTTCTTGATTGCCTGGAAGAATCCTCTGTGCGGACATCCTGCACACAGTGACGGAGGTCTTACTACAGACTTCAGTTCGGATTCATAGGATTCCGGAACTTCACCGGTCAGTGCTTCTCTTACGATATCTGTGTTGAGCTCGTCGAAGGTCGGAATAACCGGCTTTCCAACGCACTCAATTCCGTGAATCTGGAGGAATTCCTGCAGATACGGATCCATTTCTTCAATAACATATACCTTCTCAACCTGTGCGCAGAAGTCTTCAATCAGCTTGGTTGGCAGCGGGAAGGTCATACCCAGCTTCAGGTAAGATGCGTTCTCACCGAAGGTTTCCTTTGCATACTGATAGGAAATTCCGGATGTTACCACACCGATCTTCTTGTCATGCCATTCCGGCTGGTTGATTTCGCAAGTATTTGCATACTCTTCCATCATCTGCAGCTTTGTTTCCAGATTGACTCTCATCTTCTTTGCGTTTGCCGGTGCAGATACATACTTTGTAATCTTCTTCTCATAAGGGATGTAGTCTGCCTCAACACGCTCACCCAGCTCAACGATTCCCTTGGAGTGACATACACGAGTTGTCACGTGGAACAGAACCGGTGCATCGAACTTCTCAGACAGTGCGAACGCCATCTTCATGTAGTCCTTACATTCCTGGCTGGAAGACGGTTCCAGCATCAGCAGTCTTGCTGCCTTTGCATAGTTTCTGTTATCCTGCTCGTTCTGGGAACTGTGCTGTCCCGGATCGTCTGCAGAAATGATTACCAGACCACCGGTAACACCTGTGTATGCTACGGTGAATACTGGGTCAGCTGCTACGTTCAGACCAACGTGCTTCATTGCACAGAAGGAACGAACACCGGCGATGGAAGCACCAATTGCTGCTTCTGCCGCAACCTTCTCGTTCGGAGCCCATTCCGAGTACACGTTTTCCTTGTACTGCGGCATGTTCTCGAGAATCTCTGTACTTGGAGTTCCTGGATAAGCAGATGCGAATACGCAGCCACCTTCATAAGCTCCGCGGGCAATTGCCTCGTTACCCGACATAATTACTTTCTCGGCCATCTAATTACCTCCTAAATCAATTCAAATAAATTTCAAATTGAAATTTCTTTACAACTCGATAATATCACCGCACTTGGCCGGGGTCAACTTGTTTTTTGCGATTTTTTTACACATTTTAATTTTTTTACATTTCAACAAATTCTCGCGAAAATATTGTACAAAAAATCAAACAAAATACCCTCCCCGCCATACGTCTTATGGCAAGGAGGGCGTCTATTGATTTTTTTCAATAAAAGGATGTTCGGTTATTTCAGCTTTACCGGCACGCTGTCCTCTTCCCCTTCATTCTTAATCTCCCGAAGGTAGTTGTACAGCGTGGTCTGCGAAATCGAAAGTGCCTTGCAAATGTACGGCGTCGTTGCTCGAACGTCGAAAATTCCCTGACGCTTCAGCTCCTTGAGCAGGGTAATCTTTCCTTCCTTCGTATCCAGATCCCCGGTCGTCATCTTCCAGATGGAATTCATAATCGCATTCTGCGCCACGTTCTGAATAATGTTTCCGCCGCTGTCCCCCGGAGAACATTCTTCTTCATCCGTATTCACATGAATTTTATAGTTGATGTAGTCCCGAAGCTCTTCCAGCTTGGAATCATCCTGATTGATGCAGATCAGCACCGCCGGTTCCCCTTTTTCATCCCGGATGATGAAATGGGAAGACCGAAGAAGTTTTCCCTTCTCGGACATCGTACGATATGCAATCATATGCCCGTCAGCGTCGGACTGACGCAAAATCATTTTATAGATGGACTTGTCCATGCGGGTCCCCACTTCCCGTCCGGTAATATTGCCATTGGCGATGAACACCATCTGCATCTCGTGAAGGTCGTGTACCGCCACTTCCGTGTCCCGGCCTTCCACCTTCGCGATGCCCTTTGCCACACCAATCATAATTTCTATAAGCTCTTCCTGTTTCATGTCTTTCCTCTTTTCTTCTTTGTATCTGCTTTACGCACAAGAAGGTCTTTTATCATTTGAAAACATACTATCACACCGAGGTAAGGGGTTTCAATATGGGCTGTAATTTTTTTACAAAAAAAAGTGCAGTTGCAACTGCACTTTCGACTTCAATTCAGTTTCCGGAACTAGTCCTCTTTCACCTTGTCCCACATGGTGGACATTCTCTGAATCTGCTTTTCGTCTGTTCCGTTTCGGCGGAGCTGTTTCAAATACATTTCCTTCGGAACACCCATCTTCTTGTACGCACCCAGGTACTTCTTCATGTAATTATTCATATACAGCATAAAGCCGCCCAGATACACGAATCCCAGAAGTGCGACAATCAGGGAAGCCTTCCAGCCTACCAGGAATGCCAGAAGAATCACGGCAACAACCCAGACAATGCCGGCAACGCGGTTGATCTTGGTCCATTTCTCCATATTCAACTGCTTCGGCATCTCTACGCCCTTTTCCTTCATCTGATTCTTATACATATTCTGCTGATAACCTTTTGACTGACGGTTAAACTGTGGTGGACGCTGTTTTCCTTTTCCCATTCTTTCACTCCTTTAAATTAGTCACACTACATTATACAGGGAAATGAGCCATTTTCCAATGGTTTTTTGGCTTTTCTTTATTAATTTTTTCCCTCATCCTCGATTACTTTGGTGCCTTCCCGGCGCTGGGATACAATCGGCACGTAATCCTCGTCGCCGAACATGGTGGTAAAACCGTTTCCGTTAATTTCACTGACATTGGAAATGGTAATAAACGCCGTCGGATCGATGTTCAGAACCGCTCTCTTCACACGGTTCAGGTTCCGGCTGCTGATAACGCTGGAAATCACGTCGAACTCTTCCTGAATGTATCCGCCCTTTGCCGGGAAAATAGTGGTGCCATATCCCAGCTCCAACAGCTTCTCGTTGATGGATTGGCTCTTTTCCTTACTGAAAATCATGGTCTGTACGCCGCCCTGATTCATTACCAGAATGTAGTTCATCACCATACTGTAAATCAGCGTATAGAAAATTCCCAGAATAATTCCGTTGGTGTTGGTCATCGGAATCTGGATGATAAAAATACATACGTCCAGAGCAGACATGACCGGTGCCACCTTCCAGCCCAGTTTCCGATTTAAAATAATCGGCGGTACGTCAATACCTCCGGTGGAACCACCCATTCGAATCACCATACCGATTCCCACACCATCCATGATGCCGGCACAGATTGCCGCCATCAGCGGATCCTCTACCAAGTGCTGCATTGCATCGATGTTCTGGAACAATCCGAGGAAGAACGGAAACAGAAACGTTCCCGCCACGATTGTAGCGGCGAATTTCTTGCCCAGAAGAATCCATCCGATTATAAACAACCCAATATTAATTGCATATACGGTGGGGGTCACCCCGAATCCAAAGAAGTGGTTCGCACTTCTTCCGATACCGGTTACCCCTGCAACTACCATGTCATAAGGAAGCGCAAAGCATGCCATAGCACAAGCGCTCATCGCATTTCCAAGAACGAGTTGTACCAGATCTGTTACAGTTTTCATTGTTTTACTCATCGCATTTCCTCCTTCCAACAAAAAACACCCGACATGTCGTCCGGTGTAGAAAAAACAATCTTGCTCGACGAGTATAACGTAAAAAACCGTATAAGTCAAGCATATTCCACTTTTTTTGCACCCTTGAAAATACACTGCACGGGAAATATAATAAGAGAAGATTGTTTATGTTCATTAAGGAGGAACTATAGAAATGAAAGCTTACGAAAGATTTCTCAAGTACGTTACCGTGCGCACGCCGAGTGACGAGAACAGCAGCACCATCCCGTCCTCTTCCTGCCAGTTCAACCTGGCACACGTTCTGGTGGATGAGATGAAAGCCATCGGCATTGAAGATGCGGAGGTCGACGATCAGTGCTACGTATACGGTCACATTCCGGCAACTCCGGGATATGAAAACTGCACCGCCATTGGTTTTATCGCCCACATGGATACGGTTGCGGATTTCTGCGATCACGATATCGTACCGGTAGTGCATGAAAACTACGACGGTGAAGCATTGGCACTGGGCGACAGCGGTCTGACCCTTTCCCCGGAAATGTTCCCGCACCTGCGGTCGCTGAAGGGCCGCACCCTCATCACCTCGGATGGCACCACCATTCTGGGCGCCGATGACAAAGCGGGAATCGCCGAGATTCTCACCGCAGTGGAAGATCTTTCGGACATCCCTCACGGACCGATCAGCGTTGCTTTTACCCCGGACGAAGAGATCGGCACCGGCGCATCTCACTTCGATGTGAAGAGATTTGGCGCGACTTACGCGTACACTTTGGACGGTGATACGGAAGGCGAAATTCAGTTCGAGACATTCAACGCCGCTCAGGCAAAATTAACATTCCACGGCACCAACGTGCATCCGGGTTCCGCAAAGAACATCATGGTAAATGCGGCGCTGGTAGCGATGGAATACGATTCTCTGCTTCCGGCTGCAGAACGTCCGGAAAGAACCGAGGACTATGAAGGCTTCTATCACCTGACCCACATGGAAGGCAGCGTTTCCGATGCATCCCTGACCTACATTCTCCGGGATCACGATGCCCATGTTTTCGACAACCGCCAGAAGACCATGCGTCAGGCAGCGAAGTTCATCAACGAACGTTACGGTGCCGGAACCGTGGAACTGGACATTCGGGTTCAGTATCGGAACATGGCAGAAGTTATCGAGAAGTGCCCAAGCATCGTAGAAAATGCGAAGAAGGCGTGCAAAGCAGCCGGTGTAGAAGAGCTGATTCTGCCGGTCCGCGGCGGCACTGACGGAAGCACCTTGAGCTTCATGGGTCTGCCTTGCCCGAACCTGGGAACCGGCGGACATGCATACCACGGTCCTTACGAGCACATCACTTTGGAAGGAATGGATCAGTCCATTCAGGTCATCCGGGAATTGATTCGCATCTTTGGAGAACAGGAATAATCCGATGACCGCACTTCATATCTTTGATTGTGACGGTACGCTGCTGGATTCCATGCGAATGTGGGACAACATCAGCAGCGATTATCTCCGAAGTCTGGGCATTCAGCCTCCGGCGGATCTGGCAGAAATTCTGGATCCCCTCACCTTCCCGGAGAGCGTCCGGTACTTGGTAGATCACTTTGACCTGGATGGCTATGAAAACACCTCCCGGGGATTGATGGACCGGGTACTGTGGCACTACGAGAACGACCTGGAGCTGTTTCCGGGAATTCAGGAGGAGTTGGAAACGGTGTCCCGAACGGGAGAGCCGATGATTATCCTTACCAATTCCCCTCGGGAGTTCGTGGAAGCCGGACTTCAGCGAACCGGAATCCGGCACTATTTCAGTCGGCTCTTTGTATCCCAGGAACTGGGCATCTCCAAGGACAATCCGGAAATTTTTCGGGTGGTATGCCGGGAAATGAGCGTTCCTCCAGAAGACGCGCTGGTCTATGAGGATTCCGCCTTTGCCATTCAGGCAGCGCGGGAAGCCGGGTGCCGCGTGAAGGAATACGATCGGTATCGTTAACCTTGCTTTTTAGCTCCCGGGGAGTATAATGAGAAAGGAATAACCGAATATCGAACGACGGGGAGCCCAATCCGGGCTGAGAGTAAGGAACGACTTAGACCCTTGACCTGATTTGGGTAATGCCAACGGAGGGAAATGGATTTGGAAGGCTGCGTCAACATATGGCGCAGCCTTTTGTGCTTTATTCGGTCATTCATCATGAAAGGAGAAGTAAAATGTTCGAGAATTGTTTTGATCGGCTCCGGCAGCGGAGTGCTCTGGTACACAATATCACCAATTACGTCACCGTTAACGATGTGGCCAACATCATCCTCGCCTGCGGCGCCAGCCCAATTATGGCGGACGAACCGGAGGAAGCGGCGGAAATCACCGCCATCTGCACGGGACTGAACATCAACATCGGCACGCTGAATCAGAGAACCATTTCGTCCATGTTTGCCGCCGGCAAACAGGCCAAAGCGCTGAATCACCCGGTTCTTCTGGATCCGGTAGGTGCCGGCGCCAGCACGCTGCGCACGGATACCGCACGCAGAATTGTGGATGAAATCCATCCGGATGTGATTCGCGGAAATATTTCGGAAATTAAAACCCTGGCACAGGGAAGCGGCACCACTCAGGGCGTAGATGCGGACGTAGCGGATGCCGTGACGGAAGATAATCTGGATGACAGCATCGCCTTTGTCAAATCCTTTGCCTCTTCCTGCGGCAGCATCGTCGCGGTCACCGGTGCCATCGACCTTGTCAGCGACGGCGACCGCTGCTACGTCATTCGAAACGGCCGGCCGGAAATGGGCCGGATTACGGGAACCGGCTGTCAATTATCCGGAATGATGAGCGCATTCATTGCCGCAAATCCGGACAACATGCTGGATGCCGCCGCAGCTGCGGTTTCGGCAATGGGGTTGGCCGGCGAAATCGGCTGGAGCCACATGCAGGCATCCGACGGAAATTCCACCTACCGCAACCGAATCATCGATGCCATCTGCAATATGACCGGAACAGAACTGAAGAAAGGAGCACGTTATGAACTTCGATAATCTTACATCCCCTCGCAAGAGCATCCATCGGGATAACCTTCGCCGGGAGGATTTTCTCGTCTACGGTGTCACCGACCGTCACTGGCTTCAGGAGGGAGAACGTCTTCCGGATGTGGTTCGAAAAGCCCTGGACGGCGGCGCAACATTCATTCAGCTCCGGGAAAAACAGCTGGACGAAGCTGATTTTATGGCCGAAGCACTGGAGATTCAGAAGCTCTGCCGGGAATACGATGTCCCGTTTGTCATCAACGACAACGTGAAAATCGCGGCGGAAATCGGCGCCGACGGCGTACACGTGGGGCAGTCGGATATGGAGGCCGGCAACGTCCGGGAGATTCTGGGCGACAAACGGATTATCGGCGTTTCCGCCGGAACCGTGGAAGAGGCCAAACAGGCTGAAGCCCGGGGAGCGGACTATCTGGGCGTAGGGGCGATTTTCCCGACGGACTCGAAGGACGACGCTCGTGCCCTGACCATGGATACCCTAAAAGCAATTACCGCTGCAGTGAACATTCCGGTGGTCGCCATCGGCGGAATCACGGAGGAGAATACGCTGGATCTTGCCGGAACGGGAATTGACGGCGTTGCGGTTATCAGTGCGATTTTCGGGCAGAAGGATATTGAAACTGCCGCCCGCCGCCTGCTCACCGTGACCAAGCACATTGTAAATAAATAATTTATGAAGGAGACACCTATGCAAAAGAAAACAGCATTGACGATTGCCGGAAGCGATTCCGGCGGCGGTGCCGGAATTCAGGCCGACATCAAGACCATGACCGTAAACGGCGTTTTCGCCATGAGCGCCATCACCGCATTGACCGCACAGAATACCACCGGCGTAACGGATATTCTCAATTCCACGCCGGAATTTCTGGCGCACCAGCTGGATGCGGTATTCACCGATATCTTCCCGGATGCCGTAAAAATCGGCATGGTTTCCTCTGCGGAGCTGATTCAGGTCATTGCCGACAAGCTTACGGAATACGATGCGAAGAACATCGTGGTGGATCCGGTAATGGTGGCCACCAGCGGTGCCCGCCTGATTTCCGAGGATGCCATCGCTGTACTCAAGGAAAAGCTACTGCCACTGGCACTCCTCAGCACACCGAACATTCCGGAGGCCGAAGTGCTCAGCGGGATGAAAATTCATTCCCCGGAGGATATGGAAAAGGCCGCCGGAAGAATTTACGACGAGTTCGGCTGTGCCGTTCTTCTGAAAGGCGGACATGATCTGAACGATGCCAATGACCTGCTGTGCACCGGCGACGGACTGAGATGGTTCAAGGGAAAGCGCATTGACAATCCGAACACCCACGGAACCGGATGCACCCTTTCCAGCGCCATCGCCTCCAATCTGGCAAAAGGCATGCCTTTAGAGGATTCCGTGGATCAAGCAAAGCGCTATATTTCCGGCGCATTGGCGGCCATGCTGGATCTGGGCAAGGGAAAAGGCCCGATGGATCACGCGTTTGCAGTGGAAGGAGAATATTAATATATGGAGCATAAGACAAATTTATTGGAAAACGGCATGATATGGTTCGGGGCCGGCGTTTCCATTGCGGAAATTCTCACGGGAACCTATTTCGCTTCTTTGGGACTGCAGAACGCCCTCCTCACCATACTCATCGGACACCTGATTGGCTGCACCCTTCTTTTTTTCGCCGGATACATCGGCGGAAAAGCGAGAAAAAGTGCCATGGAGACCACGAAGATGAGTTTCGGGCAGAAAGGCGGACTGTTCTTCGCCCTGATGAACGTGATTCAGCTGATCGGCTGGACGGCCATCATGATCTACGACGGTGCGCTGTCCGCCAACGCCATCTGGAATACCGGCATCTGGCTGTGGGCACTGGTGATTGGCCTGCTGATTATCTTGTGGATTAAAATCGGCATCACCAATCTGGGAAAAATCAACACGGTGACCATGACCGCGCTGTTCATCCTCACGCTGGTTCTGTGCAAGGTAATTTTCTTCGGTAACGGCAGTGCCGCTCCGATTTCCGAAGGGGGACTTACTTTCGGAGCCGCCGTGGAGATGGCGGTGGCCATGCCTCTTTCCTGGATGCCGCTGATCAGCGATTACACCAAGGAAGCGGAAAAGCCTTTCGCCGCAACCCTTACCAGCTCCGTCACCTACGGCGTTATCAGCTGCTGGATGTACATCATCGGCATGGGGGCAGCGCTCTTTGCGGGCACCACGGATATCTCCCTGATCATGGTTCGCGCCGGACTGGGACTGGCCGGCCTGCTGATTGTGGTTTTCTCCACTGTAACCACCACGTTCCTGGATGCCTACTCCGCAGGGATTTCTGCGGAGTCCCTTACCTCCCGGGTTTCCGGCAAAACCATGGGAATCTTTGTGGCCGTCATCGGAACCGTGGGTGCCATGCTGTTCCCGATGGACGACATCACCAATTTCCTGTACTTCATCGGCTCCGTTTTCGCTCCGATGATTGCCATCATGATTGCGGATTTCCTGGTAAAAGCAGATGACAGCGACCGAGACTTCCAGTGGGTCAACCTGTTGGTTTGGCTTCTGGGATTCTGCCTCTACCGCTACCTCATGACGGTGGACTTCGTGCTGGGCAACACCTTCCCGGACATCCTCATCACCATTATTGTGGCGCTGATTGCCCGGAAACTGCTGCCGCAGGAACAGTAAGGATTTGCAGGGTATTTGCGAAATATTGCGGGATGGAGAATCCACAACGTATTACCTGTGCACCGGCGGCGGCCCGGATTATAGTCTAATAGCATTATCCAATATTCATTCACACAATCTCATATGTCTAGAAAATTGAAGGTGTTTCACGCTTTTTGACAGAAAATGCGGATTTAGCGTGAACGCAATTCGCCGCTTTTGCAAAACTCTAATTTTGAAACGACCAATTACAACTGGCGATTCACGCCAACATGAGGATTTCTTCCAAAAAGCGTGAACTTTTTTTAAGGGGTGGTTTGCACGAAGAGAATTACATGTCAAAACCGTGTATAACAAAAAAAATATTCACGCTGATTAGCACGAATTGTAAAATTAGCGTGAAGCCGCCCCGAAAATCTAGGCATATTTTATTCTATCCACTCATCAAATTCTAATTATCAAATGGACACCTGTTGGAGATATTAGTATAACCCCATAGGAAAAATGGTTCTTCACTTTTGTAGCATAAAAGAGAAGAACCACTTTTTTATCTGAAGAGCTCTACTTCCCGGATGAATTCCTTGGGTTTCTCAACGTGAATCCCGTGCCCGCAGTCAAATCGAATCAGCCGGCAATCCGGCACCGCCTCCAGCACCTGCTGAAGGTCTTCTTCCCCCAATGCTCCCAACAGAATTCCATCCGAACTGACATCTGCTTTCGCCTTCATAAACATCGTTCTGCAATGAATATTTCGAAGCAATTCCTCATGGGGTATTCCTGCGTGAAAGGAATCCGTATAGGACGCTTCGCCAAAGCGGGGATCGTACCGATTCATACCTTGAAATCCTGCCAATGCCATCTTTGGCCAGAACGGAACCCGGAGATTCTCGTTCGGATTCTTCTTGCGAAATTTTACGGCCATTTCAATCATTTTTTCCCGGATCTTTTCCCTGGATTTCTCCGGAAAAAAGTTCCAAGCGTACTGACGTGAAAAATAATACAACACAAAATCCGACACTTCCGTTTGCGTCAAAAACTCGTGGCAGACGGTTGATAAATCCACGAAATTAAATGTACTTTCCCGTCGCTCTCCCTGGGATGAAAAAAAAGGCGGATCTTCCAATATCAAATTCAAGCATAAATCACTGTGAGATGCCACGTATGCCGCAATCAGGCCACCGGAGGAATGCCCCAGCAGCGAAACCGGGGGTTCGGTTTCATTTTGGATAAAATCAATTACGGCATTTCCAATGTCCACTACATTATATTTCGATGCATCATGCAGACTGCCGCCATGTCCGTAACAATCAACGGCATACACGTGGTATTTCTTTGCCAGCTTTGGCATGACCTTAAAAAAGCTCTCCGAATCCACACCTTGCGCATGAATCAGCACCAAAGGCGGATTATCGCTGCAAATTTCATAATATTTTAAACAGATATCATTCTTTTCGTAAACCGAGCCCAAGATCTTTTCCATACCAATACCTCCTAAAATCAAAGACGCAACATAATCCGCACGCTCTCGGATCACATTGCGTCTCAGCGTCTATTTTTACAATAACGAGGAGAACAACCGAAGAATGCTGTTCCAGCCTCTCTGAAGTAAGTTCCGCGTTTTCTTGTACTTTTTCGTCACTTCCATGCACAGCGGAAAACAGTGTTCGAAGTCCGCTTTCATGTCCTGCACAGCTTTGCAGTTGGTAAACAGGACGCCGTCCTCAAAGTGGTGATAGAGACTTCGGAAATCGAAGTTGATGGTTCCGCACAGCGCCACACGGTCATCTGCAATGAGCTGCTTCGCGTGACAGAAACCCGGTGTGTACTCAAAAATTCGCACCCCGTCTCGAACCAGCCGCTGGTAGTAGGAACGGGTCACCGTATAGATGGTCCGTTTGTCCGGAATTCCCGGCGTGATAATCCGAACGTCTACTCCTCGCTCTGCCGCCAAGCCCATCGCCCGGTTCATTTCATCTGTAATCACCAGGTACGGCGTAATAATCCATACGTAACGTTCTGCGGAAGAGATGGCATTGAGGTACACGTTCTCGCCCACATGCTCCGAATCCAGCGGCGTATCCCCATAGGGCTGAATCAAAGCGCCCTTCTCCTTCTGGGTGTACTCCAGCTCCGGGAAGAACGGTTCATAATCCTCATCATCCTTATCCTTCGAACGGATGGCATTCCACATCTCCAGAAACATCATGGTGAGATTTCGCACCGCATTTCCGGTGATTTTTACACCTGTGTCCTTCCAATAACCGTACGGATGGGTGATATTGAAGTACTCGTTGGCCAGATTGTATCCGCCGGTAAATCCCACTTTGCCGTCCACCACCGTAATCTTCCGATGATCCCGGTTGTTGAGGAACACGTTCACCAAAGGGATGACCGGATTGAACACCCGGCACTGGACTCCGCGGGAGCGCATCTCCCGAATAAAATCCGTGTTGATAAAAGCAATGCTGCCGATATCGTCGTAGAAAATTCGCACATCCAGTCCTTCGGCCGCCTTTTCCGTGAGAATTTCTTTGATTTCCGCAAAGGATTCGGCATTCTCAATGGCATGGTACTCCATGAAAATGAACTTCTCCGCCTTTCGGAGCTCCTCTTTCTGGGCCTCCAGGGCGTCTGCCGCGCAGGAGAAGAATTCGATGTCGCTGTCATCGTACACCGGAAACGGGGCGTGTCGCGCGATGTACCGGGACATGTTGGCCACGGTACAATCCTTTTCTTCCATTTTCTTTATGACCTTTGGGTCTTGCCGGATGTACGGAAACAGGCGCGCATCGATATCGTCAAAACGCCGCCGCATTCGCCGAGGGGATCCGTTCAGACCCACAATCAGATAGATCATGGTTCCGGCAATGGGAAATGTCAGCATTAGAATAAACCACGGCATCTTCATGGATGCCGTTTTGTTCATGCTAAACAGGGCAATGCAGAGGAGCAATGCCGCCATGCGGGCTACCTGATCCACCCATTCATAATTCTTTTCAATTTGAACCAGTACCAGATACAAAAAATAGCATTGCAACAAAATCGCCACGGCCACCATAAAAACGCGCATGATGCTGTTCTTTGTCGCCGATTTTTTCTCTTTTGTCGCCGGCTTAAAGGATGTGTAATTATTCATTCTTCATTTCTGTCCATCTCGTGGCAAAGGGTCCCCCGGCGTCCTTCTGCCAAATCAAGTTTATTCAGTATCGTTTTCCTTCTCGTCTTCCGATAATGCCGAGTCCTCTTCGGCCAGGAAGGCATCCCCCACTTTCTTCGCCGCAGCGATTAATGCAATTCCGCCGCCCAGTCCTACGGCCAGCATTCCCAGAACTGCTTTGCTCAGACTCTCTGCCCGCTTCTCTCCTTGCGGCTTCGTATTTTCCTTACTCATAGAGATTCTCCTTTCACTGCCGTAAAAGTTCTATTCATTCCATAGTGTAAGCGTACCACATTCTCGTGTTAAGTTCAAATCAATCAAACGCTGATTCTCGGAACCCCGGAAGCGCAGGGATATATTCTTTTTGTTTTTATCAAAACGTCCGTCCACCAATACGTCAATCATCGACAGCATTTCCTCGGTGACTTCGCAGTGACAATGAGTGCCTTCCGTTTCCAGCATCTCCAGAGTAAATCCGGTGAAGCACCAGATGCTCTTCTCCGGATATTTCCGGCGCACCTTGCGGAGAAAATCCACCAGCACCCGCTGATTCTCCGGCTCGAAGGGTTCTCCCCCCAGTACCGTCAGACCGCAGATGTAATCCGGCGCCAGCATTTCCAGAATCTTATTTTCCGTCTCCTCCGTAAAATCATTTCCGTAATTAAAGTCCCAGGTTTCCGGCTGAAAACAGTCTTCGCAGTGATTCGTGCATCCGGAAACGAACAGGGACACCCGCACGCCGATGCCGTTTGCAATATCACAGTTTTTTATTTCTCCATAATGCATTTATTTTTCCTCCTAGCAAAATCGGCCGCTCCGAAGAGTGGCCAATTTCTTTTATCATCATTAAAGATGCAGTACACGATCCTTAATTTCCTGAGTCCGGCCCTGATTCCAGAACTGGGTACCGATGTAACCGCAGGTTCTGCGAGCCACGGACATCAAATCTTGATTCCGGTTTCCGCAATTCGGGCACTCCCAGATCAGTTTGCCGTCACTGTCCTCTACAATCTTAATCTCGCCATCGTAACCGCAGGCAGCGCAATAATCGCTCTTGGTATTCAGCTCTGCGTACATGATGTTGTTGTAAATGAACTTCATCACTTCCAGCACGGCCGGAATGTTGTTCTGCATGTTCGGAACTTCCACGTAGCTGATAGCGCCGCCCGGAGAAAGCTGCTGGAATTCCGCTTCCTTTGCCAGCTTGCTGAAGGCATCGATTTTCTCTTCCACGTGGATGTGATAGCTGTTGGTAATATAGTTTTTGTCCGTCACATGCGGGATGATGCCAAATCGTCTCTGCAGGCACTTCGCAAACTTATAAGTGGTGGACTCCATCGGCGTTCCGTATACGGAGTAGCTGATGTGTTCCGCTGCCTTCCAGTATGCGCACTTATCGTTCAGGCGCTGCATTACGTCCAAAGCGAATTTTCTTCCCTCTTCCGTGGTATGGCTCTTTCCAATCATGCGGTAGCACATCTCGGCCAGTCCGGCATATCCCAAAGAAATGGTGGAATAACCATTGTACAGCAGCGGGTCGATGACTTCCCCCTTCTTCAATCGAGAGATTGCACCGTACTGCCACAGAATCGGTGCCACGTCCGACGGCGTTCCCAGAAGTCGCTCGTGGCGGAGACGCAGTGCCCGGTGGCACAGTTCCAGACGATCATCCAGGATTTCCCAGAAACGGTCCATATTTCCGTCGGAGGAACAAGCCACGTCCACCAGGTTAATGGTCACCACGCCCTGGTTAAACCGTCCGTAGAATTTATGCTTGCCGTTCGGCAGCAGCTGATTGTCTTCGACTGTCAGGAAGGAACGGCATCCCATGCAGGTGTATACCTCTCCCTTCTTCAGCTCCTTCATTACCTTGGCAGAAATGTAATCCGGTACCATTCTCTTTGCGGTACAGGTCGCTGCCAGTTCCGTCAAATGCCAATACATGGAATCTTCCGTGATATTGTCTTCGTCCAGCACATAGATCAGCTTCGGGAATGCCGGCGTAATCCACACGCCCTTCTCATTCTTAACACCCTGAAGTCTCTGGCGGAGCACCTCCTCGATACACATCGCCAGATCGTCTCTCGTCTGTCCTTCCGGCACCTCGTCCAGATACATGAACATGGTAACGAAAGGTGCCTGTCCGTTACAGGTCATCAAGGTAATCAGCTGATACTGAATGGTCTGAATACCGTTCTTTACCTCTTCCCGAAGGCGGCGCTCGGTAATCTTATCGATGATCTCATCATCCATGGATTCCCCGCAGGCCTTCCGGTCCGCAATCACATGCTCCCGAAGCTTCTTCCGGCTGATATCCACGAACGGCGCCAAATGTGCCAGGGAGAAGGACTGTCCTCCGTACTGGTTGCTGGCTACCTGTGCGATAATCTGGGTGGTAATGTTGCAGGCGGTATAGAAGCTGTGCGGCTTCTCAATCATGGTCTCACTGATGACCGTGCCGTTCTGCAGCATATCCTCCAGGTTAATCAAATCGCAGTTGTGTTCCTTCTGCGCATAATAATCGGAATCGTGGAAGTGAATGATTCCCGCTTCATGGGCGGCGGTAATCTCTTCCGGAAGAAGAATTCTCTTGGTCAGATCCCGGCTCACTTCTCCGGCCATGTAGTCTCTCTGGGTGGAGTTGATCACCGGGTTCTTGTTGGAATTCTCCTGCTTTGCTTCCTCATTGTTGCATTCAATCAAAGAAAGAATCTTGTCATCCGTGGTGTTGGACTGACGAACCAGGGAACGAGTATACCGATAGGTAATGTACTGCTTCGCAACCTCGTAGGCTCCGTGCTGCATGATGGCCTGCTCCACGAAATCCTGAATCTCTTCCACCGCCGGAGAACGTCCCAAGTCATCACAAGCAACGGTCACGCTCTCTGCAATTCGGCGAATCTGCACCTCGGTCATTCTTTTCTTTTCCGGCACCTGACGGTTGGCCCCCTGAATGGCATGGATAATCTTATCGATGTCGAATTCTACTTCCGCTCCGTTTCTCTTGATTACGTTCACGACAATCTCCTCTTTTCTTTCGCATATATATGTACCATTTTAATAAGCACTCTACATGTAGGGTGCTCTTCGGTACTTACTACCACAACATATTGTTTCCTTTGGTATTATATTACCCATGATGTTGTATGTCAATTGTTTAAATTCCCTATATTTCGCGTTCTTTTTTTTAAACCCAATAACGGCACGCTTTTTCGCGCGATACGGGCGGAAAAAATATTTTTTTCTATCGATTTCGGAACACGAAATGCTGCACCGGTGTCTTCGCGCTGCGATTGGTCTGACGCAGGGTCAGCACCTCAAAAACACTCCCGGGCAAGGCTTTCAGATATTCTTCCACCGCCGCCGCTTCTCGCGCCCCTTCCGGATGACCGGGATAGGCCACGACGGAGACTACGCCTTTGGGTAAAATCAACTGACAGGCTTGCTCCAGCGACCGCAGGGTCTCTTCGGTTTTTGTGGTAAGGTCACAATCCCCTCCGGGCAGATAGCCCAGATTGTACATGATAATCCGGGCCTCCGAAACGTATCGCGACAGATTCACATAGGATTCCCCGTGTATCGTTACCCGTGGATTCTCCCGGAATTTCTCCTGCAGCTCGTTGATTGCTTTTACCTGTATTTCAAATGCGTGCACCGCACCCTCTTCTCCCACGCACTCAGCCAAAAAGAGCGTGTCCAGTCCATGTCCTGCGGTGCAGTCCACGGCGACATCGCCCTTTCGGATATACTCTCGGAGAATTCGGTGCCCTCGCTCAGTGATAGAGAGTCCGAACATTTTTCCTCCCGATTCAATTATTCTTCATTCTGCTCCCGGGCTTCTTCTTCCATTCCCCTTTGAACTACTCGGATTTTCTCAATGTACTTCTCGGCATTCTTCCAATCCCCCAGAGACTGGAAGACTTCCACCAGCTCCGTCATCACCTGAATGTTGCTCGGACTCAGACGAAGGGCGTGCTTGTAAGCTTCCACGGACTGTTCTCCTTGTTCCATGCCGGCATAGGCCACGCCCAGGTAATACCAAAGCGGCCACCATTCGCTGTATTTCTCCTCATACATGGTCAAAACGTCAATTCCGTGCTGGAAGTCCCCGGACAGGATTCGGTTCACCGCATGCTCGATTTCCACCGCCTGCTCCATGGATTCCAGACGGTTCCCGATTTCTTCCCGCATCTCCTGCATCTCATCTGCCGGAATCGGGTCCATGGAGGAATCCGCATCTTCCTTTCGATCCCGGCTGAGTTCCATAAACTCCTGCCAGGTAATCTGAGCTTTCGTATACTGCCCCATGTTGGCATAGCTGTAGCCCAGGAAATAATATCCCATATCGAAGTCCGGATGGCGAATGGTCAGCTCCTCGAAAATGTCAAAGGCCTGTGCTTTGAACATTCCCACATAAGCCTCCTCCAAATCCTCCCGGTTATATGCATCGCTGCAGGCTCTTCCGTAAAGGTACAGGGCATCCCGGCTTCCCGGATTCAGCTGAAGCGCTGTGCGGAAATAGATGCAGGCCATCTCGTAATCACCGCTGCCGCCGGCCTTCGCCCCCTCGGAAATCAGCACCTTCTCCGCATTCTCCCCGTACATCCGGCGAAGACAAGCCCGGTACGCCTCCCCATACCGAAAATCCGGATCCGCGCCGATGACCCGCGCCATGCCCATGGCAATGGTCAGGTTCGTAAAATTATCCGTCGCATCTCCCGTAATGGGTACCGGAACTCCGGTAAGAATATCCTTCAGATTGCCGGACTCCAAAAATCGTTCCGAAAGCTCATCGAAAAGCAAATCTTTATTCTTCTCAATGAGAAACGAACGTATCTTATCCGATAAATCCAACTCCATACTATGCATTAATGTCCCATCCCTTTCGATCGAATATTTTTACTTTCTCATAAGAGAGATTCTGTTCCATATCGCTGTGAAGAATTTCCTGGAGAACCGGCAGCTTCAGCGTCTCGTTCATGGTATCGTAAAGCTCCGTCGCATACGCATAGAGAATCCGATAGAGATTCTCTTCCTTGTACATCAGCTTCTCCATCTGATTCTTGGAAATATAGGCCTCCAGCCCCTCCAGGAATGCGTACGGCTTCATCCGCCCGTCCAGCAGAATCTTCTGAATGGACTCTTCGAACCCCCCGCTGTTCACGAACAGATTCAGAAGCTTTCCGATATTCTCGATTCGAATCAATTCCGTCGCCGGCATAAAATCATTTGCGATGACTTCATAAGGTGCCCGGCTCTGATAAGCGTAACCGTACTGCTGGGCGTTTCTTCGAAGCTCCGTTCCTTTCTTCAGGCGAAGCACCTTCAATTCCATGCGGGATGCCTTCAAATCAAAAATTTTATTAAAGGAACGAGCGAACAGCGCCGGCGTTTCACACGGAAGCCCCGCCCGAATCACCGTTGTAATATCAACAGTTCCGTATTCCTGAAGACGAGATACGTTGTACATCAGCTGATAGATATTCGCCTTTCGTCCGGCTGCCGCCAACGCCTCCGCATTAGTGCTTTCCACATCGACATTGAATCGAAATTGACCTTCCCGGGCAGTTCCCAGAAGGCGCACGGTTTCCTCATCCAACAGATCTCCGTTTACATCAAATTCAAATGTGGTGATTCCGTTATCGTTGCTGATCAGATACTCCCAAATGCGATATGCCCGGTCCCTGCTGTAGTTAAACCATTTATCCACGAACACGACGCGCTGTACGTTCTTCACCAGGAAATACCGAAGTTCCGTACAGATCCGATTTAACGGCAAAGAGCGAATCTTTCCCGGATAGTATTGGGAATAGCCGCATCGATCCGGGCAGCCTCGGAAGCTTTCATAATACGCCGTATCGCTCGGCTCCAGTTCCATGTTTTCATACGGAAACGGAAGTGTCTCGAAATCCACCGGTGCCGCCATCGGATTCACCTGAATCCGGTCATCCTGACGATATGCTAAGCCGGCAATATTTTCAAAATCAAACTCGTAGGTAAAAATCGTCCGAAGGAATTGGTACAGCACCGATTCCGGTTCGCCTCGGAAAACGTAGTCGATTTCCGGGTGCTGTTCCATGAACTCCCGGGTACCGAAGCTGACCTCCGTTCCGCCCATCACCATAATCGATGTCGGAACGGCCTTCTTCACCATCTCTGCGACTTCTGCAACCTTATCCACATTCATCATATTGCAATGGAAATATACAATATTGTATTCGCCCCGAAGGATTTCCCGGAAAATATATCCCACATGATCCGTGGTTTTATACTCCACCACATCCGTCTGGCACGGCGCCTCTTCCACAACACTGTAGAGGTACTTCATTGACAGCTTCGTGTGAATGCAATCATTTTGAATTGTTGTAAGAAGAAGTCTCATGGATATCACCTACATTCTTTCCGGTGCTTTAATGCCCAGAAGGTTCAAGCAATTTGCAATAACGATTCGTGCCGACTCAACCAGGGCCAGCTTCGCCACCTTCTCGTCTTCGTTGTCCACCAAGATGTGTTCATCGTGATAGAACTTATTGAAGCTCTGCGCCACATCCACCAGATGACGGGTCAGGATGGACGGTTCGTATTTATCCGCTGCATCCAGAATGATTTCCGGTACGCGGTAAATCAGCTTAATCAGGTTATACGCACTGTCGGAGGTGATGTACTTCGCATCGAAATCCCCCTTGCGGATCCGTGCCATTTCCTCCTCGGTAGCGTTGCGGAGGACGCTGCAAGCTCTGGCATGAGTGTACTGAACGTACGGACCGGTCTCACCGTCGAAGTTCAGCACCTTGTCCCAGTTAAATACATAATCCTTGATACGGTTGTTGGACAGCTCCTGAAAAATTACGGCACCGATACCGACTTCCTTTGCCACTTCGTCCACATCGATTCCCTGCGGGTTTTTCTCTTTCATGATTTCCGCAGTCTTCTGAACCGCTTCGTTCAGAACATCTTCCAGGAATACCACGTTGCCCTTACGGGTGGACAGGGTCGCACCGCCTTCCAGGCTTACCAGACCGAATGGGATGTGGATGCAGTCCTTCTGCCATTCTTTTCCCATCAGCTCCAGGACCTTCTTCCACTGCTTGAAGTGGAGGTTCTGCTGAGATGCTACCACGTAGATGCACTTATCGAAGTTGTAGTGTTCTTTTCGATAGATCGCTGCGGCGATATCTCTGGTTGCATACAGGCTGGAACCATCGGACTTGGTGATGATTGCCGGTGTCATTCCGTACGGCTCCAGGTCCACAATCTGAGCACCTCTGGATTCTACCAGCAGATTCTTTTCCTTCAGTTCTTCGATAACCGCCGGCATCTTGTCGGAGTAGAAGCTCTCTCCGGCATAGGAATCAAACGTGATTCCCAGCATATCGTACACGCGGTTGAATTCCTGCAGGCTCAGCTCCCGGAAGCGCTTCCAGAGACGAACCTCTTCTTCCTCGCCGTTTTCCAGTTTCACAAAAGCTTCTCTCGCCTCGTCGTCCAAAGACGGATCGTTTTCCGCCTCCCGGTGGAAACGGGTGTAGTAACCCAGCAGCGCCTTGATCGGATCCTTTTCCAACTCCTCTTCACTGCCCCACTTGCGATATGCCACAATCATCTTGCCGAACTGAGTTCCGTAATCCCCCAGATGGTTGATTCGAATCACGTCATAGCCGATTTCATCATACAGCTTGTAGATTGCATTACCGATAACAGTGCTTCGGATATGACCGATATGGAACGGCTTTGCGATGTTCGGGGAAGAGTATTCCACGATTACCGGGCGATGCTGTCCCACTTCCGATCTGCCGTAATCCTTGCCCCGAGTCAGCACATCCTCCGTCAGAGTCTGTGCGTATTCCTTCTTATCCAGGAACATGTTCACATAGGCATTTACCGGCTGAACCTTTTCAAAAATGCCGGCACCTTCGATTCTTGCAGCCACATCCTGTGCAATCAGCGGCGGTGCTTTGCGCAATGTTTTCGCCAGACGGAAGCAAGGGAACGCGTAGTCTCCCATCTTTGTGTCTCCCGGAATTTCAATCCACTCCAGGATTTCCTCCGGTGTCATATTCAACGCTTCGTCTTCTGCAATAATTTCAGCAATTTTCTTTTTGTAATCGATCATTTACTGTTCTCCGTTCTCTCTAATTACATTTTCCGTTCCCGCGGGAATCCCGTTTTCCCGAAGCAATCGGACAAAAATACCATCCCCCGGGATTAAGGTACCGTCAAACCGGCCGTTGTAAATCTGCCCCACGCCGCAGGAAGGACTTCTCGCCTGGAGAATGGCCCCTTCCAGGGCTTCCCCCATCTGTTCAGCAGCTTTCTGCGCATCCCGGAAGCAAATCTCCGCTCCCCGGACGTATTCGGCGGTAACGTCCACGCCGTTTCGGTTCACCACTCGGCATTCTCCGTTCTGTTCCACAATTTCCGCCGGAACCCGCGGAGTGGGAAGTCCCCCGGCACATTCCGGACACACGCCGAAATAAGAATGTTCATGTGAGAATTTTACCACATCTTCCGAGCGATTGTTACCCCCATTATACTTGCAGTTCTCTCCCAGAAGACATTTACTGATAATATACATGCATTACTCCTTCAGTTCTACCACCGTCGCGCCTTCTCCGCCCTGATTATACGGAGCGCCTTTAAAGCTCTTTACGCATCGGTTGTGTTTCAGGGCATCCCGCAGTCCCTTCTTCAGAATACCTTCTCCTCGGCCGTGAACCACCGTCACGCTCCGCAGACCTGCAAGGTATGCATCGTCCAGATATTTCTCCATTTCCATTCGAGCATCATCCAGAGTCTTTCCAATCAGATTGATGCTCATCGGCACACTTCGCGTCTTTCGTGTCTTAATCTGATTGTACTGCCGCTTCTTTCGCTCCTTGTTCCCGGCCTTTTCGCTTTCAATCAGCATCAGATTTTTCACGTTCACGCCGGTCTTCAAAGCGCCGATCTGCACCATCAGGTTTCCCCGATTGTCCGGAAGGGAAACAACCTCGCCATTCTGGTTCAGCGAAATCACCTTTACCCGCGTTCCGATTTTCAGCTGATCCGGACGAATCGGCTTTCCTTCCTTCTCTGCCGGAATTGCCGCCGGCTTATCCCGGTACTTCTTTTCGGCTTCCCGAAGTCTCCGCCGGCTTTCCGCCACCTTGTTCACCTGGTGACCCTTGGATTCATCCTTCATCCGCTTCAGCTCTTCTCGGATATCCTCCACCGTGTCCTCGGTTTCTTTTAGGATGCCTTTCGCCTGATTTCGAGCATCTTCCAGGATTTTCGCCTTTTCTTGCTCTGCCCGGCGAATCCGCGCTTCCGCTTCCTTCAGTCGCAGCTCCGCTTCTTCCTTAATTCGATTGGCTTCTTCGGTAATCCGTTCCGCCTCTTTTCGCTCTTCCTCTACCCGAGTTACCGCATCTTCGAAATTCAGTTCGTTCTCTCCCAGAAGGGCTTCCGCTCTCTTGAGGATTTTCTCTTCCAGACCGAGCTTTCGCGAAATTTCAAAGGCGTTGGATTTTCCCGGCAGGCCGACCCGAAGGTGATAGGTGGGAGACAGCGTCTCCACATCGAACTCCATGGAGGCGTTTTCCACGTCCGGTGTGCTCAGCGCATATTTCTTCAGCTCCGTGTAATGGGTCGTGGCCACCACTAAAGCCCCGCGTTTCCGAAGCTCTTCCAGCTCGGCAATACCCAGCGCCGCACCTTCCGCCGGATCCGTTCCGGAACCCAGCTCATCCAGCAGCACCAAAGATTTCTCGTTTACCGTCCGAAAGATTTCCGTGATGTTCTTCATATGGGCTGAGAACGTACTGAGGCTCTGCTCAATACTCTGCTCATCTCCGATATCCGCAAACACTTCTTCCAGCACCGGAAGCCGGCTTTCCTCGGAACACGGTACGTGTAGTCCGCTCTGCGCCATTAAAATAAAGAGTCCGATGGTCTTTAAGGTGACCGTCTTACCGCCGGTGTTCGGACCGGTAATCAGGAGGGTTTTCCAATTCTCGCCCAAAGATACATTGATGGGAACCACCTTATCTGCCGGAATCAGCGGATGGCGTCCGTGATATATTTCCAGAATTTCCTCTGTGTTCATGCGGGGCTCAAAAGCGTTCATCTGAAGGGACAGTTTTCCCTTTGCGCTGATGAAATCCAGCTCCAGAAGAAGCTTCTGGTTATTGTTCAATCCGTGGAAATGTTCCGCTACCCGGCCGGAGAAAATCTCCAGAATTCGGGTAATTTCTGCCTGTTCCGCCAGATCCAGCTCCCGCAGCTCGTTGTTCATATTTACAACGGACTGGGGTTCGATGAATAAGGTGGATCCGCTCTGGGACTGGTCGTGAACCAATCCCGGGAACATGTTCGCATATTCCCGCTTTACCGGGATGACGTATCGGCCGTTCCGCATGGTGACAATCGCTTCCTGCAGGAATTTCTGTGCGGAAGAGGTGCTCACGGTCTTGTTCAGCCGATTTCGAATGCTCTCATTCTTATTTCGAATTTCTTTTCGAATTCGTTTCAGCTCCGGCGAAGCACTGTCCGACATCTCATCCTCCGACAAAATGCAGCGATCAATGTCCTTTTCCAGTTCATCCACCCGCTCCAGCAGATTGCCGATTTCCTGAAGGGTCGGAATCTCCGGAACGTCTTCTGTCAGGAATGTTTTTACCTCTCTGGCAATCTGAAGGCAGACCCGCACCTGCAGCAGTTCCCGCATGTTCAGCACCCGACCTTTTCGAGCCATCTTCAGAATGCGGCTCAGGTCCGGAAATGCTCCCACCGGAATATTTCCCTTATACAGAATAACGGAAACTGCTTCCGTAGTTTCCGTCTGTGCGTCCTGAATTGCATGCAGGTGGGTCATCGGTTCCAGCTTTGAAATTCGTTCCTTCGTCAGTTCGGAACCGGCCTGTTCTGCAAGCATCTCCAATATTCTGTTGTATTCCAGCAGCTTAATCGTTCTACTGTTCATCTTCTTCCCTAAACTTCTTCAAGCTTCTCAGCTCATTCTTAAGGTTCACATTTTCCATCTGGAGATCGAAGTATGCATTCTCCATCTCGGTGCATTTCGCCTGAAGATTCTTGTACTTCTCGCTGTCCTGAATCTGTCTGTCGGAATCATCGTTCATCTGTTCCTTCAAATCCGTCACCTGTTTCTTCGCATTTTCCCAAAGGGTAATGTAATGCTGAACATCGTTGTCCAACTGGTGATTCTCTGTCTGAAGCTTCAGCAGAAGATCGCTGTTCTCCATCAGTTTCTCCGCAATATTAATTGCTGTCAGCACGGCACATTTGTAATTCGGATTGGAATTCAGTGCCCGACTGGTCCGTCTCAGTTCATCATCCACGAACTTGGCAATTTCCTTAATCTTATCTTCGCTCTTCTCTCCAGAAAGCACGTAATCAGCGCCACAAATCGTTACATCCGCTCTGCACTTGTCCATAGTCTGCTCCTCTGTTCTTTATCAATAACTTGTATTCTTCTATATGTTGCGCACTCGTTCGTACATCAATATGCCCGCCGATACAGCTGCGTTCAGGGACTCGATTCCACCGTACATGGGCAACGTCACCCGTATATCCGAGGCTTCAATCAATTCATCCCCGATACCGTTTCCTTCATTTCCGATTACCAGAAAAACATCTTGTTTCAGGTCGCACTCGTAATACGGAATCCCGCCGTCCGGTGTGGTCACCGCAATGCGTTTTCCGTAATCCTGTGCCAACTTCACCAATTCCCGGCTATCGGATAAAGGAACAATCGGTACATCAAAAATCATGCCCGCCGTCGCCCGAAGGACTTTCGGAGAATACACATCGCCCGTTCCCTTCATGGTCACTATTGCATCATATCCCGCTGCCACTGCGGTCCGAATGATTGTCCCGATATTACCCGGATCTTGAAGGCGATCCAGCACCACGCAATTGCTGCCCGGTCGAAAACAGTTTTCGAATTGACTTTCATCCACAACCGGTCGATCTACAATTGCCAGAAGGCCGACACCGTTTCTCGCATCCGTAATCTTCTCAAAAAGGAACGCATCCACCCGTTCTACTCGAACGCCTCGCTTAGAGAGCTCCTCCATCCAAGGTTCGGAAGGATAGATATCCGAAATCAGAAGAGCATCCATACAGATGCCCTTCTGAACAGCTTCTCGTATCAAGTTACTTCCTTCAACAATCATCTGACCGGAAGCGTCTCTCTTTTTCTTCTGCTGTAATTTCCGAATGCGCTTAATCAGCGGATTTTTTTCTGAACAAATCACTTCACTCATAATTGAAATCGATTAACGCAGGAAATCCGGAACGTCAAATTCCGATGCAGCGGAATTCTCTGCCGGGTCGCTGTTTCTTCTCATCAGCTCATCCAGCGTTACTTCAACGCCTTCCAGACCGTCTCTGGAAACCGTCTTTCTGCTTGAACTCTGAGTGCTAATCTTAGGCGACTCGATCTTGGAACCGGAAATTCCCTCCGACTGGAAGTCGGTTGCAATCAGGGTAACCGATACCTTGTCTGCCATATCTTCCGATACCGATGCACCGAAGATGATATTGGCATCCGGATCTGCCTCCGCCTGAATCTTCTCTGCAATCTTGCTGATGTCCAGCATTCCCATATCCAGACCACCGGAAACGTACAGAAGAATGGATCTTGCGCCATCCACCGATGTCTCCAGCAGCGGACTCTCGATTGCATTTCGAACCGCTTCTTCTACCTTGTTGTCGCCGGATCCAACGCCCACACCCATGTGTGCAACGCCGCGACCTTCCATCGTGGTTCTGACATCCGCATAATCCACGTTGACATATCCTTCCTTGGAAATCAAATCGGAAATACCCTGAACACCCTGTCTCAGTACATCGTCTGCCATCGCAAACGCATCCATGAAGGAAGTGTTCTTTTCGCTGGAGTCAATCAGACGATCGTTCGGGATGATTACCAAAGAATCTACGAAATTCGTGAGATATTCGATACCCTTCTGTGCTCTGTTCCAACGCATCTTTCCTTCAAAAGAAAATGGCTTGGTTACTACGGCTACCGTCAATGCGCCGCAATCCATCGCTGCCTTCGCAATAATCGGTGCTGCACCGGTACCGGTACCGCCGCCCATTCCTGCAGTGATGAACACCAGATCTGCATCCTGAAGATAACCGGTAATTTCTTCCAGAGTTTCTTCCGCCGCTTTCTGGCCAATCTCCGGATTCGCGCCGGCACCTCTTCCGCCGGTCAGCTTCTCACCAATCTGTATCTTCACCTCTGCCTTGCACTTTGCAAGAGCCTGTCTGTCTGTATTTACGGCAATAAAGGTAACGCCCGACATCTGTGCGTCCACCATTCGATTCACTGCGTTACATCCGCCGCCACCTACACCGACAACCTTGATAATCGCAGCTCTGTCCTGATCTGATATAAAGTCAGAAACAAATTCCATCATAAAGCTCCTCCTATATTTATATCTAATTTATAATACCATAAGATTTACCGAAATGCACTCTATTTCTACAGTTTTTCTTGTTAACCTACACATTTTTTCAAAGCTTCTGCACGCAAAAATGCATTTCTTATGTCTATTTTAGTTTCCTATACCTTCGGTTCAAAGGAAGCATAGCCGCTTTCCGTCAAGGTGACGGTTCCTCGCTTAATGCCCTTCTTGAACAGCGCCTTCAGCACCTTCTGAAGACGTTCCTTTTCAATGGATTCAATCATGGTTTCCACACGGCCCTTGCAGACCATGGAATCGTATACGTATCCCCTAGCCGTATCATCGGAGACCTTCAATTTCTTAAAGTACAGGTCTCCCTCATTCATGGCATTCAGGATGCGCAGCGCGCTCTTCCATTCCTTGGAATTGGTCACTTCCAATTTCTCCCCCAGCTCCATCTTACGGATTTTGATTCCGGTAACGATGGTCACCTTCGGCTTTGTTTTGGAGCGGCGCAGCAACAGTCCTTGGGAATCCACCACCAAGTATTCTTTGTTGTATACCACTGCGGCGATCTGTTCCCGCTCTTTTACCCGAATTACCAGAGTCCCCGGAATCCGCTTGGATACCTTCGCCTCCTCGATGTACGGGCTGCCTTCCAAATATTCCACAATTTCCCGGCTGCCGGAATGGTAGAACAAATTCTTTCCCGTCGTAGCGTGGGCCATATTGATGATTTCTTCATCGGTAAAATAATCATTTCCCTCCACCTGAATGGAATCGATGGTGAACACCCCAGTGCTCATGAATACCAACATGGCGATGGTCAGGATGATGATGCCGCAAGCCACTTTGAAAGGGCTGGGGCGACTTCGCTTCTTCTGCCGCTTCAGGATGTTCGCCGCAATCTGCCGGTCCAACTCTGAAGGGGGTTCCTCCGGTACCTCTTCCGAACCGTCCACATCCACCATCTCTGCTGCCAGTTCATCAATCTGCCGGTCAATGGATACGAATTCATCGTCTAATCCGAAATCCATTCCCGCGGAAGTTTCCGAATTATCGTTGTTTATTTGTTTTTCGTCCATATATCCATGATCCCTTCATACACAATGTCGGTAGCGTTTACCGGAGCGCACTTCAGGCTGCATTCCGCCATCCGCCGAACGATATCCGGATCCGCAAGGAGTTCTTTCAATATGTTCACAATTCGGTTCGGCGTATCGCCATCCTCCCGGACGATAATCGCTCCGCCGTTATCCACCACCGCTTTCGCATTGTAGTATTGATGATCTCCGGTTACGTTCGGAGATGGTACGAAGATGGCCGGACAGCCCGACATGGTAATCTCCGAAACGGACAGTGCGCCGGAGCGACTGATGGCCACATCCGTTGCCGCCAGAGTGTTAGCCATATCCTGAATGTACGGAGACACTCGAACATTGCTTTTGCCGGAGAGTCCCATCACTTCCAGATTATGCTGTACGTCATCGTAAAATCGCTTGCCGGTGCCGAACAAAATGGTGACGTTCGGGCGGTCGCCATAGGCACGAATCAGTTCAATCGCCGTATCGTTGATGGCGGTAGCACCCTGACTGCCGCCAAAGGTCATAATCACAAAATCATCTTCCGGTATGCCCAGCAGTTTCCGGGATTCCTTCTTATCCTTTCCGTAGAAATCCTTCCGAACCGGATTTCCGGAATACTGCAGTTTTCGATTCTGCTTGAAGAATTTTCCCGCATCCTCAAAGCCCAGGAACACCTTCTCCGCATATTGAGACAAGAATCGATTCGCCATTCCCGGATACGCGTTCTGCTCATGGATGAATACCTTTGCACCGTATTTATGTGCTGCCAGCACCACCGGAACGCTGACATAACTTCCGGTGCTGATGACGATATCCGGACGGAATTTCTTCATAATCCGGTAGGTCTGACTCTTCCCCCTGCCGGTTACCGCCAGGGTCTCCGCCATTTTAAATATGTTGGACCGGTCCACCGCTTTGGAGGGAACGATTTCCAGCGGAAAACCGTGTTTCGGAACGATTTCGTTCTCCATTCCCCGCTCATTTCCGATGTATAGGATTTCGCATTCCGGATCCATTTCCTTGAATTTATCGCCTATGGCCAGTGCCGGATAAATATGGCCTCCGGTAATTCCTCCCGTTAAAATAATTCTCATGTTATTACCCTCGATTTTTCTTTGAAATATTCAGCATAATTCCCATCGATGCCATGAACACCAGCAGCGACGTTCCGCCGTAACTGACGAAGGGAAGCGTAATTCCCGTTGCCGGCATGGAGGCGGTTACAACGGCCACATTCAGAATTACCTGAAGTGCCATCATGACCGTAATTCCGGCGCCCAGATAGAATCCGAGCTTATCCTTTGCGTGAACGGTGATGACAAAGCATCGATAGATCAGCAGAAGATATACGGACAACAGTACCACCAGACCCACGAATCCCAATTCTTCTCCGATAATCGCCAGAATGAAATCGTTCTGGGGTTCCGGAAGATAGAGGTTCTTGGTAATGCTTTTACCCGGTCCCAGTCCGAAGAGACCGCCGTTGCCCAGTGCAATCAATCCCTGAGATACCTGATATCCTTCTCCCTGAGCATCCTTGAACGGATTGATAAAGTTGGTCATTCGTGCGTACCAGTGGGAGTCGGGATAGAACATCAGGATAAATATCAATCCGCCGATTAGGGCCAATGCTGCCAGCACCAGCCATCCGTTCCACATGCCCGCCACGTACATGATGCCGATCATGATGGCGGCGATTACAATCGCCGTGGACAGGTTCGGCTGTTTGATAATCAGTCCCAAATGCACTATCATTACGCCGAAGAGAACGAACACGTAGATGGTTCGAACTCGTCTCGGGCGTTCCGCCACGTATCCGGCAGTGAAAATAATCATGGCCAGCTTGGAGAATTCACTGGGTGTAATTCTCAGCGGTCCCAACTGAAACCACCGGGTCGCAAAGTTTACCGTAACACCCAGCGGTGTGAATAGGAGCGCCAATGCGCCGATGGACACCACCGCAAACACCCAGTAGTACTTCGCGTATTTGTGGTAATCCCATCGGGTGAACAGCGCCATTACGCCAATTCCCAACGCCACCCAGGCCAGCTGTCTCCGCAGGTAGTAGTACGGATCGTTGTAGAAATTGGTGGTGGTGTAGTACCCTGCACTGAACACCATCACGATGCCGAAGGCAATCAGGATTCCGGAAATCAGAGCCACCGATGCATCGTATTTCACCGCTAAGGAACCCAGCATGCTGTCCACATTCCATTTCGGCGTTCTGCGGATCTTCTTCTCCTTCTTTCCACTATTCGATTGCTTCTTCCGGCTGATTACACCCATCTACTTTCCGTTCTCCAATCCATCGTTTCAACGAAGCAGCTGCTGAACGCAGGTCTTGAAATGGTCTCCCCGCTGCTCGTAGTTATCGTACATATCCCAGCTTGCGCATGCCGGCGAAAGGAGCACCTTATCGCCTTCTTCCGCAAGAGCCATGCCCTTCTTTACGCAAGCATTCATATCTTTTTCATTATAAATCGCGTCAAATCCGACTTTTCTTGCGCATGCCTCAATCTGGTTGGCATCCCGGCCCAGAAGGACCAATGCCTTTACCCGTCCTTGCAGGTTCTCTGCCAGTTCCGTAAAGTCCTGCGCCTTTCCGTCTCCGCCGGCAATGAGAACAATGTTCTCCTTCAGCGCTTTCAGCGCGATAACTGCCGCATCCACATTGGTTCCCTTGGAATCGTTGTAGAATTTCACGCCGTCCACCAGGCCGCAATATTCAATTCGATGTTCCACTCCCGGGAATTCCACGATGGCTTCCCGAATGGACTCCAAATCCACACCGGCGAAGAAGCTGATTGCTGCCGCCGCCAATGCATTCTCCACGTTGTGGTCGCCGATGATCTTCAGATCGTGAATGCTGCAGATCGGCCGAACGATTCCGTTTTCATCTCGAATGACCATTTCATCATCCTGAAGGAAGGCACCCATCTCCAGCTCTTTTTTTCGGCTAAAAGGAACCACGGTGGCTTTGCATTTTTCCGCCAAGGCGAAGCAGGTCTTGTCATCGTAGTTGATCACCAGATAATCGTTTTCATCCTGATTCCGGAATACCTGTGCCTTTGCCGCTCCATAGGCTTCCATGGTCTTGTGCCGATTCAGATGATCCGGTGTCAGGTTCAGAATTGCGGAGACCTTCGCATGGAATTCCTTCACCGTCTCCAGCTGGAAGCTGCTGGCTTCCGTTACCATCCACTCGTCCTCCGTGGATTCCAGGGCTTTGGAAACCACAGCCACGCCGATATTTCCTACGACTGCCGTCTTGCGGCGCGCCTTCTCAAAGATTTTGCCCACCAGAGTTGTGGTGGTTGTTTTTCCGTTGGTGCCGGTAATGGCAATGAAGGTTCCCTTGCTCAGGCGATATGCCAGCTCCAGTTCACCGATGACTTCGACGCCGGATAATCTCGCTTCCTGCAGAAATGACAGTTCCGGTGAAACGCCGGGGCTGATTACCACCAAATCATATTCGCCCATGTTGTCCGGATTGCATCCAAAGAACGCAGGAATGCTCTCTCTTTCCAAGTATTTTGCAAACTTCGGGTCCACGGCATCCACCGTGTGCACATCCTGTGCGACCACCTGCGCACCCAGCTTATGCAGCTCCTGAACCGCCGCCTTGCCGGATTTCCCCATTCCCACTACAAGGATTTTTTTACCTTTCACTTCATCTCTCATCATCTCTGCGCCTCCTTATTCTAAATCGTTCCGAAGTATGCAATCACACCCAGAACCGCTGTTACTGCACAAAACATATACACTACGTTGTATTCTTTCATTCCGCCCAACTCGAAGTGATGGTGCAGCGGAGCCATTCGGAAAAATCTCTTCCCGCCGGTCTTCCGGAAGTACGCCACCTGGATAATTACCGAAAGGGCTTCCAGCACGTAAATCAATCCCACCAGCGGAAGGAGAAATTCTTTTCCCGTTACCACTGCGATTCCGGAAAGTACGCCGCCCAAAGCCATGGAGCCGGTATCTCCCATGAAGATTTTTGCCGGATAGTGATTGAACAGAAGGAATCCGATCAATGCGCCCGCTACCACGGTTCCGCTGACGGTCAGAATGGTGTTTCCTTCCTTCCAGCCGATAACGGCAAAGGCGATTCCCACAATGGCGGTCACGCCGGCAGCCAGTCCATCCAATCCATCGGTGAGGTTCACCGCATTGGACATGGCGATTTCCACGAACATTACAAACGGAATGTACAGAATTCCAAAACTTACGCTGATCTTCACAAACGGAATGAACAGGTCTTCCCGTCCGGTCCGCATCATATAGAACGCCAGACCGATGCTGAACACGGCCTGCATAATCAGCTTTTGCTTTGCCGTTAATCCCAGATTTTCCTTTTTGGCGATTTTGTTGAAGTCATCGATAAATCCGATGGCCCCAAAAGCAAGCATCGTCAGAACGATGGCCACCGCATCCCGCACCAGGTGCGGACTGGCCCAGGATTTGGTCGGATCTGAAACCCGAACCATGAATACCGCCATTCCGGCTACAATGCCGATGAAAATGGCAATTCCGCCCATCGTCGGTGTGCCCTGCTTCTTGAGGTGCGCCTTCGGGCCTTCCTCCCGGATGTACTGACCGAACTGTTTCCGATGGAAGTACGGAATCAATCCGTAGGTCAGCAATGCGGTAACCGCCAGTGGCATAACGAAATATAGAATTACGTCCAATAGTGTCATTTTTCTTTTTATCCTTTTCTTTATTTATTTCCGTTCCTATTGTACTACTCTGTGATTGCTGTGACAAATTTTTCCAGTGCCATGGAACGAGATGCCTTCACGTAGACAAGATCGCCGGCCTGAAGCATCGGGCGAACCGCTTTTGCAGCGTCTTCCCGGTTCTCATAGTACAGAACCTTCAAATCTGAAGATGCCGATTCTCCCCCCTCTGCAATGGCTTTGCCGTTCTCTCCGATGGCCACCAGAATATCCACCGGCTTAGAAGCCGCATATTCCCCCACACTTCGGTGAAGTTGCTCCGAGTGATCTCCCAGCTCGAACATGCTTCCCAGTACAGCGATTTTTCGCTTTCCCGGACTGTTCACCAGCACGTCGATTCCGGCCTTCATGGATTCCGGACTGGCATTGTAGGTATCGTTGATGACGGAGTAATCCGCTCCTTTCACCACGCTGAGACGGTTCGCGTTCGTCTCCACCTCCCGAAGCGCTTCTACGGATTCTTCCATCGAAATTCCGAAGACTTCTCCGATAGCCATCGCCAGTACCGCATTTCCCAGGTTGTGGGCACCGATAACCGGCAATTTGAGGGTAACCGTCTCGCCGCCGTGGGTCACATCACATTGAACGCCTTCAATACCCCGGTCACGAATATCCGAAAGGTGATAATCTTCGCCGCCTTTCGAGCCTACCGTAACGATTCTCGCATCGGACGGCTGATGGCGCTGCGCATTTTCTTTTGTGAGAATATCGGAATCCGTATTGATTACCAATGTATTCTCCGGAGTGAATCCGGTGGATACCCGAAGTTTCTCTTCCAGAAGCTTCTCCCGAGTGCCGTACACCTCCAGGTGGGAGGTGCCCACGTTGGTGATTACCGCTGCCTCCGGCTTCGCAATCCGAGACAGGTCACCCATGGCACTGCCGTAGCCTGCGCCCATTTCGATAACCGCAACTTGAATGTCTTCCGCAAAGGAGAACGCCGTCAGCGGAATTCCGAATTCGCTGTTCAGATTTCCCGGCGTCTTGCCTGTGCGGTAGCGGCTTCGCAGTACGCTGTAGAGGAATTCCTTTGTGCCGGTTTTCCCTACGCTTCCGGTCACGCCCACCTTTCGGAGACCGCTCCAGTCATCCAAGTATTTCTCGCCCAGGTCCATCAGCGCCAGTCGGGTATCCGGCACCAGAATGACATTCACATCTTTCTTAGCGCCCATCTTTTCCGCCCATTCCGAATCGGATACCACCACATTCCGGCATTCCTTCTCATAAACGTCCGGCAAGAACCGGTGTGCATCGGCTCTCTCACCGATGATGGCAAAGAACAGGCATTCCGCCGGGATATCCCGGGAGTCGATGGACACGGCGGTGACACTGTCGTGTCGGTTCTCCTCTGCCCTTGCGTAGATTTTTCCTTTTACCGCCTCTGCAATGTATTCCAGACTCGTTCGTTTCATTTTCTTTCGTTCCTTCTTCTTAAAATCTTATTTGCTGTACAGGTATACCGTGCTGTGCGGAGATACCTTCGTTCCGGATTTCGGATACTGATCCACCACATGGAAGGATTTCCCGCTGTCCGCCGGTACCGCCTTATATTTCAATCCCCTTGCGGAAAGGTAATTGATGGCGCTCTTGCTGTTCATTCCGGTGACCTTCGGAACAATCACCTTGGTCTCCTGATCTCTTCTTTCATTTTTGGCGTATTTCTTGCTGACGCCCAAGTACGGAAGCACGTTGGACATAATCCGCTTCACAATCGGGCCTGCGTTCACCGCACCGAATTCGCTTCCCTTCGGACGGGTCACCATGACCAGCACCGTCACCTGAGGGTCGTCCATCGGTGCCATTGCGATAAAAGAAGCCACCGTATCGTGGGAGTATCCGCCGTTGGATGCGATATTCGCCGTTCCGGTCTTGCCGCCGATACGGTATCCCGGGATGTAGGCCGCACCGCCGCCGCCTTTCTCCACGTAATACTGCATGATTTCCCGCATCTTATCCGCCACTTCCGTGGAGACCACCTTTCGAACTTTGGTATCCTTTACGGTCTGCACCGTCTTTCCGTCACTGTCCAAAATCTTCTGAACCACCTTCGGTTTCATCAGGTTTCCGTCATTTCCCAAAGCGTTGATGGCGCACATCAGCTGAATCGGCGTGATAGCGATACCCTGGCCGAAGCCGGTGGTCGCCAGATCCACATCTCCCAGATTGGTCGGATTCTTTACGATGGAATTTCCCTCTCCCGGCAAATCAATGCCGGTCTTGTCATCGAAACCAAAGAGGTCGATATAGTCGTAAAATCTCTTGGATCCCATGTTCAGGGCCACCCGAGCCATTGCCGGGTTGCAGGAATTTCCCACCGCCTGCTTCAGGGATTCTGTGCCGTGGGCCGTTCCCCAGCAGTTGATCTTCGTTCCGTTCACCACGATGTATCCCGGGCACTTGTATCGGGATTTCCGATTCGCACTGCCGGAATCCAAAGCCGAGGCTGCCGTTACCAGCTTGAAGGTGGAACCCGGTTCGTAGACGCCGCTGATAATCGGATTCGTCCACATCCGGCTCAGGTATTCACTCTGCTTGGATTCGGATAGTTTACCGAACTGCTTTAACGCATACGGATCCGACGGTTCGTACGGATTGTTGGGATCGTAGCTCGGATAGTTCACCATGGCCAGCACATCGCCGGTTTTCGGACTCATTATAACACAGCTGATGGATTCGGCACGGGTCTTCTTCTCTCCGGCTGCCACCGCTTCCTCTGCGTAATTCTGAATCACTCCGTCAATGGTGGTGACAATGCTCTTTCCGTCTTCCGCCTGATAGTATTTTCGATTCCCGTTGAACAGGGTGTTTCCCTGGCTGTCGGTGGTGCTGAGTTTTCGTCCCTTCACCCCGGTGAGCAACGCGTTGTACTGGTACTCCAGCCCGCTTCTTCCGCTGTTGTTGGAATCCACGAAACCAACCACGTGAGAAGCGAAGTCCTTGTTCGGATAACTCCGGGCCATGGACGTCTTCACCACCACGCTGTCGTCATACAATTTCTGAAGTGCCTTTACGTCATCCCGCTTCAGGCCGTCTGCCAGCTTAATCAGGTTGTCCTTGTTTTCAAATTTCTTCTTGAGCTCTTTCTCACTGAGCCCGATGTATTTCGACAAATTCTTCAGGACTTTCTTTCGTTCGTCCTCGGTAATCTTCTTATCCTTGTACAGACTTTGGGAATACACGTACAGCTCGTATTCCGTTACGCTTTGTGCCAGCGGATTCATATTGGCATCGTAGATCGTTCCCCGCACCGGATTGATGGTGGTATCCTGATCTTGCATCTCCGTGGCCTTTTCGTTCAAATCGTCTCCCCGAACAATCTGCCAATAGGCCAGCCGGAAGGTCAGAACCGAAAACATCAGCACCACCAGCATGAATCCGATGCCCAGTCGCCGCCGATTTTCATCCACCACCCCGGTTCTCCGGGACATGGCCTCATCTATTCTCTTTTTCTTCGTACTTTTATGGGGTTTTCTGCTCATTCCTTATATCCACAAAAAACCACTACCCCGAAAAGACGGAGTGTGGTTTCAATTATCCATGAAATTAGTTATAGGCTTCTTTCTTTATCGTGTCCGCCAGACTGCTGCCCTGTTTCTTGTCATCCCGAATGGTGATGTAGTTGCTCTCGTCCGGCTGAACCATCCCATACTTTTTCGTGGCAATCGTTTCCACCTTCTCAATGCTGGTGGCATCGTTAATCTGCTCGTTCAGCGAATCGATTTCCGCCTGAAGAACGTCATTTCGTGCTGCCAGGGTGTTGTTCTGCTGCTGAAGATTCGTGGAATACGCTGCCATAAAAACAATTCCCAGGAGCAGCAGAGCACCGCACAGAATATATTTAATTGCGATTTTGTATTGTGCTGCAGCTGTCTGTGTCGTCGTCTTTGTTCTTCGTCTTACAACTGCTTTTCGGCCGGTATTTACCGCTGTACTCATTGCTTCCTCCTGTATATTATTGATAGCTTACTATATTTTCTCTATGACGCGCAGCTTTGCACTCCGCGCTCTCGGATTCTCCTCCAGTTCCCGCTCTCCCGGGGCAATCGGCTTTCGAGTGACCTTTCGCACATCCGGCTTCTTTCCGCACACGCATACCGGGAATTCCGGCGGACAGGTGCACGGATTCAGCCGAGCGTTAAAGGCCTCCTTTACCATCCGGTCTTCCAGCGAATGGAAGGTGATGATGGCCAGTCGGCCGCCCGGAGCCAGAATATCCGGAAGGCGCTCCACCGCCGTCTTCAAATGTTCCAGTTCTCCGTTTACCTCAATGCGGATGGCCTGGAACGTCCGCTTTGCAGGATGCGGCCCGTTTCGTCTTGCCGAAGCCGGAATGGCCGCTTTAATCACCTCCACCAGCTCCCCGGTGGTTTCAATCGGCTTCTCCTCTCGGCGGCGCACGATGAACTGTGCAATTCGAGATGCCCACCGCTCTTCACCGTATTCTTTGATAATCCGGTGGAGCTCCTTTTCATCGTATTCGTTGACCACGTTGTACGCCGTAAAACTGTCGTCCTCATTCATCCGCATATCCATCGGCGCATCGTGCATGTAGGAAAATCCCCGTTCCGCCGTATCCAGCTGAAATGAAGATACGCCCAGATCCAACAGAATGCCGTCCACCGGCTGCCCTGCCGTTTCCAGAATTCGATCCACCTCGGAATAGTTGGAATGGAGAAATATTTTTTTACAAGAATAAGGTTCCAAACGCTTTTGGGAGGCTTCCAGGGCGGCCGTATCCCGGTCCACTGCCAGGAGTGTGCCCGCTTCGGATAACCGTTCGCAGATTCCGGAAGAATGCCCGCCGCCGCCGGTGGTTCCGTCCACATAGAACCCGTCCGGTCGGATGTTCAAGGATTCCATTACTTCGTCGTATAGTACCGGTACATGTCTGAATGTCATTTTCGCCTCTATATATCGTATTCTTCTAACTTTGCAATAAATTCTTCGTCGTTGAACATGTTCTCGCTTTCGGAGTCGTTGTAGACCTCCTTGCTCCACACCTCAATCTTATCCATGGCGCCCAAAGTAATCAGGTCCTTCGTAATGGAAGCGTAGGTCTTGAGGTTCTGTGGAATCAGGATTCGGCCCTGGGAATCCAGCTGACACTCGCTGGCATTGGAAAAGAATTCCCGGATGAACCGGCGCATATCCCGGTCCGTCTGGCGGAGCTTTCGCATCTTTGCCACCAGCTCTTCCCAATCCCCCATGGTGTAGATGTAAAGACAGGTATCAAAACCACGGGCCAGCATGCATTTGCCGCCCAGCTGATTCCGATACTTCGACGGAACAATCATTCTATTTTTATTGTCAATAGAATTTTCATAAGTTCCTGTGAACATAACTGCCTTCCCTATTTTTCATACACGTCTCGACTGTAATTTAATATATGCTCCATTTTAAACCACTTCACCCCACTTTTCAACAAAAACCACCAAAAAACATATTTCCTCCCCCCTTTTCCATAAAAAAAGAACCGTTGCATTGCTGCAGCGATTCTCGCACTTCTGCATATTCCGTTATTCCCAACGTTTCAATCCGAATACCGCATGGACGTTGTCTTCCCCGTTCGCTTCGGTTTTGAAATAGATAATTTTGTCCGCACGCGGGTCCAATTTCCCCGGATCCAAAAAATCACTTCGAAGGATTTTCAATTCACTGCCCAGCGGAGCCTCGTGGACGAACCGCATGTTCAGGGAAGTGATGCAATACTCCTCTACATTCGGAATGAGGTCATACAGGCAGTTGTAATACCGGGCATTGTTCATATGCCCGTTGATATCGGTCAGCGTCAGCGTTACCGGCATCGTTCCGCCTTCCTTCCACTCCATCATCTTTGGAATTCGAAATCTCGTCGGAATCCCCATCTCCGGCTCCCGATCTTCCGGGTAAGAGGACATGTCATACTCGCTCTGAAGCACCAGCTTCTTAGTATCCACGTCCACCAGCGCCCAGTTGCTGTAGGCCCGTGCTACAATCTCTCCGTCCAAATAGAGCTCGTACGCCCGGGGGAAATTCGCCGCCTTTGCCGGCACCACCCAGGTATCGCAGTCTACATGGGCGTATTTGTATATCGGCCGGAACACCTCGACGCTCATTCGGCTGACCACAAAAGCTTTCCGCTCTTCCCGGTAGATGACTCCGTAGTCTTTATCCGTATCGTGCATCTGATGATCTGCCGTTTCCTGCAGGTACTGCACCATTGCCGTCGGTGTCAACGCATCGTGGCGGTCGATTTCATAAGACCTTGTCTCAAAAGATTTTGTATATTTCATCCGTTTTATCCCTTACATCTGAATCAGTTGTCCGGTGATTCCCTCCGCATCCCGAGATGCCAGGAATCGCACCGTACCACCCACTTTCGGTTCCGCTTCTTCCCGGTTCGAAAGAAGCAATCCGTTCACACGAATTCGCTTATCCCGCAGCGAACGAGCCAGGGACTGAATCATCCCCTTCAGGGCCGACTGCAGCATGTTCTCCACCAAAGACATCGGTTCGGACGTTTCCCGACCCGAATCCCCGGATTGCAGCAGAACAATCACGCTTCCCCCTTCCCCCATCAAGGGCAGCATGGTCTGCAAGTAGAAACCCACGGCATCCAAATTCTTCATTAAGCTTTCCCGGTCTTTGCTCCAATCTTCTGCCGGCTGTTCTCGATTCAGTTCCGGGAGAATGTTGCACACCAACGTATCCAGCCGGTCCTCCATGAATTCTTTCACCACATCTGCGGCAAACTCCATGGAATTTCGATTAAACACGTTGCATTTAATGTTCAGCGCCCCGGTTTCCCGGCTCAGTTCCAGCGCTTCCTTATATCGATCCCGACAGAAAAAGGCGGTGGTGGCTCCCCGATCGGTAAAAGCACGCACCAACGATTCTCCTCGGCTTCCGGTTCCTTCTGCAATCAGGACATGCCGGCTTTTTTTATTCTCACTTTCTAGAAGCATTCTGACTTCCTCCCTTTCGGCCCCATGTGTGACTCATAATCTCACTTACATTATACACCGAAACGAAGGCATCCGGATCCACCTTATCGATTAAATTAATCAGGGTAACGTATTCCTGACGATTTACGATGATGTTCAATTCCTTGTAATGGCGGTAGTCGAATGCACCGGTTGCCTCGTAGAAGGTCGCACCGCTGTGCATCACGTTGATAACGTAATCCCGAATTTCTTCAATATGATCCGATACCACGCACACCTTCTTTTTAATGCTGAAACCTAAGAGGAAGTGATCCAAAACGATTCCCTGGAAATAGGTTCCCAGAATACTCAGCAGTCCGGTCTTGATATCGTAGATGAAAATGGATGGGATTGCCACCGCCATTCCGCAGAAGGACATCGCGGTTCCCAGCTCCATATGGAAATATTTATTCATAATTTTGGTGATTACATCCAATCCGCCGGAAGATGCGTTGTTCATGAACAAGAGGGATGCTCCCAGTGCATAGAGGAACAGGTATCCCAGCATATCCAGGAACTGATCTCCCATCAGTGACTGCATGTTCGGATAGATTTTCTCCAGAATCCGAATCACGATTGGCAACAGAATGGACGGATACAGGGTTCGATATGTGAACTCCTTTCCCACAAAAATAGCGGACAGCAGCAAGCAGATTCCGTTCAGAATAATCAGGAGGGTACCTACCGTCATCGGAACGAACTTCGCAATCAGTACCGCCAGACCGGAGATGCTTCCTACCGCCAAATGGCTTGGAGTCAGGAAGAAAAACACCGAAAAGGAAGCGATAATGGTTCCGATTGTAATAATAATATAATCCTGAATGCGTTCTTTTGTACTTTTCACCAAATTTCTCCTTTATTTACCACAAAAATTTATCTTCAACCAACAAAAGATTATACCATTTGTTATAAAAAAGTCATGTTCTTTTTTTAATACATTTCGAACAATTTGAACGCCCTTGGTTCCTCATTTTTGAAAAAAAGTGTTGATGACGAAATCCTTATTCCGTCATCAACACCAAAAAGTATCGAACGATTATTCTTCTTTTCCGTCCCAGCAGTAGGTGCACAAGTTTTCCACCGGAATGCCAACGGATTCCAGCATATCCTCCAGACGGTTGTACTGCAGGGTATCGTATCCCTGCTGCTTCCGAATCACTTCAATCATGTTCTGATATTTCTCGCTGTCCGGATTCAGGTAATCGCCCAATTCATCGTCCTCCATGTGACGGCCTTCCAGCTCATCAATGGCTCTTCTGGCGATCAGTTCCAGCGCAGAGCGGGAACGGGAGAAGTTGAGATATTTGCAGCCAAACAGGATTGGCGGACATGCCGGACGAACGTGAATTTCTTTCGCCCCGCAGGAATAGAGGTACTTAGCCTTTTCCGCTAGCTGGGTGCCTCTGACGATGGAGTCGTCAATCAGCACAATTCTCTTATCCTTAATCAGTTCCGGAACCGGAATCAGCTTCATCTTTGCGATGAAATCCCGCTTGGTCTGAATGGTCGGCATGAAAGATCTCGGCCAAGTCGGAGTGTATTTGATAAACGGACGGGAATACGGCAGTCTGGCCTCATTGGAATATCCGATGGCGTGTGCCACGCCGGAGTCCGGAACGCCCGCAACGATATCCACATCTTCTCTCTTCAAGGTATCTCGATGGGCAATCGCCGCACCACAGCGATGTCTCATGGCCTCCACGGAAATATCTTCATAAGAAGATGCCGGATAACCGTAGTATACCCACAGGAACGTGCAGATTTTCATCTTCTTTCCCGGTTCTGCCAGAACGGTCACACCGTCGCTGGTCATGATGTCGATTTCTCCCGGACCCAGGTTCTTGTAATCTTCGTATCCCAGATTCAAATACGCAAATTCCTCGAAGCTGGCGCAGTATCCGGTGTCCTTCTTTCCGATGGCCAACGGCGTACGACCCAACTTATCCCGCACGCAGAAAATTCCCCGCTTGGTCATGATCAGCATGCTCATGGATCCTTCAATCACGTCCTGCGCATGGCGGATGCCGTCAATCATATTATCTTTCTCGTTAATCAGGGCTGCCACCAGTTCTGTGGTATTGATGTCTCCATCTCCCATTTCCATGAACTGGGTCGTTCCGTTATCGAACAGCTTCTGCAGCAATTCTGCCTTATTGCTGATCTTTCCAACGGTGGTAATGGCAAAGGTTCCATGGTGGGAGCGCACCGTCAAAGGCTGCGGTTCATAATCCGAAATGGATCCCATGCCCATGTTGCCCTTCATGCGAGATACATCGGCATCAAATTTCGTTCTAAAAGGAGCATTTTCAATATTATGAATGGCCCGATCAAATCCATTCTCTCCGTACACTACCAATCCGCCACGTCTGGTTCCCAGATGAGAGTGATAATCCGTTCCGAAAAACAAATCAAACACACAATCTTCTTTCAACGTCGCTGCAAAAAAACCGCCCATGCGAAACCCCTTTCCTGTCGTTTCATCTGTTCTGCCTCTAAAATCTGATACAACATATTGTATCACCCCCCGACGGAATTGACAACAGAAAAAGGACCGCTCTCGCAGTCCTTTTCCCATAAATCGGTATTTGTATGTCCTTTAAAGCGGGCAGATTACATCATGCCGCCCATACCGCCGCCGGCAGGCATTGCCGGTGCCGGAGTATCCTCTTTGATTTCCGTAATTCCTGCTTCTGTGGTAAGGAGCATGCCGGAAACGCTTGCTGCATTCTGTAGTGCGGAACGGGTTACTTTTACCGGATCCACGATGCCGGCATCAATCATATTTACGTACTCGTCGCTTGCGGCGTTGAATCCGATTCCTTCCGGAGATTCTTTTACCTTGGATACCACAACGCTGCCTTCGAAACCGGCGTTCTCCGCAATCTGACGAACCGGCTCTTCCAGTGCTCTCTCAACGATCTTCGCACCGGTTCTCATATCGCCTTCCAGGCTGTCTGCATACTCAGTAACTGCCGGAATTGCACCGATCAGTGCTACACCACCGCCGGAAACGATGCCTTCCTCTACCGCAGCTCTGGTTGCGTTCAGCGCATCTTCCAGTCTCAGCTTCTTATCCTTCAGCTCGGTCTCCGTTGCTGCACCGGCATTGATTACCGCAACACCACCGGCCAGCTTTGCCAGTCTCTCCTGAAGCTTCTCGCGGTCGAAATCGGAAGTCGTCTCTTCTGCCTCCGCGCGGATGGAATCGATTCTCTCTTTAATCTCGGTGCGGCTGCCGTTTCCGTTGACGATAACGGTGTGATCCTTGTTGACCTTAACGGTTTCCGCTCTGCCCAACATATCGATGGTGGTCTCCTTCAGCTCGTAACCCAGCTCCTCGCTGATTACGGTACCGCCGGTCAGGATGGCGATATCCTCCATCATGGCCTTTCTTCTGTCGCCGAATCCCGGAGCCTTTACAGCAACGACATCCAGGGTTCCTCTCAGCTTATTGACAACCAGAGTAGCCAGTGCTTCGCCTTCTACGTCATCTGCAACGATCAGCAGCTTGCTTCCGGATTTCATGATATCCTCCAGCAACGGAACGATTTCCTGAATGTTGCTGATTTTCTTGTCGGTCAGCAGGATGTACGGGTGATCCAGAACGGCTTCCATCTTCTCGCTGTTGGCAGCCATGTATGGGGACAGATAACCTCTGTCGAACTGCATACCTTCTACTACGTCCAAAGTGGTTCCCAGAGACTTGGATTCCTCAACGGTGATAACACCGTCTTTGCCCACCTTGTCCATAGCTTCCGAAATCAGTCTGCCGATTTCCTGGTCGCCGGCGGACACGGAAGCAACCTGTGCGATGCTCTCCTTGTCGTCTACTTTCTTTGCGCTGTTCTTAAGATAATCTACAGCGGCCTCAACGGCACCGTCGATACCTCTCTTCAGAACCATTGGGTTTGCACCGGCAGTGACGTTCTTGAATCCTTCTCTTACGATTGCCTGTGTCAGCAGAGTCGCAGTGGTGGTACCATCACCGGCCACATCGTTGGTCTTGGTTGCAACTTCTTTGACCAGCTGTGCACCCATGTTCTCTACCTGATCTTCCAGCTCAACTTCCTTTGCGATGGAAACACCGTCGTTGGTGATCAACGGGGATCCGTAAGACTTCTCAATCAGAACGTTCCGTCCCTTCGGTCCCAGTGTAATCTTAACGGTGTCTGCCAGCTTATCCACACCTGCCAGAAGCTTTCTTCTGGATTCTTCTCCGTAAAACAAATCTTTAGCCATTTTTCTATCCTCCTATGTCAATCGGCAGTTACTCGATTACTGCCAGAATATCTTTCTGCTCCATAATGGTATATTCCACACCTTCGTGCTTCAGATCCGTGCCGCCATAACGGGAGAAAATTACGTGATCTCCTTCTTTCAGCTGCATCTTCTCATCCTCGGTTCCCGGACCAACCGCTACAACAACCGCCTGCTGTGGTCTTTCCTTTGCACTGCCGGAAAGAATCAATCCGCCTTCGGTCTTTTCCAATGCTTCGTCCTTCTTTATAACTACTCTTGCGCCCAACGGCTTAATACCTAAACTCATTCCAGTTTCCTCCTCTATTTTTCTTTGTCTGTTAGCACTCATATTAACCGAGTGCCAACTTCCAAGAATTATTCTACTCACCTGTTCCTAGGATGTCAACCTCTTTCCCCGGAAAAAATGTGAAGTTATCTTCATTTTTCTATTTCCGCTTCTCCCGCTCGCTCTTTCGGATGTACACGTCCTTCACCTGAATATTCACGTGACCCAAAGAGAAGGAGGTCATGGTGCGAAGCACCTGCCAGATTTCCTGCTGGAACATGATGCAGTGACGACCGGCACCCGGGAATTTGCGAATTCGCACTTCCACCACCAGGTTGAATCCAGACACATTACCGTTATGGTAGAAATTCAGCACCTTAATGCACCCCCGATGGGCTTCCGCCGCAATCATGATAATATCCCGAATGGCTTCCTCTCGGATTTCAAACTTTCCGGAGTAGCTGAACGGCGGCCGCACGATGGTGCGCTCTTTTCCGGATTCCTCCTGTAACGCTCGGCTGCGGAAGAATCGCGTCGGGTTCAAAATGTATCCTGCAAAATTACGTTTCAATTGACCCATCGGTACCGGAATGGCATGCTCTCCGCCCTGCATCCGATGTTCTCCTGCCACCTTTCGCTGTTCTTCCGTCGTAAAATCCTCAATGTACATGCGGTGATCCGGCGTCGGAAGTTCCAGGGCATCCAGAATCCAATTCACCATTCGGTCCGATGTTCCAATGACCATCAGTTTATCCGGATTCAATTCCAGAAGTTTTTTTCGAACCTCTTCCCGATGGTCGTCGTAGTTGAACAGCGCAGTTCGCATCGCCGCCGCCTTCGACGAACATTCCTTTGCAGAACGACCGGCGGCGATCCCGCCTCGATAGATCAGCAATCCGTCGTCAATGATGGCATCGATATGTTTTTCCCGGCAAATTCTCGCCGCACTGTAGCTTTTTCCGGTTCCGCTTTTTCCTGTAAAAGAATATATTTCCATTGTTAAGTTATCCTTATATGATTCTTGTTGTAAAACGCTTTGAATCAACGGTTTTTTAAAGTTTTTTGTATCTTACTAGTATCTTATTATCTCTATTTTTTGGTTCTTGTGGTGCTTCTAGTGTATAGTCGTTTTTACCTTCCATCGTGCTTTTTATTGCTTGCTTTATTGCTTCGTTAATCATAGCCAAATCGGGATTGAACCCGGTTTCCGGTATTCTTCCGATTGCTTTATTCAATTCATAGTCGGCCATAATATGCTGAGCGCTTCCCACGCGGTCCCAGAGTGGCGTGTGTAGGTGTGTTAATATTAATTGTATAACACAATGCGGATCACTTCCATGGTCTCCGCCGAAAATATAATAAAGTGACTTTTTATCCCGGGCGGATAGGTTCCGGGATATGGTCTCGTACCCCTTCGCGATTCCTTCATCGTCCAATCCGTCTATTATATCGCGGTCAGGATATGCCAACGCGATAAGGTACGGCACCGGGTTTTCCCCTGCTGTCCGTATCCACGCCATCAGCTGCGACACCGTCGGTTCAGATTCTCCGTTCTCCCAGTGCTGCACCGTCCTCCGTGTTATGTCCATTTCTGCCGCCATGTCCATCTGTGATTTTCCCCCGGCTTTCCTTGCCTGCTTTAATGCTTCCGCTGTTGTTGTTAGCCTCATAATATACCCCCTTTCAATATTCACTCTTTAATTTTAGCAGAAATGAAAGGTGAAAAAACTTTCATGTTTTTTATTGAATTTTGAGAACTTTTTTAAGTTGTTTATGCTTCGAAAAATCTTTAAAATTGTAAAACAATTAAATGTGCAGAAAGGAGTCCTATATGATTAATTTTGTCCATCTATGCGGGTTTCTAATTCGTCAAAATTCAAGCTTCTACACGCTCCAATGCCCATCCGGTTTCTTTCCGTGCCGGTTTTCCGGCGTGGATCCCCCCGCGCTTTCTTCCGCCGTTGAAATTTTGGGCCATCTCGAGAATATCGAAACCGCCCGCCCGTTGTCGCTCGTCGTCTGTGTTGATGATTTCAATTTCTTGTAACTAAAAGCCGGGGAAACTTGCCCCGGCTTTCTGTTGTTATTGTTTTGTTATATCAATTGTTAGATTTGTTCCCGTTGCTGCCATTCCACTAATAACAATGGTTAGTGTAGATACTGGTTTTGTGCAATAGTTCCGAATGATTCCAGATACTCCCAGGGTTACAATATCCCCCGCCGCCTTTACGGTTTGAGATGCCGTCATTCCGGGAATTGCCACGCCGTCCTGATAGGCTGTCAACGTGATTGTTCCGGCTGCGCTACCGCTCAGCGTTGCTCCGGCTGCTATGTCATAGTATCCGGGCCCCGTCAGGGTGATTCCGTTGCCCTGCAGTTGATAGTTCTGCCCGTATCTTCGCACAATTGTAGCCGGTGCATATGTTCCGCCATCTGGCAGCGATACAACACTATTATTGATTGCATACAATGCACTTTTACAACTCATTTTCTCCTCCTTGGCTCCTCTGCCTGTATCATTTTGCCAACGCTGTCAAAATGTTTTAAATTGCGGCGCCGCATCCGCATCCACCGAACGGATTGGATCCGCTGCAGTAGGTTGTTGCGTTAGGGTATCTCACTACCCCACACATAGCCGCCTGAAGCTGTAACTGGTTAACCTGTGCCTGCAGTGCTTCAATTTTATTCTGGGCGATTGCATCCAGAACTTTCTGCGTCTGCTCCGTGGTGTTGGCGTTAATTGCCGCGGTGTTAATTGCTCCGTTATAGTTAACGCCGTCAATTGCTCTTTGGGTCGTGCAGCAGCAGTCGGAAATCCGGTTCTGTGTCTCGTTGAAGTTCCTTAGGTTCTCATAACCGAGATTACTTAATCCGTTCTGCAATCCCATATAATCCGCCTGAAGGCTGTCGTTCAGTCTTCCCACGCTGTTCTCCAGGCCGTTGAAGTTCATGGCGTTACAAAGTCCGGATTCCGTTACCGGTTCGCCTCCGCCGTTCTGGTTTCCTTTGTTCCAGTAGCCTCCGCCCATCATTAGCAAGATCAGCAAAGCGAAAATCCACATTCCGCCATTATTGCCACCAAAAGCGTTATTGTCTCGGTCGGTCACTGCCGCAATGTCTGCGAGTGTCATTTCTCCCATTTTTTCTTTTCTCCTTTCAAAAAATAATTTAAATATGTTTAACTTGCAAGTTTAACCGACGATTATAATTTAAAAATTTGCAATATTTTTTAAATTGCTCAGGAATTCGTCAACGTCAATTCCTCGTTCTCTGCATATTCTCCGAACCATCTGTTCCGGGCTTGCTCCGTTACTGCTTAGCATGTTCAGCACTTTCCCCATCTGTGGCCCGCCTCTCATTGCCTGCCTTGCTTGTTCTATGATTTCCGGATTCAGTCCGGCGCTGTTCTGTTTCGGCTGATTTCTGAATATACTGCTCCCCATAATTCCGTATCTCCTCTCTGAACTGTTCGAACTCTTCCCGGGTTATGTAGTCGGATTCCTCTGCAGGTTCCGGTGTTTTCGCCTGTATTTCTTCGAATTTGAATTTTCGAATTGTTGGGAACCCGGCTCCATCCGTTGTTTTCAGGTAAAAAATATCTTCGTTCCCATCGAATAGGGCGGCGGAACTGTTTGGCGCCATTTGGTAGGCTTTCGCCCCTTCTTCTCCGGTTACTCGTGTTATTGATTCTTGCCTTATAGAATAATTTTGAAATTGATTGAATGGGCTATAATACACGGCTCCACCTCCTGTCTCTTTTTTCAAAATCATTGTAAAAAAATAAACGGCAGTCACCCTTTCGGATTACTGCCGTTTTTTTCTTGCTTTATTCTCTTGTTTCTTCCGGATTCCTTCCGTATACGCTCCGCTTCCTTGGTGGTAGTATTGGGTCTAGCCTCTGCACTTCATCATATTTTTTCCGCAATCTGGAAATAATGCGATCAATTCCAGAAATTGAAATATTTAGCTCCATCGCCTGCTTTACTCGGGACCATCCAGCCGCCCGGGTCCGGATAACAATCTCCTCCTCTTCGGTTAGGTTTGCCAGCTGGATAAATCGTTCTAATACTAATTTTGTCCAGATTACTTCGTTCGTCATTATTTAAGCCGGATCCTTACATAGATTTTTCGCTTCTCATAGCTTTTCTTTCTTTTCGGTCCGTAGTTCTTCGCGTTGACGTCGGAACCGCCTGCCGAATACCAAAGCGGAAACCCTTGTTTACTTTTGCCGGCGTAAACCATTGTGTGCGGCTTGTTAGCAAAACCGCAAATATCGCCCTTTTTCAGCTTTGCATACATCCAAGATTTTCGGGGATATGCAATCTTTGCTTTTTTCCGAATGATGGAGCTGCCGGACCCGTGAATCTTTGTATCAAGCCAAATGTATTTACCTTTCGGCAGCACGCCGATAGATTGCAGCGCAAAAGAAACGTATGTAGCGCAATTCGTCCGTTTTTTCTTCAAGGCGCTGGATAGGCTCTTGCAGGCGTGGTTCGCTGAATAACGAACGTGCGCCTTAATCATTTTGGCGGCATTGGTTTTCAGTGCCGCCAGCAGCTTATCCGCCTTGGTGCTGGGTGCAACTTTCAGCAGCCGGACATATTTCTGGCCCTTGCTGTCCTTCCAGATGGTCCAGCCTTTCAGCGCTGGGACATAGACGTAATGCCCATTAATCTTGATCGCGTGGATTACTTTCCCGGGCTCCAGCGTTTTAATTTTTTTGGATTTGTAAGACGGCTTGACCCTCACCGGATCCGCCTTGATTGTCTTATAGTATCTATCAATTTTTTTACTTTTTGCCATGGTAAACCGCCTTTCCCTTTTCGTTAAAAACGGAATAGCCGTTTTTATCGGCGCATTTTTTAGCGTTGGCCAAGTCCTTAAACGCGCCTTTTTGCGTTCCCGGCTTGTTCCACGCCTTCCGAACTCTGTAGATTTCCGCGCCGGATGCCGCCGGCTTTTTGGTTCCGTCGGAAAACTTTACGCCCATATATTGGCAGATACCTTTGGCGATTGCCTTGCCGTACTTGTCCGGGTGGTCCCTCAATGTGGCCAAATCAGCCTTGATGCTTCCCGTTTCCAGGATGCACGCCGGCATGTCCGTCCCGTTCAACTCGAACAAATCCGTGCGACGCTGCACGCCTCTCGACCTCATTCCAACGCCTTTTTTTACGGCGCTGTTTAACGTTTTGGCCAGCTTCTTCCCGCTTCCGGAAACATAAAGCGGCATGACGCCCTTCGGCGCTCCGGAATAATCACAATGGATGGAAACATAAAGGGCGGCGCCCACTCTATTGGCCCACCGTACGTCTTCGATCATGTTTTTATTGTTTCCGTGATCGGCGTCGCTGATTACCTTGACGCCGGACGCCCTCAGATACTTCACGGCTGCTTTTGTGATTGGCAGCATTAACGCCGCCTCCGTGTACTGCTTCCCGCCGGACTTGTAGGCGCATCCACTGTCCCACGATCCGTCCAGGCTCACGCCGTGGCCACACTGTACTGCAATAGTTTTCATTTTTCGCCTCCTACTCTTCGGCCTGCTGGTCGTCGTCGCTGTCTTCTTCTTCGTCTTCCTCTTCGTTCAGCTCGTGTTCCTGCACCTCGTCGTCCGTCAGCTCAATGTCCGGGCGCACGTTAAGGCCCAGCGCCTGCTTAAAGGCCTGATTCAGTCCAACGGCGGCCAAACCGGAAACGGCACCGGAAACAATTCCGGCATAGTTAAAACCGGAAACAATCACACCGGAAACGGCGCCGATAATCAGCAGCGCCAGCGGGATCCATTTGTTATCTGTTGGCAAGAAGTTCCGCATCACGTAGCCAACGCAAAGGGAAAGTGCTACGATGCACGGCACGAAAAAATCAGAAATAAAGTTAATGTCCATAGTTTTATACCTCCTTAATTAAAAAGCACCGTCAGCGGGCATTCTGTGCCCTTCTGCGGTGTGTTCTGCCTTATTGTTCTATTAGATGGTTTGTTAAGTCTGTTTTTGCTTTCTTCATGGCCTCGACGTCGTTGCCATCGATGCCATGGGCCAGCAACGCCAAAAGTGCCCGTTGGGTAATCTTATTACCCTCTTCCAGCCGCTGCATTCCGGTTTCCAAGTCGTTCAGCCTGTTATAATCATTTACGGCTTTCCGTTCCAGTTCCGCGATTCGGTGGTCCTGGGTTTCCCCGGGTTTCCGAAAATGTTTATAAATCCGGATTAACACGCCGGCAGCAGCGGAAATGGACACGATGGCACCGGCCACCCATAGCACCCCCGCCGGGGTGATAATAATTTGCGTATTCACTTAATCACCTCCTTTCTGAATTTGGCACGAAAAAACCACCCTTTCGGGTGGCTTTTCGGTTATTCTGTTTTGAAATCCTCTCTGACCGCTCTTTCTAGTAGCAGCAGCACGTATTCCGGAGCTTCATTTGTTCCTTGTTCCCAGTTTTGAATTGTCCGCAATGGGATGCTGTACAAGTCTCCGAATTTCTTCTGACTCAATCCGGTTATTGATCGGATTTCTTTGCATGTTATCATTTGCGTCTCCTCTTTCTTTTGTGCAAAACATACAGCACAGCAAGTGCACTAATTAGAAATTCTGTTGTCATGTTTTCCACTTCATGCTAAAATTCACATACAAGGGGTTGTTTCCAACCCCCTGCTGAAATTCATGGAAGTGGTTAGCCTATTAACCACTTCCAAAGGAATTTCAAGGTTTCCACGATGATGTTCCCGATTACCAGAATTATTATTCCGGTACGGATATCACTGGATTCCTCTTCCGTGAATTTCTTCATGATTTCCTCCTTTCTATTGCAAACTCTTTAACTTACGAGTTTATTATATACCCGATTCGGGTATATGTCAATAGGATAGGAGGATTTTTTTCTTTATTTTTTTAGATAATCTTGGTAGTTCGCCCTAATCAAAAATGATAAAACCATCAGTGATATATGTGAAAATTCCGATTGCATCATTGTCTTTGGCCAGCGCATCATTTCCGCAATTTCGAACCGTAAATCCACCATCTTGCGCCACGAATGACACATTGGCGTTGTTGCCGTAATAGGACACGGCACGAATTCCTGTTGATGTAATCGGCCTCGGGATTTTGTGGATTGTTCCCGTGGCTAGATTCTTGCCCGGATTAACCGCGCCAGTTGCGGCGACACGGAACTCCATCTGTACCAAGCTCCCGAACTTCCACCATTTCGGCTGCATGGTTACTCTTCCAGTTGTAGCCCTGGCGATTCCGGTGCCACTTTCGATGTTTGCCGTCAACCAACCTGCATCAATCGAATCACATTCCACGCGCCGTGCTCTTACGACGTCCGCCACTCTCATCGTGGTAGCACTTATTTTTTCGGATGCAAAAAGGTTGTTACATCCAACCGTACTAGAATACGTTTCTTTTGAATAATACGAAATTCTTAGTTCTTCCTGAAAGCTCCAATCTGCTGTTTGTGCCTCCGTGTTTGTCCCATCAATTACAATCGTGATACTGTTGTTTCCGCTAGTGGTATAGTAGTATGGTCCTTCATTTGCAGTGAACCAATAGTCCCAGGACCCTTCGTCGTTTTTCGCAACTGTGCAAATGCTTTCGATGGAAGTAAATGCTTCGCCTAACACTATTGTTTTTCTGTATATGTTTCCGGCTGCGACTTGCTGTTCTGCTTCTTCCCCGTCCCACTTAATGAATTGTATCTTTAGTGATGATAAATTTTTGTCAATCGTAATATCAAAAATATCAGACGCCTCGTTTTGTATTTTGAAGTCGTCTGCCGTTATATACATCATGTTCCCGTTTTTGTTGCCTATTCGGATTACTTCTCCATAGGTTGCTATCGGCGTTTCTGTTGTTGTCTGTACAATCTGCACCCCGTCCGATTTTATGTCGGTGCGATATGCGCCGCCGGCCGCGTCCAGCACGTGGGCGCCCAGTTTGTCATGATAAAAATATTTTTTTTGGTCGTCGATGTCTCCCTGCGCTGCTTCCGCTGCTGCTTGTGCCGTTGCCGCTGCCTTCCCGGCAGTATAAGCATCAGATGTTGCGGATTGTGCCGCGGAATGTGCTGTCTCGGCCGCTGCCGTTGCTGATTCTGCTTTCTGCTGCGCAAGTGCAGCGGATGATGTGGCTTCCTCTGCCTTCTGCTTTGCCGTTGCCGCGTCCGTCGTGGCCGCTTCCGCCTTTTCTCTTGCGGTGTCTGCCGCTGTTTTTGCTTCCGCTGCGGATGCGGTCGCTTCTTCTGCCTTCTGCTGCGCTATTGCAGCGGATGCCGTAGACTCTTCCGCCCTCTGCTGGGCAATGTCTGCCGATTCCTGTGCCGTCGTTGCGGTGTCTGCCGCGGATTGGACTGCGCCGTCCATGTAATCCTCGTAGCTGTAGTCGTCGTCTTCGTCTTCTGGGTCTTCCGGGACATCTTCCCCCAATTCCGTTAATTCCGCGGTGTCTGATTCTTCCACCGCTTCGAACTCCACGGCGATCCAGTTATAGCTGCTCGGGTTCAGAACTTCCGCACTGCTCATGCTGATGCAGTTGCCAATGTAGGCAGCATCTTCCGACTCTTCCAGCGTAAACCCTGCCGATCCGTCCGGGCTATTCGCCCACGCATTGTGCAAATAGAAAACAGTATTATCCGCACGCTCTAATCTTGTTACCATAAAAACCTCCTATCTTCCGATCGCAATCCAGTGGAAAGACGACGCCCACGCGCCGGTCCGCCGTGCCCGGTAAGTGAAGCCCGTTTGCGTTACCGACGAAATGCACCACTGCGTGGAATCCGGCGCATCTGCTGTTGGCGTTGCCACCACGTACGGCGCCACCGTAAACGGCACCGGGAACTGGACCGTTACGGAATAGTTTGTATTTGCTTTTTTTACCGGGCAGGAACCTTTTCCCGCCTGAATGTTCGGCGCGATTAGATTCCCGGCGGCATCAATTGTGACACCGTTCAGCGCATCCGCCACCGCGTTCTGCACCTCCGTGGTTAGGTTTTCCGCATCCAGCGGCGTGCCTTCCTGGTACACTTCCCCTTCTGCCGGTGTGATGTCGTACGTGTTCGCCTGCCCATCCACCGGGGCCAGTGTAACCCGGTTCGGGAACTGGCTTGATCTGTCAACAAAACCCATTGCTTGCCTCCTATCTCAGATGGTAGCCGGATCCGGTGTAGCCCGTTCCGGCGTGTCTCTGGTATTTTTTATTATTCATCATAATTAGTTGCTTCCGGTTTACTTCTTCACAAACCTGTTCAATATATCTAACTTGTTCGGCGATGATAGAACCGTCCACCGTAGAAACGCCGATGATGGCCACGCCCCACATGGCCGCCAACCGGTCTGCCGTTCCGGTGATGGTGTCCCAATCCTCTGCCGTCAAATAGCTATCCACCGTCCACGTTTTACCAATGGCGCCGGAAGTGCTGCCGGATAGTGTGGCCAGATTGCCGGCGATTCGGTTCATGTTTTCCACCGTCAGCAGGTCGGATTCCTGCCAGTCTGTTCTGATGTCCATCTATACCCCTTTCCGGTACGCAATTTTTGCCTGCGTGCCTCCGGCTTCGTGCGTTAATTCAATGTCGGAAATTTGTACAATCTCATAATCTGCCCCGGCGTCGTTTAGATGTTTGTTTTTTTCAGTATGGTGAAGCCGCACCACGTCCCGGGGCTGCATGCGTGGGTCGCCCTTCCATGTAAATTGGCCGGTGATGTTGGATATTTCGAACCTTCTCCCGTGCCTCGGGTAGATAACCGCCGCGCCCGCCTTGATGTTGCCCTTAACTTCCAGCGGCTGCAGTTCCAGTGTGTAGCCCGGGCGCCCGGTTGGTGCCGTAATGGTCGCGGAACCGCCCGACACGCTCAGCTTTTTTCCCTTAGCTATGCACGGATTGACGTACACTGTTTTTTTCTTCCGCATGTTCGATTTTTTCTTTTTGTATGTTTTATAGCTGCACTTGTACAGCTTTCCCTTTTTCTTCTTTCGGTAGTAATAGGCGTATTTTTTCCCAGCCTTTTTCTTAGCCTGGTAGCTTAGGCGCTCCGGCGCCCAAATTAGGTTTTTCGCATTGCTCACCGTATAAGCCCAGTAAGGGCCACCGGACGGGTTAATGTTGTACCGCTTCCCGGCTTCTGCCGTTTTTCGTTCGTCCAGCTTGGTCCACGTGTTGGACCTTACGGCAGCACACCCCAGCAGGTACTCACTGTTCCCGGACTTGATGGCCGCAAGGTTCCGGTCCACGCTTCGTGTTACCTCCCCGCAGTCCTCTTCGTAGATGTCCCATTTTGCCACCGGCTGCCGCCATGTTAGGCGCGGGATTCCCGCATCCACGAACGCCGGCCAGTATTCACCCGGCACCGTTCCCACGTGGATCAAATCCGCCGCCAGTGTCCGGGCATCGGTTTCCGGAATTAGGATGCTGGATTCTGTTCCGGTATTCTTCCCGGGCGGGGCGCCGTCGCTGGATAATGCAGCGCCGCCAATTCCGCCCCGGATAGTGTTCTCCAGCAGGCTCCACGCCTTCTGGTATCCGTTCCCGGTTCTGGTATTCAGCACTTGGGCGGAAATCTTTTTTTCGTCCAAATGCCGGGCGGCGTCTTCTCCCTTGATGGTGATTAGCCCGTCCGCCATCGTCGCCGGTTCCGACAAATAGAAATGGCGGGTCTCCGACATGTCCCCCGGATATCCTGACTGATAATAAATACTTGCGTTATCGCTGATATTGGATATTGATTGACTGATGTCTTGCGTCCAGTAAACCTGTAATTCAATTTCTGATGTTGGAATTGCTTGCGTGTCCACCGATAGGTCCGCCCGTAGCGCCAGGGACGCCTTCACAATATCCGCCTCCGTGAAATCCAAACTAATGCCGGGCGCCATATCGTACAAAATCACCCGGGTTGAATCGGAATTATTCGTTATTGTTACCGTGCCGGACTTTGCCCCGGCAGGAATAACCACGCGGGGCGCAATTGGCATAGTGTAGCCCATCGTGCTGGCCGTTATCGTTCCGGAAGATTCCGGATCAAAAACCAGTGTAATGGATGCAATTTCGATTTGCTTGTTCAGCGCCCAATTAATTGTTACGCTCTGACCCGCGCCCACATGTGTCTGCAATCCGGTTTTTCCGGTGGCATCGCTCACCGGCTCCCCGGATTTGGGCACGGTCTTCCGGCTGCCATTCAGCGGCACCCCGCCGCCGGAAAAGTCTGCCACCATCCGGTGTGGGTATTCCGTTGTTATGGTGTCATACACCGCCAGCCCGTCGCCGGATGGTGTGGCCGTCATTGCCACCCTGGTGTCCCTGCCGTTGATGCCTGCCAGAATCTTCATGGGCTTCCGGAACTGTTTTTTGTTTTCGTCGTCAATGCTGCTCATTGTGCTGCTCCAATCATGCGCACGCTGCAGGCCAGGTCCGTGAAGACGGCCGTGCCGTCCGGGCGTGTCACCCTCGTGGGCGTCCCCTTGAATCCGGAAATCAGAATTTCAGCGGTCTGCCGGGTGCCGGTTGCGTCGGTAAATTCCATGGTGGTTTCTTTCCCAACCATTCCGGATAGTTTCCGCACCATTTCGTCCGTTAGACAATCCCACGTTAATTCCATATCGTCGGAGTATTTCGTCCCGACGATATCGCCGCAAACTTTCCCGGTGCAGGTGGTGTATTCCGCTTGAATGATGGCCGTTTTTTCGACCATCATATCCTTCGGCCGGAAAATGTCCAGTCCTGCAATTTTAATTGTGTTGTATACTTCCATTTTTCGCCCCCTATCCTAACCGGTGTTTGTATGTGTCATACAAGTCCACAATGGTCTCGCCCAGTTTTGGCCCAGACGGGTAAAGGAAATTTTGGATCACAATCGGCTGCCCGGAATTGCCGCCCTGAATGGCCAGCGCTGTAATAATTCCGTTGGTGATGTTATCGCCCATCTGATTCATCTTCTGGCCCAGCTGGTCCCATAATGTGGCCAACGGAACAACTGCTTCCGCTCCGCCGTCCCCGACTCCATGGGTGCCGCCTGCCAGCAGTGTCGGGCGGTCGAAAATGCCGCCCTTCCGGTGCCAGCTTACACCCATGCTCTTCGGGTAGCTGATGCTGCCCAATTTCTTGTAGGTTTTACTTCCTTCCGAAAGCGAAAAACTCGGCAGCTTGATATTTTTGAAGATTTTCCCGATGGAAATCGGGAACCAGCTTTTTATTTTGTCCACAATTCCTTTAATCTTGTCCCGGGCCCGCGTAAACGGTCCCGTGATTTTTTCTTTTATGGAGTTCCACGCTGTGGCCGTTCTACTTTTCACGCTGTTCCATGCACTAATCATTTTGGACTTTATTGCATTCAAAATTGAAACTACAAGTGACCGGATTAATTTCAGCGGTGCCGAAATGGCCGCCTTTATGCCAGACCATGCGCCCTTCGTGATCCGCTTGATTCCACTCCAAATCGTGCTCCAGTCTCCCCGGATCAGTCCAGAAAATACCTTGATGATTCCCAAAATGATATTTAACGCCGATTTCACGGCGGTTTTCACAATTCCGAAAGCGGTTATAAATACGGGCGCCAAAATCCCGGCAACTGCCCGCCATACTGTTTTGATCGTGCTGCAAACCGCTTTGAATTCTCCGGCAAATGGTGCCAGCTCTGCCTTCACCGCATTGACAAACTGCTGCACGGATAGTTTTATCTGGCTCCATATCTGATTAATTTTTTCTTTGAATTGTTTGTTATTGTTGTACAAATAAACAAACGCCGCAACAACCGCGCCGATTGCCGCAACAACCAAGCCCACCGGGCCGATCATCACGGATAACGCGCCGGAAACCTTCGTGCCGATTCCGGAAGCGATTGTTCCCAGTCCTCCCAGGTCGGTAATTGCCCCGGACAGCTTCTGAAATCCGCTTATCGCGTTTCCGATAGTTCCGGCAATTTTCCCGCCGATTAACAGCGCCGGACCAAGTGCAGCCACGAACACGCCCACGCCCGTGACAGCCTTCTGCGCTGCCGGGCTCATGCCGGAAAACTTGTCCGCCAGCCGGCCAAGCCATTCGGCAGCCGCCTGAACGTATGGTGTTAAGTTGTCACCGATCCGGATGGCCAACGTTTCCGCCTTAGATTTTAACGACGTAACCGCGCCGCTCAAATTGTCCTGCATCGTGGCCGCCATCTTTCCGGCGGCTCCGTCTGCGCTGCCTAATGCACTTTCTAGTTTGCCGATGTCCTTGTCGCTGGAATTCATCAACGCAAGAAATCCGGACATGGCATTTTTTCCGACTAACGTTTTTGCGGCCGAAACCTTTTCGGACTCCGAAAGCCCGGAAAATGCGTCCCGGGTATCCCCCAGGATGTCCTTCAAGCTCCGCATGGACCCGTCTGCGTTGGTTGTCTGGATGCGTACATTTCCGATACTCTTCCCGGAAACGGTGAAATCCTTTGACAGCCCCTGCATGATTGTCCGGAGAGACGTTCCGGCCTGTGTGCTCTTAATGCCCTGATTGGCCATTAGTCCAAGAGCCTCCGTTGTGTCCTCCACGGAATACCCCAGGGAACCCGCCACCGGCGCGGCGTATTTGAAAGATTCGCCCAGCATTTGAACGTTGGTATTGCTGTTTGCCGATGCGGTGGCCAAAACGTCAGCAAAATGCCCGCTATCCTTTGCGGACAAACCGAACGCGGTCAAGGCATCCGTCACAATGTCGGACGTGGTGGCCAAATCCTCACCGGATGCCGCCGCCAAATCCATAACGCCTTTAATTCCGGAAAGCATGTCGTCTGTTTTCCATCCTGCCATGGCCATGTAGTTCATGGCGTCAGCCGATTCGGATGCGGAAAACTTCGTTTTGTTTCCCATCTCAATGGCCTTATTCCTTAAGGCTTCGAAATCCTTCCCGGTGGCGCCGGCCACGGCGGAAACCCTGGACATGCTGCTGTCGAATTGTGCCGTAGTATGCACGGACACGGCACCAACTCCCGCAACTGCTGCGGATACCGGTGCAATTTTCCGGCCCGCTGCCGTCATTTTTTCGCCGGCCTGATTAAACTTCTGCCCGATCTGTTCCAGCTTTGGGGATTTCAGCGCGTTCAGTTCCTTCTGAAACTGCTGCACCTCCTGCTTTGCCTGCTCAATCTTCCGGGAAACTTCCAAATATTCTTTTGACGTCTTGTCTACGCCTTTCGCGTCAAGCTGATTCTGAACGTCTTTCAGCTGCTCCAACTTCTGCTTTGCTCCGTCTACCCTCTGCCTTAATAGCGTTTGTTTCTGGGTAATCAGATTAATATTAGTCGGGTCCAGCTTTAACGCCCTGTTTACGTCTCTTAGCGAAGATTGTGTTCCCCTTGTAGCCTTGTTAATTTGCCCCAGGGCCCTGTTTAGGCCCGTGGTGTCTCCGTCAAACTTAATTGTGATTCCTTTAACCGTGCCGGCCATTCTGTTCGCCCCTCTCTCACGTTCAATTTTCCAAAGGTATAATTACTCGAAAGCCTTATTTCATGCCCATTATATGGCATTTAAACGGCTCGTTTTTTTCTGATTATCTGCCAAAAAATGCATCCCAGTCAGCCTGCGTGGCTTCTCTTGCTTTTGGCTCCGTTTTTTCTGTTTCGGCGCTTTGGTGCTGCTTGTTATAATCGATACAAAAATCAACCACCTGCCCCAGTGTCATTTTTTCCACCGCTTCAAGCGTTAGGCCTCTACTGATAGCACCGATAATGATGCTGTTCGTGTCGATGCTTCCGGCTGGATCTTCTTTTTCAGCGCCCCCAGCCTCTTCCGGTTTTTTTCGGATACCACTGTACTGATCAATGCGTCAAGCACTTCCGGAACGATTTTATCCAGCGGGAAATTTTCAAATTGATTAGCCCACTCAAACGGCGCCGGAATAGATTCATCCGCATTTTTCGCCATTGCCCAGATGATGTTTAGTGCCGTTGTGAATTCGGCGCCGGCGAACGAAATCATGGCATTCGATACGGTATCAAGCTCCAGCAGCTTGCGCCATTCCAGTTCCCCGGATTCGTCCATAGCGCCGCCCACCAGTACCAGCGCGGATTCCAGCATCGGCAGCAAGTCCGGCAGAATGTCGTGGCCGAACTGTGCCCGGTATCGCAAAACCCAACCAAGGCTTGCATTTAATTTGATTTTCTGATTCTCTGAAATGTTAATTTCTTTTATCATTTTTTAATTCTCCCAATAAAACAAGCGGCGGGGATTTTCCCCGCCTAAAAATTAAACTGTTGCTTTTCCCGTGTTTGCGCTCTGGCTTCCCGGCTTAAGAGTTGGCATTTTCGGCGCCGTGAAAAGTGTAGAGTATCCGGATGCCTCCGGCGGATATTCTACCAGCGTCATGCCGGTGCTGTTGTCACCGGTTACCGTAATATCAACGGAATCGGTCTCAACGTCCACCTTGTCCTCGTTGGTTTTGTGCTCGTGCTTAATCGGTCCCATGGACACATTCAGCAGCAGGCCACGGCTGTTCTGTGCGTCGCCCTTTGCTTCAAAGGCAATATAAACCGCCGGTTTATTCATGCCCTTGATGTTCACGATTCCGCCATCAGCAGTTTCGGCGTAGCCCATTAGCGCCAACTTAATCTCTTTGGTAAACATTGCCACCTCAAGGGACCCGCTGAATCCATTGTCTCCGTTCTGGGCGTAATACTTTACATTATCTGCATAAAATTCAATTTCCAATGTTTCCGGGTCGAGAGAAAGAGACACCGCGCCCGGCAGCGCCATCGGCGTGCCCAGCGTTGCCGCTCCGCCTGTTCCCACTTTATACTCTCCAATGTGTACATTTGAGAGTCCAAAAGTTACCTTATTGCCTGCCATTATTAACCTCCTAGTTTACTTCGTAATAGATAACCCACATGTTATTTTCTTGAATATAATTATCTTCTGACTTCTGGAACCTGTAGCCCGCGTCCAGAAGAATGCGCTCGATGCGCTGCTCCTCTTCTTCGTCCTTCTTCACAAAGTAGTACTGCAGTTCGTACTCTGGCCGCGTGTAGTAGTCCGCATCATCGGCGGAGAAGGATTCCGCCCCGGATCCGCGGTAAACCAAAAAAGGCGGCTCCCAGCCGTCTTCCGCGTTTCCGAATGCAATTGGAATTTTTAAATCCTTCAAAACCATTTTTTCATAAAATGTCAAAGCAGTTTTTTCACCTCCTCCACGAATTTGGCGTTTCCTGCCGCTTCCGCCTTGGTGATGTGGCCATCACCTGTCCAATAGCGATAGGTTCCCACGCCGTTCCGGACAACGTGGCCATTGTTCAAAAGATACGTAAGCTGCGGCTTTTTGTCGTTGTATACAAGCCGTAGCCCTCCACGGTAGCTTTTCTGCTTCCAGCCGCCGGCGTAATCTCCGGATTTTCTCGGCGACGTCGCTTTTAGCATTCTTATGGTATACGCGGCCGCCTTCTTCGATGCCTCTGCCGTCTTCTCTTGTACTTCCTCCGAATACTCGTCCAGGATTTCGCCTATTACGGCGCTCAATCCCTCAACCTCTACCACGTCACTCATTTTTTTCGCGCTCCGTCAATGTGATTTCAATCGTTTCGCCTTTTACATACGTCCGAACGACGACATATTCCACGCCGTTAATAACCACATGGGATTGTCCTTCGTAGTCCCGCCGATCGGATAACACTATAACCATAGTTGGCTGCATTCCGGTGGTGGCCGCTTGGTAATACTCCGCCCGGCTCACGCTCTTCACCTCTGCCCATCGTTCCTTTTCTTCCTCGGTGTGGATGATGTTCCCATACTTGTCCCGGCCGGATTCCGTCCGGCGTATCAGCTTGATTCGAGTATCATACACCGGAAACGCCCCCTTCCTGGTATTTCTGCATGGTGGCCATGTTATCCCGTAGCATTCTGTAGCGCTTCTGATACCAGTCTTTATCGCCGCCAAAATCAAAAGCAGATTTACAAAAAAGCTCTACGCAAAACATAACTAGCGGATCCATTTCCGGCTGCTGCAGGATGCCTACCGCTTCCATGTCTGCTTTGGCCGCTGCTATGGTTTGCGTGATTTCTTCATCGGCATCCGTGTGGCTGATTCTTAGCGCCGCCCGGATTCTTTCTGTTTCTGTCATTTTTTCCGCCTCCTAGTTAATCGGCGGGGATTGCTCCCCGCCCAAAAGATTAAACCGCGGCAAAAGTGACATAGGCACCTGCGCCGGCATCACGCATGCAGCCTTCCGCCCGTGCGTACCCGGAAATAATAATTTTGTGGGTCTTGATGTCTCTATCATTTTCGATCATGATATCCTGCACCATGTTCAGAACGAACTTTGACGTGTCCACAATAAAGATATCGTCCCCGGCGGCAGCATCTTCCTTCACATCGTAGCCCAGTGTGCAGCCGTCCCGGAATACCGGCTGGCCGGCAGTGTCCACCATTCCGACGATCTGTTCAAACTTTTTTGCTCTGCTTGCGTACACTTTCAGGTTCGTTCCGCGCTGCACGGATCCGACCGCCTTGCAGAAATCCGCAAAGGTCAGGTTCTTTCCCTTGGCCACGGTAACGGCAGCGGCGCCCAGGTCAGTTTTCATCTTTGCGAAAATCTCAGTTGCCAGCGCTTCCCCCATGGAGTTGGCCACCTCGGTCGCCAGGTAATCCTCCAGGGCGCCCTGGCTCATCTTAGCCGCTGCATAGCTCAGCTCTACAGTTTTCGCATAGTCCTGGCCCACAAGGGTCACCTTTACAAATTCATTATCTTCAAGAGTAGCTGCTGCACCCTCTTCCACCTTTCCGGCTTTTCCGGCTTTTACTTTGGTGTGCTTGGTAACTTCCAGGATCACGCCGGTGCGCTTGATGTCGATGTCGCCCAGAATAGGGTGGTCGGTGTAGATGTTGTCCCAGATTTTGTCGTCCAGTGCCTTCGGGATTGCGATGGCATCGGTTCCGGCAGTCAAAAGGGTGCTTCTCTGCTCCTTGGTTGCTTCCCCTCTCAGATTGGCATAGAATGCGGATCTATACTTTTCGGATGCAATAATTTCTGCTCTTGTCATGTTCTTATTAGGTCCTTCCTGCGGGTCGTTGTTGTTCTGCGGGCTAAAAATCGGGTTTCCAAATTGTGCCGCGTTTCTTAATCTTTCTTTTCTCTCTTCAATTCGGATTTTCGCCAGGATGCTTTTCGCTTCCTCTGCCAGTTCGTTGCTTCTGGTTTCAATTTCTTCGACGGTCATTCTTTCGCCGTCGTCGCCGCCTTCGCCGTCGTCTCCGTCCAGCTGCTCCAGCAAATTGTCAAGTTCCGCATTGATTTCCTTTAATCTTTTTCTCAGCTCTTCAAGATTCATTAAATTATCTCCTCTCTGATTTCTTCCAGTTTGATTTTTAAAATTTTCCGATGGAGCTCAGCTCTCCTCTGCGCTCTCTCTTCTTTTTCGCGAACCTCCTCCGCCTTCTGGATTACTCCATCCATGTATTTTCTCGCCGCGATTTCGGTGCCATCATTGGCCGGAATCGATACGGCGGAAACGTCAAAAACCTTCCGGATGCTGCCCGGGCCCCATTCGATTGTCCGGGTCTCCGTGTTATACGTTGGGCCATCCTTTGGGATGAACCCCCAACTCATCTTCGTGATTAATCCGGCCCGGATGTCTTCCAGCAGTCCCCGGCTGCCTTCCGTGCTTCCCAGGTCTGCGATCACTTTCAGTCCATGGTCGTCAATTTCTAAATTCAACGTGCCGTTAGATTGCCGGGCAAATACGCGGCCATTGTGATCGTACTGCATAATGACGTCTGACATGTCACAGCCATCAAAGGCAGCAACGGAAAAAGATTCATAGACGGGGCCGTCTTCGTCCTCAAAAAAAAGATACGGGCCGAAAGTGGCCGCATATCCTTCCACGATTGTCCCGTCCTGTTCGTCTGCTCTAGTCTGTAGTGGCTGCGCCGTTCTATACTGTCGTTCCTTCTTCACCGGCATTTCCTTCTCCTCCTTCTTCCGTGTTACCGTCCGTTTTTCCGATTTCTTGCGCTTCCGCGTATTCTTTCCGGATGTATCGTTTGTCGCCGCCTTCTACCGGCGCCATGTTGTAGATTTCCAAGCCCTGATTCGTGGTTATAAATCCCCGGTCGAATAGTTGCGTTACAGTGTTCAATTTTTCGGTCGGGGATAGGTATTCAAGGCGGTTCGACGTGAAAATGATTTGATTTCCGTACGCCTGCGCGGTGTCACTGAATGCCATCTGCGTGTGCACCAACGATGCCTGCAGCGCAAACGGCTCAATCTTGCCCTCGTAAAACGCCGCCCATTGGTCGGACGTAAAACGATTTTGTAAAATTGCCTCGTTGACGCCAAAATAAGAAAACACGTTTTCTTTAATTTGTGCCATCTGTTCGGCGTTAACGGTGAACTGCTGGGATTGCACCTGCTGCATACTCTCATATTTTTGATCTATCATCATCACGCCGCCATTGTTGGCGCTGGATAGGTTCGATTCAGTAAGGCGCCGCCGTTCTTTTTCGATGTCGTCACCGTTCAGGGTCATGGCCAGTTTTGCGATGAATCTAATAAAAGCGCTGTTTTGCACACCTTCCACTATTCCTTGGTTATTAGTGTTAATGAGTTCCATGGTAGGCTGCAGCACCCGGTTGTCCTCTCCGAAAAAATCAGAATTGTAAAGGTACTGGTTCAGCACGCCAACCTTTTCACGCTCAACCGCTGCCACACCTGCCGGGAACCGGAAACGGAAATATTCCCGCCCTTTATACTCTATCAATTCCACATTTCGGGGGTTGACCGGGTAGAATCCGGTTACCGTCTTCATGTCGTCCGCATAAAGCGGAATAATGAAGGCGCTGTTCTCCACCATCAGTGTGGTGGCCAGCTTATACAAATACTGCGACGCTACCATGTGCGGGTTCGGTGCCTGCTGAATTCGGCGGGCAAATGTCTCGTTCCCCTTCCCGGTCACCTCTGGCTTTAACTTGCTGCAATGGGTCGCTATGCAGTGGATCGCCGCCCTTGTTAGCTCCATTTCATACACGCCGCCTTCGAAAGACGTGAAGGCTGGGCGGTATGCGTTCATTAATTCAAAGTAGTTTTTAACTTGCTTTTCAATTTTCGTTTTCTTCCGGATGTTGTCAAATAATCCCATTTACTCCACTCCTGAATTTAATCCGATGTATTTGTCGGCCACATTTTGGAGGACCACAAAGCCATCTAACAGTGCGGCCGTGCCGTCAATTCTGTTCCGCTGGTCCGTGCCTTTTACCGGCTGAATGTTGCCGTTTATGTCTGTCTTGACCGACGTATTAAGCAGGCACCATTTGTCGATTGGGTTGTTGTTGTAGATAACCCGGTGGGCCTTAAACTCTGCCGCCAGCTGCTTCATTGGTTCCGATAATGTATAAACGCCCTGTCGCACCGGCATCATGGACCGGGGCCCGAACGTTCCCTTGTACTCCCGAAGGTCGGCGTCACCAATGTGCCACGGGTCGTAGCCGATAAACGGGATGTAAATCCCTTCTTGCTCCCGCAACTCTTCGAACCATTCCAGAAAAATGCGTTTGTCGCACTTATTTCCCGGGCAGGTCCTCATGTAGCCCTTTTCGCCCCATAGTTTATATGGGGCGTTATCTCGTTCCCGGCGGCTGCCGTTGTTCTGCTCCAGCACCTCTTCCGGTATCCAGTACATAGAACGAACGTATAGCTTCGGATCGTCCGGGCGCTTAAACAGCACTTTGGCCGCGTTTAAGTCTGTTGTATCCGCCGCGTCGAACGCTCCAATTCCATATTTAAATTTGATTTCAAAAGTCTCTTCATTGTTCAGTTCCTCATATGTTAGCCAGCCCGATGCGCTGTTTTGTTTCAAGTCGAAATCCTTCACCAGAACGGTCGGTTTAAAAGTTGCGTCCACTTTTGCTTTTTCCACATTTGCTTTTAATTTTTCGAAACTTTTAATTGTTCCTAACCCCGGATTTGCCTTCATCCACTTTTCCGGATCCGTCCATTCTTTCAGGTTGTCCAGTTCGTAGATGAGCGGTAGAAAATTCTCGTCTTCAATATCGCCCGCCAGCACCCCGGCCGCGTATTCATATTGAGCATCGAAAATACCATTTCGAACAAATCCGTTTGTCGTGATGCAGAAAATTAACGGCTGCTCCCGCGCCGTTGTGCCTTGCTTTACCAGGTCATACAAATCACGGTTCTTGATGGCCGCCAGTTCGTCGATGATTGCGCAGTGTACGTCCAGGCCGTCCAGTGTGTTGGTATTGGATGCCAGCGCCCGAATTGTGCCCATATTCGACGGCTGATATATATCACTTGTTCTTTTCCTTGTGTGCTTCCTTAGTAGCGGGCTCATTTCCCGCATCTTTAGTGCCGCGGTGAATCCCAGGTTTGCCTGGTCCTTCGCGGTGGCCACGTTGTAGACTTGCGGGGCGCCTTCCCGGTCGTTGCATAGCATTGCAAGTTCCACGGCAGCGCACTCCGTTGTCTTCCCATTTTTTCGCCCCTCAATAATTAGACATTCGTTGTATTTTCTCTTGTCGTTATCGTCAACAAATCCGAATAACGCCTGCAGGCGTGCTTTCTGGAATAGTTCCAGCTCTAACGGCATACCCAGCCGGCCGGATGGTCTTTTACAAACGGACTCAATAAAATTAATATGCCGGTTTGCCAGTTCCGGGTCGAAATGGAACCGCCCGGGTTGTGCGTAGTCCTGAAGAATCTTGTCCGCCGCCTGCTTCAGTTTTTCGCACGCCGGTATTTTATTATCCAGGACCGCCGAAAAATATTTTTCGATTTCAATCACTTTAGCCCCGTCAGCTTTTGGAATTCGTCAAGTTCCGGAACTTCGGCGGATTCCGGAAGAAATCCCGTCAGCTGTTTAATTGCAGCAGTATAATTTTTTATCATTGTGTTATAACTCTTCTGCGCCGGGTTTTCCGTCATTACCTCGAACCCGTTCCCGTTGGTCGTCGTGATCACGGCGCCCTGTTCGTCTACAATGTTTTTCAGTTCCGTCAGCGTGCCGGCCATCCATTCAATTTCCGCCGCCAGTTTCTCCCCGAAAACCCGCTGTTCCTCGGGGATCTCGTTAACAATTTCTTTCAATTGTTTGGCAAAACTGGGCTTCTTTTTAGCTCTTGCCATAATAACCCCCTTTCGTGCGAGAATTCGTCCCGCGTCTAAATTAATGTACCCTCCCCAACGGTCCTCCCGGGGTGTTTTTCATCCCGCCCCCTGGGGGGGTTAGCGTTGATACCTCTCAAAAAATTTTTCCGATAATGCAATTTCGAAGGTCTCGTTCCGCCTCCGCTCTCTCCGGATTCTCTCCCGGCATTCTTCCGGCGTGCTGTCCATCTCGATCAGGTCCGCGCCCAATCGTTCCGCCAGTTCCTGCCGTTTCTTTTTTATCGGCTCCGCGATTATAATCCAAACGTTCCGGCAGTCAATGTCCTGCCCCTCTGCCTGATTGCTTTGCCGGTGTGCCTGCTCTTCTATTTGTTCATAGATCCAATCCCTTAACCGGATTGAGAACGCCAGCAGGTTGTTGTCCTTCCGGCTCCCGGTCCATCCTGTTGCATACCGTAGCGCGTCCAGGTCCACCACCAAATCAAGCGGGTGCCGATGCAGCGCCACATATTCATGCCGGCCGGATCCGGGCGCACCGTTAACGATGTGCCGCGCCTGATTGTGAAGCTGGCCATCATCGTCCACATAGCACCCACGCTGCAGCACGTGCACCGGCGCATCCTGCTGGTGCGCTGCCAGTATCATGGCACGATGTACAGAAAAATGGCAATCCCTGCATAGTAGCTGCAGGTTGTCATGGTTCAGGGTGATTCGTGGATCATTAATAGTTGCCAGCGTGATCGGCTCAATGTGATGCACCTCGTGGCCAATCACAGCCCCACACCTCTCGCACCTTCCGCCGTCTTCCTTGATACGCTTTTGCACGTATGCCTCCCGGCACGCTTGCCATTCTTTTGAATGGTAAAAGCTCTTTGCATATTCTTTCGCCATTTATTCAATCCCGCATAGCTTCCGTTCCCGGTCGGATAATTCAATTGTTACGCCGTCCACGGTATTCCATCCACGGCGCCGGCGCTTCTCTGCCTCTGCCTCTGCCTCTGCCAGTCTATCCGCTGCCACCGGGTTCAGCAAGTACCCACCGCCATAAACGCTTTTGTTTGCCGTCTGGTTGTCCAGTTTGTTAATCCGGTGCAGGTCGTCAAGGCTGAAGCTGATGTCTATGCCGTAATTCGCCAGATAATTCATTTTGGCCGCCGTCAGCAGTTGTGGCGGATAATTCCATGTTGTCATGTTTTTAATTTTTCTTGTGGCCTGAATGTTCACCTCGTTCGCTTCCTTGATTGCATTCAGCAGCTTGGGATCCGTTCGGATGCCGGCAGGCTCCAAATTCGTGGCGAACGACGTCCGGACCGTTGCGCCGTTCTCGTAGGTGATGGCAGCACCTAGGCAGATGTGCATCTTCTCCCGGTAGTTTGTTCCGATCACCGTGGACATGCCCGGCGTGAATAGAAACCACTTGATTCCGTTCTCATTATAAAAATTCATGATCTTCCGCAAAATCGAAAATGGTGGATTATCCACCACAACCTTCCCGGTGTAGTCCTCTGCTTGATAATCTCCACCCGGGTAGAATGGCCGGACGAATGTGCCCGGGTCCAGTCCGTACCGTTCCGCAACGTAATCGCGCACAACGATATAAACATTGTCGGGCGTGTAACAATCATCAGTCGTTAATTTTGGCTTTGCGGATTCCACCAATTCTTCATATGTTTTATTGATTGCCATTTCTGTTCTCCAAATTTATACAAAATAAAATACGGCTCAGCCTTTCGGCCTTGCCGTACTTCATCAAAACACATTATTATCATCATGGGGGTGATGGTTCAATGATTACGCTATTATTATATCACAAAAGAACGGATAATTTGTTATATCTTTTTACTGTTCCGGGGATTGGTTTGTTGCGTTAATTCTTGCGTTAGGTTGAGTAAGTAAGTAAATTTATTTACTTTCCTGGCAGATTGTTGCGTTTTGCATATTCTTCCAGGGCTTTCCGCCGGATTTGCCGGACGTAATCTTTCGCATACCCTAGGCGGTTGCCGGTCACGTCGTCCCGGTCTCGGCGCATGTAGTAGGCCACCAGCACATCCCGGTGCGTTGGCTCCAGCTTTTCCAGCTCGGCCAGGATTTCCCGGTTCAGCTGCACCCAGTCCCGGACACGCTCTTCCAGTTTGTTCTGTTCTTCAATCAATTTAATGATTGCTCGGTCCATGCGGTCGGGTGTTGCACTTGTCTGCACACGCTCGCCCATGCCGCTGGTTCCCGCTGCTGTTGCAATCGTTTTCAATTCTTCGATTCGGTTACACAGAATAGAAATCTGCGTTCTCGCCTCTGCAAGCTGCATTAATCGTTGATGTGCTGCGTATGCCTCGTCCGTCATTTCTTCTCCCTCTGCCTTAACCTTCTTCTTCGTCCATGGTCTCGATTATAACTCTGGTGTTGTCCTTCCGTCCATACTGCTTCCGGATTACGGCCCCGGCAATCTGGCCGTCGTCTTTGTAGGCCACGCCGTTCAGCGCATCCGCCACCCCTTTCATTAAATTGTCTAGATCCGGGCGGCAGGTTGGACACATTCCCCGGCGGAGTACTTCTTCCCGCCGTGCCTTGCTCCAGCTTTTCGGCGGTTCGAATGTGAACGTTAGTTCCATCAGCAGCGGCACCCCTTCCGGGAATGGTTCCCCGGCGCTCTTACTCTTCCGGTATGCCAGCACAACGGATTGCTCGAAGGCCATCGTCTTCCGTGGCGTGTAGGCGTATCCCTTTTTTGTTACCCGTGGCCGTGCTTTGGGAACCGGACGGCCCGGGACGTGAAACACTACTCGCATTCTTCCGCCTCCTCTGCCTTATCAAACATTGTTGGCTTTTCCAACACCTGGCGAAGCATCTGGTTTTTCTGTTTTTTAATCCGTTTTTCCCGCTCCTTCCGGCGCCGCTCTTCCAGTTCTTCCAGCACAATCATGCCGTTAAGCACATTCAGCGGAGTGACTTCTAGCCCTTCCATGGCAGATTCTTCCAGCGCCCGGCGCATCGTGTCCCACATGTGCGCATAGTTCCAATCCTTGTTCACTCTTCCCCCTCCATTTCTTCCAGTTCTTCCAGCATTTCCAGCACTTCCTGGAAGGCGTCAACCTGCCCCTGGTGGAAGCACTTCATGCCGTTCCGGTTCCGCTTCCGGTCGTCCTCATAGTCCTCGGTTGCGAACTGTAACCGCTGATTAATCAGTTCCCGTATATCGTCGATATCTATCCGCATAGGTCTGCCCGTCCTTTCCG